>Ga0209367_1013412_pt1 | contig 10542 bp, 4 predicted proteins | sample WorMetLIZISLAND2_FD_187412 | JGI IMG/M metagenome (GOLD analysis project Ga0209367, IMG submission 187412) | Marine gutless worms symbiont microbial communities from Max Planck institute for Marine Microbiology, Germany - Olavius geniculatus... ...
TATCTTATACACAGCCAAAGTTATGACCGTTTAAAGAATTGCTTAATTTTCCCCATAGGCGCCATTGTAATTTTTTGGAATTTTTTGAATAAATACGTTAAATATTAATTTCAAATTTTTTAACCCCAAAAAGGCACATCCTTGCGTGAGACCGCGTCGTTTAAGCCATCGCACGCAAAAATCCGCCGAAGGGTCTGACCTGTAGGTGAGTTGACTAAAAAAAGGTATATAGCTACAAAAATTTTTGCGTATATTTCACCCATTTGCCGGGAAGCCCCCCTTGGAGGGATTTGCATAAAATTTTGCATGACGGGTCCCCTCGCCGACGTAATCAACCCTGCCAAATTTTATCTCAATCGGGTCAGGGGTTTTGATTCTGTGGGGGGTCGAATTTTTGGCTTTCCCGTAAGAAAGAGAAGTCGCCGTTAACACAGGACTTGAACTACCGTTCAGCCTGTGATGTGGTTCCAGTTTGGGCTTGTCGCGCATATTGATCAGTCGTGCAAACAACGGCGTTTAGTGAGAAGTCATCTAGGGCGGTGCAGAGCTATACGCGCGTGTGCTCAGCAGGCGTGCAGTATCGTCATTTCATCGACTCTTTAGGTCCACATAGCTGTCAACAGACTGACCGCGACGTGCATGCGGCAACCCGCAGCACTGTGCAATAAACGTCGTACAATTATTACTTCCAGGCCGTTTAATCACAGAGGAGCTAAGCTAGTATGCTACGTTATGCTCGCCTTGCAGAAAAATATAGACAACACACTGCTGACGTCTCCTGTGCATCTGCACAACGGCGCAGTGCAACAAGTTTGAAAATAAAATCATCATCATCAGCAGCAGCAACAGCAGCATCATTTTGTTTTTTACTAAAGCAGCATAAAGTGCATGATAACATGCAAAATGTAGGCCCTATGCATGAGCTGCAAGATACAAGATGCAAGATATAGAATTCAGTCTGGACATTAAATGCGCTACGTGCTTGCTCTAGTTGCTGAAGAAACTGTGCGACGTTGAAAATTGGATTCCAAATTGCAGTAAAGTAACCATAACCAGCTTGTTAACTGCAGGTCTTTTTGATGTCGGATCGCTTCATATGTACAGTACACGACATTACAGGCTCTCGTTCGTGTCCAACATTTGGCATTTCTGCTAAATTTTTTGTTAAGTCAGAATAATATTAGTCAGGGCCTAGTCAGTGTTCGACTTTCGCGACGAATTCACCTAATCAAGTTTGCTCCTCAAGCAACTTCGAAATATTAATTAATAACTAAGTATTTAAATTCAGAAATTTACTTTAAGTAAAATTACTAGCAAAAATGACACTAAATCATTTTCTGATGGCAATAAGTCATTTTCTGGTAATAAGTTATTAAGGTCAGTTTTTCAAAATGTAACAGAATTTCGATCCCAGCGTCACGTTGACTATTGTTATCATCCTGACTGCGGCTGATGCTTGCCATCAGGTACTAAGAAATGCACAGGTTTTTCATTAGCTGCATCAAATTTGCAGGTGCGCTAGCGGGCATCATGACTGATTCATGGGTGTGAGTGATTGGGGACTGTGGGTAGACATTGTATATGCTGCAAACGCTACTATACATAGTCACACGCCTACATACAGCAGACTCGTCAATACGACAGACCGAACTGTTCCCGGGTGGTTCCGGTGATAAAGAGACCGACATTTTTTGTTTACAGTCAGCAAGACGACGACCACAATGTATGCAGCTACAACGCTTTTTCACGCGGGGGCCCTCGGCGACCGTCCCCCAACTGACATGATCCGCCACGTGCCCTTATTTCATTATGGGGTTCCACCTACTGGGCTATGGAATGGCTGGGACGTATATAAACGAACAAAATCACACAGTAACAAGCGAAGATGTCCGCTTGATACCGTCATGATAGGCGGCCGTCCGCTTAGCAATACGTAGGCCTACCAGCTCTACGCAACGCTTATCTTAACTCTGAGCTTTAGAGCTGAAAACTGAACATTGAGGAATAATTAGACGATTTTTACTGTTTTTTGCGAATTAGGAGCCCATACGTGGGCGGCGTGACATACAGGCAAACGGACGGACGAACGGGCAAGATTTGTAACGGAGCCTATTAGAACGATCGCATAACAAACGACGACTATTATTCACAGTCGAAGTGACATAACAATGATTGATGGAAAGTCCAGACTCGCTCGAGATATGTGTCTGCACTCGAGCACAATAGATTCTATGTCTGGAATACAAAATCTTTGTTTTCTTCTACTGTTTAGTAACTAGTTTTCACTATTTTGTGCTCTGATTGTTGTTGTAGAGAATATCACTTACTGTGATATTCTAAGCAAAAATAAGTAGGTCAAAAAATTCTCTGACAATGGTAAAATCCATTTATGATCGCTTATTTTTTGCATAAGTCGTAGGCCTACTCAAAAGAAATATTTATATTTTTTGTGTATGTTCTTTCCTTCTAATAAAACCGAATAATAGAACCGGCTAATAAAAAAGGCGATAGCTAGTATCACGAAATCTTCGCTGTAACTTTTACAAAGACTTTAGTTTTTGTCACAAATTTTTGGTGCCTGCCGCTCGGTGAGGGTATTTTCTTCGAACGAGTGCGTCAAAGATCAGTATTCCCACCCCGTAAAAAGTCGTTATTTGACAGATATTGGCAGGTAAGCACAAAATTGTTGCTTATAATAACGAGCACTAGTAAAGAGTTTTTTTGTGAGTATTATCATCGATGACCTTAAACGACTTTGAATCCCCAAAATATAGGCTAGGTTTTAGTTACTTTTTGCGATCTTAAACTGCGGCGCGCATTTCAAGAGTGAATAGCGATGAAATGGATTGAGATAGGACCCTAAATTAAGACAACCTGCGTACGAAGTGTTCAGCATTGAACATAGATTTTAACCGTCTGAGGCTCGATAGAGCTGGCAGGTTGCTATAGGCTATCCAACGAGGTATGAAACGAATTTGGTTGACCAGCATGCAATATAATGGTACCCAGTAGGGCCTATTACATAAACCAGTCGTTTTGTTCGCATTTGCAGCATTAATGTAATGATATACACAGTACTTGTGCGAATTGAGATTAATGTTGCGTATTGTGCGTTTAATGTTCGTGAAATCAATCAATACGTTGTCGCTCGCTATGTTGGCGTTTAAGCGAACGATTGATTGACTTGTCATTTTGATACAAAACGTTGCTCCGCGAAATTTATCGTAGTTTTAAATACTGACTCAAAAATCCTTTACTAAGCTTATTGCGTGACTCTTATTCAATGCTGTAACTGCAATGTTACATTGTAACTAACACAGCAATAAACCAATTACCGGGTACTGTTAAAATTCGTTATTGTTGGTGCCACCACGTGAAAGACGGATACCAAAAGTCGATAGTTATGCTATAATGTCGTGTATAAAATACTTCTGTATAGGGTTGGTTGGATATCCAGTAAAGTGATGAAAGATAGGCCTACTTAGGCTACCACGAAATATTTTGTCAATAAAATCTGTCAATGCCATAAATGCAGCATCGTCATGAATTTACAGTGGCGACTGGCGACATAATCGTCGATCGCAGTGGGCCTATAGGCGGCATTCCGCATAGTGCACAGCTGATATTACTAGACCTGTAGCTCATCATCAGTGACAGGAAGTGAAGTCCCATCACTCCCATGCTGCGTATGCACATATCTGTCAGCGTCAACCCAGATATCTGACGGAAATTATTGTTTCTCGATACAACCAGTGTGTCGCGTTGGCGTAGGGCATTTCCTTACGACAGTCGCTTCTAGCAGAAGGCGACCAGCGAGTACATCAATTTCATCTCCTGGGTATAGCTGCAGTATAGTCGTTGAAACGGCAGCTGCAGCAGTTTTGCGTAGGCCTACTGTGGGCTACACGTACTTAATCGCTTATATAAAACTTTTGATGTAGAGTGCACAGTTTAGACCCAGTCTGGAGAGCATCCAGTGTATGTAAGCAAAGTCGTCTTCAAACGACGCTAATTAGTCCAAGACACGCGCATACGGTCACGCACAGCGCTCGTCAGTCGTCTTTTGGAGGTCGACATTTCACTTAGTTGCACGTCTGCATTAAACGACTTGCAATTACACAGTGAATCGTTCTCGCTTTCCCCAGAATCTGTCTGCTGACTCGCCATTGGAGGACCCATGTTTTGGCTCGATGGCGAGATGGTCCGTCAAGTAAAGCATCGCAGATTTCAGAAAAATATGCGCAGAAATGACAACGAAAATGTTGTCAATGATGATGACGACAATCTTGTACTTTCAGCTGAAGTACAAGCCAAAAAAACAATACTAGGACCTGCATGAAAATTGCTGTGTTGCTTCACTTTGAGAACTCGATCTCTGAATGTCAGTAACTGATTGACTATTGTCAATGATGTGCCTCTGTCTGTCTGTCTGTCCGCTGGTCTATCTCTGTTGTTTTTATCACTGTCTTCTGCATACGTGCGAATAAACAGTTATATAATATACACGCGACTCTCTTTCTGCTAGGCTAGTTAAAGATTGATCTCGACGTGTAGGGCCGATGTATGTAAGGGCCTAAGCCTGTCTGCAGTGATCCAAATGATGTTCGCCATGCAGGCCAGCTGACGTTCCAACAGTTGGCGACACTGCAAGTACAGCAGTACATTCACAAGTAATTCGAGCAAAGCTCATGAGACGCGCGACAGTCTTAGCGGTTCCTTTTCGCAAGTTGTCTTGGTCTATCTCCGGCCATTTCGTCGCAGTTCACTCTTGGTGTGTGCCCCTCAACCAAAAATCGCAAAAACACCAAAAGTCTCTATTTTAGAGGTTCGAGGTCATTTAAGGTCATCGAAGTTGATACCACTAAAACCAATGCTTGTTATGATAAGCCAAAGCAGCATGTCTGTGCGTATCTGCAACCGTTTTAACGTTAGACGAACCATAGCGATAAAATAAACACTTCTTATAGGGTACCCTTCTTTGACGCCCGCGTGTGCCGGCCTTTTTGAACCAAGAGGCCGATACTTGGATCGCCAAAATCTACATTTAATGCTAAAAATTTCATATAGGCAGGTTGTCTTGGTCTATCTCCAGCCATTTCAGCATACTTTACTTTTGAAATTTACACTGCAGCCTAAAATCGCAAAAAATACTACAATTCCCTATTTTAGAGTTTAACGTCGTTCAAGGTAGTTGATTTTGGTGTCAACCGAAAGCACGTACGGGACTTCCTATGTTAGTGAGTAATAGGAGCCTAGGCCCTATCTCCCACCGTTTCTAAGATACGGCGACTTGGCTCAAAACCGCCAATCTTTGCACTCTCCTCTCGTTTAGCGCCCTCGATCGAAATGACGCCTTTCGAATTGCGGATAAAGTTTTACGCTTCCTAAAACTAGAGTTTTTGTGGCAGTCCACAGTGAAGATTTCGTGATCCTAACTTACATGTACACCGTTTTGATACAATCGCAGAGTGTGACGGACAGACACACAAACACACGGACGCCAAAACGACAGCTAAAACGCGCGGAGCATTCTGCTGACGCGCGCAAAAACTCGTGATGATGTGATAAAGTTATAAAAAAGAATATCGGCATATATGAGCTGATGGCCTTCATCTTCTGCATGGCATTAACATTTTCAGAGCAAAATCCCACCAGGCTACGTTTCAAAAATGCAAATTTGTCAATTCTTTGTAAATTAGGTCTATATATAATTTTGCATCTGAGCTTTGTCTGCATGGTGAATTAATATGAAGCAAGCATTTCCCGGTAAAACGTAAAACAAAACTTATGTAGAACTTTTGATCGTAACTTTCTGACGAAATGACGCCAATTGTGCGACTTTAAATTTAGCGATAAAAATTCTGTATGTTTTTTTTTCAAAACCACTTTTTACGACGTTCATTTTTCGTTGCGTATCATATTGTAGGCTATGGCCGACTTAAATGGCTTCTGCTTTTAGTCGCACAACGAGATTTTCGTCATACCGAACGGACAGACCTCCTATAGTGTTACGTCATTAGTGTCCGGCTTGAGCTGGGCAGGTGCTGCTCACGCAGCTGCAGGCTTGCGAGCTCGCGGAAATGGAATCCACTTCGACGTTGTGTGTGACAACAAATTATTCGTAACGGCGTCGTGCGTCTAATGCACTGCACAATCCGCCTTCAAGGCAGATAAATGCTGCGCCACTGACAAAGTGATCGCAAACAACGACGGACGACGGTCTTAACACTACAACCAGTCTGCGTGGGTGTATGATCATAAGCTTCTGTTTTCATTCGTCGCTGTCCAGACCAGAGGCTGCAATATTAATGCCTTCAACGCTAATGAACTTTGAATATTTTTTGCCGTACACATTCTAAATTATTAACACCGCTTAGGCATGAAAAAATCAATACATGTAGCTTTTGTTTTGCTGCTGTCTTTTCTAGCACTAACACCACGCAATACCGGTATGTTATTACTGAAAAAGTTATGAATGAAATTTGATCGCATTTCTAATTTTCTATACCAGTGATCATGGTCGGCGCCAGGGGGACAGATGCCCCTTTGTGCCCTTGCTCCTGTCCTCTCCGAGAAGAAATTTTAATGGTGATAAAGTGACCTCTGGTAACCATGCACATGCCAAGGTGTGACTAGCGCCGCCCATATGCCGGTAGTTGAAGTACTAAGTCATTTTTTTTTAAATTTTCATAGTTTGGGCCTACGTATTAGGCCCATGTGTTATTTATGTAGCATATGCTTCCGTAGGCATAACAAGCTGCTAATAAACGAACATGATGACGTCATCATGACGATGATGATGACGATATTCTGGACCTTTTGGCTCAATCAGAGATCAGATCACGATCTCGATTCAGAATCTTTTTTTTCACGTAGAGTAAGACTTAATTTCTGTACTACTGCCATTCCTATTTCTTCTTGCTAAAAACACATCAAACGAAACACAGAACAAGCAAGAATCAGCTGTTTAAAACAACCAGACGGCGACGTATTCTATCTACTTTACACGTTTCGCTTCCTATAGTCGACGTCGTTTTCTCCATACGTCCGTCTCCTCCGTCTATCTCCGTCGTCCGTCCGTGTTCGCCGTCGTGTGCAATTTTGTAGTGGGTATACGTCCGGGGCGGGGTGGGGGCGAAACGACTTGGGAATGAAACGTCAGGCTATGGGTGAAACTTCATGAGGTGAAACGTCTGTAATTATTTTCCCCTTATTTTCATTCGTTTTATTTGCATTGACTTCATGTCAGTAACCCTTAAAATAACTTTGTGCCTTTCTGTCCACTCCAGTTTCACCACAGCAACTCTATCCCTGCAACAACGTCAGAATTGATTGTCTATGTAGCAAAACAACAAAATGCACAAGTAGAAGAACATTTCAAATATATGGTTTTATCTCATACTTCATTCAATCTGAGATCACACGTGACTGCAGCAACTACAGACTATACGTGAATACATGATGTGTATCAATCTTGGCAGTTAGGTGTGAATTCCTCGATTTGATTTGATTTCATACAATTCAATTCAATGAAAACTGATCGTACATAAGTTAACATGTCAGTAGTCAGTATATAGCAGCATTTCACTGTTCATTCCAATGCAGCTCAGTGTGCTTAGAGTGAAGTGTCTGAGAATTGTGATTGGTCGACGTCAGTCCTCAGCGCTCGCATCCACTGGCGAGTGTGTCGTCGACGCATGCGCTGTCGTTCACGTTCTTCTGCCTCCCAAGCCTCTCTCTCCGCCTCGTCCTCTGCGTCCTCTGCCAGCTCCTCCTCGGAGTCTGCGCAGGAGTCCAGCTGAGGCGTGATCAGCTCCACCATCTCCAGCAGACTTCGACTCAACTTCTCATCATCGGCTGGAACCGGTGGCTCACTCTGACTGATCTGCCGGCGTCCACCGTTCTTGCTGTTGGTCACCGGTCTGAACAGACTCCCAGCGGTCGGCTGGAAACAGCTTCTGGTCGCTATAGGTCGGAATAGTTTGTCGTGTGTCGCGGCGACGGCGACGGCGGCAGCGGTCGGCTCATACAAACTGCTGGGCGGTAGAACCACCACGGTGGGTTGAGACGATTCGACGCTGACTGCAGGCTGCCGGCCGACACCCGGTTGCGTTGTCGTTGTTTCACCCTGCTGCGGGAGACCGCTTGACTGCTGGGAATGGGAAGCCGTCGTTGCTGACGGAGGTACGACGCAGTAAGGTGGCGCCGCTGGCATAAACTGCATCGGGTCATAGTGCGGACCACCGTAATACCAAGGCAACGGCGCCGGAGGATACGCATACGGTGGCCAGATGGGAGTCTCACACAGTGGTGGCAGCACTGGTGGTAAGAAGCCACCGTAGCCAAACACGGGGTACGGGAACGGCTGCTGGTGGTAATACGCCAGTGGTGGAGGTACTGCTGACGTCTGGGTGGCAGAGTTTGACTTGGACGTGACTGTATTTCGAGGCAGTGACGCCGACGCACGGAGTACCGGTATATTTGACTGACGGGCTTCCAGCGGTCGAACGACAGCCTTGGCCGTTGACACTCTGGCTAGCGGTGCCGGCTTGGGCTCGGCCACCGATGTCTCAATGACTGGATCATAGTTCTCATCCAGTTTGATGCTGAGTGCGGCCGTGTCGCTGCTGGCAATGCTGTAGTTGCTGTTGCTGTGGACGTCAACCTCGCTCAAAGCGTCGTCGACATCATCGGAGGCAGAGTTAGCGGAAGACTGTCTGGCTGAGCGGCAATCACTCTGTGCTGCTGCCGCTGTACTAACATCATCACCGTGTTCTGTATCAGCACCAGCAGCAGCAGCACCTGTCTCCAGACAAACGTGTCGGTGGTTGTTATCCAAATCAATGCTGTGGGAAGCCACAACGTCACCAGCTGCGTGTACTTGGCTGCAGCTGGCAAGGAATTTACTGTACACAGGCAGGTCCAGGCGATGCCGATCGACAACCCCCGCCGACGCACTGCCGTCCTCCACGTCAGCTGAAGTGGACAACGGCTGAGTCAGCGGGGCTACACGGTTGCACAGCAGCCTGCGCATGTTCTTCGTCCGTCTCCTACTCGCGGCAGTCCGGCGGCTGTCTGTGGATGATGGAGTGGTGGCGGTGGATTGCTGGTGGACGCTGGAACTGGCTCGTGTCGACTGATCATCTGACTGCGTCGCGGAGTGAATCGGAGCAATGGCCGCCGGCTGCTGGACGCTGTCATGCTGCGACTGAGTCCAGATTGATGTCACCGACTGGAGATCTAAACAAGGTCACACACACACAACGGTTTTTGCAAGACTCTGACGACTCGGACATCTTGACTATCAGCGCGAACATCAACTGCGGGGACCTAAACGATGTGCGAGTCCCCACAACATTAACACACATCCTCATACCTAGCATGACGGATATGACATGAACAACCAGGTTGTGAAAAGACCATTCCTACTTATCGAAAAAAGCTGCCCAATCTGAAAACCAAAAATATCTAAATAAAACTCACATGTTTACTAGTGCCTATGTGAAACTATTGCCAGTCAAAAAACTGCTGGGTTTCAATTCCCATAATTTTGACCATCCCGACAGTAAGAGTCACACACCTGCCTAATTTCTCAGAGTTCAGCAAATATGAGAGTAGCCACACACACACAGTCACAATAGTGACTGACTGTTGGCCAGACCTAATTATAATGTGTACTTTGCTCAACATCCGCATATGCACATTATCGCATTACACCAACGACAATACAAGCAAAAAACCAGAAGAAAAACACAAACTAAATATTCTGTTAAATGGCAAACATTTTGATCAAAACACATCCCTATCGTTTCATTTTGTTCTGACTATGATCAAAACTAAGCATCTGAAATATCAGCATTTAGTCAACATTAAAAAGACACTGCCATAAACCTGCTGAAAAGCACATCACTGGAATAAGAAGAGTAAGATGCTCAAAATACCATTACATCTTAGAGACCATAGTGTACATAGATGTAACAATTGATCACAACAATTTAAGAAAAAACGCCGGAAATGGTATTCATACGTATTACATAATAAGGCTGACATACTGCTGATGCAAACTGTCTCACCAGATTCTGAGTGTCGTCGATGCAGTCGGCCAAAGCTGCCATGTTGCAACATGAGCGGTGTCGGCGCTCGACTGCCACGGTGAATGCCGTATGGCAAAGCCGCTGACCAAACTGATGAAAATTCACGTGAACTTACACTTGTCAGGTCAAACTTCAGCCCTATGTAACACAGGAAATCATAAGCATGTAAACCATCCCAATATGAAGCTCAGAACTGTACGGTACAAATATCAAATATTCATGTTCAATCACACAATGTACCCACATTGCTACTAAACCTAAAGTTCAATTCGGCCTGAAACTGCATGCAGCTAACTATAGATTATTACGAGCAAAACTTATTACAGGAAATGGCAACCAAAGCAGAGAGCAATCAGAGACAGTAATGGAATGCTGCTCGTGAATACAACTGACATAATACAACGATGGACAACGTACTGCAGCGAACTCTACATGGCACAGCTTGACC
>Ga0209367_1013413_pt1 | contig 10542 bp, 7 predicted proteins | sample WorMetLIZISLAND2_FD_187412 | JGI IMG/M metagenome (GOLD analysis project Ga0209367, IMG submission 187412) | Marine gutless worms symbiont microbial communities from Max Planck institute for Marine Microbiology, Germany - Olavius geniculatus... ...
TCGATGACCTTGAACGACCTTGAACCCTAAAAATATTGATTTTAAGCGATTTTTTGGCGATTTTTGGCTGCAAAAGAGTGAATTGCGACGAAATGGATGGAGATAGACTACGATTACCTGCGAACAAGAACTGCTATAGGCTTTCGCGCGTCTCATGAGCATTTCTCAAATTACTTGTTATGAGTGGCTTTAGTAATGAGTGCAAACTCCCGCCAAATCCACTAAAGAAATACAGGTAATTCAAGAAATAACCAAAAAATGATTCGGTGAAGAGGTAAGTTTTGAGTCACTGACGAAAGATGGATAACGACGACTCGGCAGACGTCACGTCGGTCGTTCCAACTCCATTGGCCGACAGTCAGGAAAGCCAGGTGGCGACGGTTCTCAACTTGACCGGAAGCAGAACGAAGAGTTGAGCGACCAGGTAGATCGGCGACGTAATTGAGTGGACCGAAGTATTGCGGCGCGTGTCCGTGCAAGGCTTTGTACACCTGAACGGCGTCATAATAGTAATGAATTTTGTTTCACGCAATTTGAGTTTTTACTGGCTTTTGTGGTTTAGTCAGATATCATCAATTGTTTTCACATACAGTCTTTACCATAGTTATCTAATGGGGGCACTGTAACGTTTGGATATGATGTTGAGACGCAAGGTTCACTGAACGAAACGGCTCGTAATCTGCTGAGAGAGGTTGGCACGTCGTATTGCTAGATCATGACGATCGCAACCGATCCCGCCCCCTATTGCTACGCATTTCTCCGTAGCTCGGTCTGTCTGTCTCTCGCCTGTGGATCAAATTCATGTCCCTTACTTAAACCGTTTCACGGATTTAGATCATAAATGTAAAAAAAAACATTTTTAATGTTATTTATAAAACTTTTAAAAAACATGTTTTTTACTTTTTAATTTTTAAAATTTTTTTTTTAAATTTTTTATGTTTCTTTTTTATTTAAAAAATGTTGTTCGTTTTTTAGTGTCATGTTTTTGTTCTTGTAAAATATAAACGTACAAAATTACAATTATGATTTATTTCTCACGGGCAAAATTGCGTTCAGCTGTTTTTGATCTGTACATCAGTACATTCCGGTTTTTAGTCTTCACAAATGGTAGGTTTTTGTTTTTTACTTGAGTTAGATATTCTTTGCGTGTATAATGGCAAAAAAGTAGCGACTAGAAACATCTGCAGTTTAATGTTTTTATACATGTTTTATTATAATGTTTTTATAAAAGTGAAAAAACATGTTTTTATGTTTTTTTTAATTTTAAAATCAATGTTTTAAACATCTATTATTTAAATGCCATTTAACTAGTATACATGTACTTGCGAGGTCCAGTGACACATTGCGTTAAATGTGAGTATAAATATTTGACTTCTATAAGCATAAAGAAAGATTTATGGTGGAACCACAGCCAAAATGCGCAATCAAATTGCAGCCAAATCGAAAGTCCGATGATGTCACCTATCAAACATAAACAAGCAGTTAGGTGGACTTACCATGACGATTTCGCCTTTTGCCAAACTACTTTGTTCGCTGTCATTATTATCGTGGTCGTTGCTGTCAGGGCGGTTCGCGAGACAGAAGCGTATGTCGTGAGATGAAGTGCTGGGTGCCAACGCTCGGTCAGTGCTACGCCACCGTGGAGCAGCGTGCATTCGAGGGTACAACCTGTGGTAACCAGTCCTGGTGCATTGTGGGAAACTGCGTCTCAGACTACAGAGCACCACAAGCCCCAGGTCGGTGGTAGTAGTAGTTGTTGTTGTCATAGTTGTAGTAAAAGTTGATGTAGTAATACCATAGTAGTAATAGCGGTTGTCGTTGTTGTTAGTTTTGGTACATCGTGGGAAAATACTACGTCCTATATTACAAAGACATCCAAGCTCTAGCAGTAGCTTAATTATTAGAACGAGAAACATAAAATGATAGATGCGCGAAAGAGATTTGAATCAGGAAACTTTCAAACTGCAAAATATACAGCGGGCTGGATAAATTACTTAATACAACTCGTAGTTATAGTAGAAGGGGCAGTACAGGTTATAGTTGTTGTTGTTATTGTTGAAGGTTCTAAATACCGAGATCACGCCAGCTGGTTTGTGTGCAGTGTTTGACTGCAGAGCGCCCCGAGCTCCAGTAGTGATTGTAGTTGTTGTAGGTTTAGTAGTAGTAGTAATCGTTGTTGTTGTCATTGTCGTTGTTGTTCTAATGCACAATTTACGCTTATCACTCACACACAGAACACTGCAAAAATGAAAAAATTCGTCTCTGATATAAGGAGCTGGTTTTAAAAATATTTTGCTGCGAGTTTCTCTGGAAAAGTTGGAAATAGTTTACCGCTTTGCCGATAAGCCCCCCTTCGTGGTCGGATTTGCACAAAATTTGAAGCAAAGCGTCGTCTCCGTCGTCTCACGAACACTTTCAACTCTGTTGATTTTTTTAGAAAAAAAAATATAATAGCAACTTTGTATGTTTGCTGTTGCACAGAGAGCTGCATATACGGTGACTATCGGGGTCGTTTTCAGTTGGATGCTGGGACATCACTCAATTGTAGTGAGATTACAATTCAGCAGCCTTGGCGATGTTATCAACACAGCTACTCCGTTGACTGTTGTCAATCATGTGCTGCCGTTAAAGACACTTCGCTTCCTGCCGGTCAGTTCCGCTTACTAACTCCGCCAAAAACGTTTTGTGATATCTATTTTTTCTGTCTGTTTGCAGTCAAAATTGCGCAAAAAGTTACCAGCGGATTAGGCTGAAATTTTCAGGAAAGTTTATACTTGGCTTAGCTCAAAAAGCGTTAGGATTTTAGACGCCAACGCCACTCAACTCAACTCAACTGTCACCGACAGTCGGCGGCAGTTGAGTTGTGATAACTAGCCATTTGTTTGTTTTTGTGTATTTGCTTTTGTTTGTCTTTCTTTATTTTATATGCGCGATTGTTCGCTTGTTCGATTGTTTGTTTGATTGATTTCGGTGTTCTTCTTCTTGTTGTTGTTAGTTATATAAGTGCAATGTGTTGTCCGTTTGTTAGGCTGTGAGTACGGAGACCGTGACGTGGACTATTGTTCACATCAGATCGTTCGCAGTGACTGTTATGACGCCAGCATCCGACACACGTGCTGTGCGCGCTGTGCCGCACTGGCTAATAACGGCAGCTCTGATTGTCGCTTCGGTGACAAAGCGTCATGGTGTAACCCGAATGAAATCAGTCCGGCCAACTGTTACACGTCCGTCAACTCTACCTGCTGTGAAATGTGCGCCGCATTCCGCACCGGGCCACCAGGTTTCTATCATATTTATGCTTTTTATCATTGTAAGCGATTACTATGAGACCTAGTTCTACTGTTCTTGGAGTCTATAGCAGCCAAGTGTTGCCCTGGGCTCACTTTATGGGTTTTGGATTTAAGGTTGCAGTTTAGAAAAAAAAACAAAAAAGTGCAGCAAAGATTATGGTGAAGCAAAATAGAACCTTCGGATTATTAACTTGAAACCGGCAAAGTACATGAACAAAAGAGTCAAGAGTCATCGGTCAGAGGACAAAAGAATAAATGAGTGAGTGAATGAATAAATGGAAAAAAATAGTCAATTATTCTGTCCATCACTCAATCAGTCCATCAATCAACTGGTGATTTAGTTTGTTAGTCAGTCAATGAATCATCAATTAACCAAGTGTTTTAACATTTTAAGACGGGAAGGAAAAGCAGCAGGGATAAGCAACATATGTACGAACGTTTAAATGTTTTATTTATTTGTTTTTAATTATTTTAATTTACTGACCATCGTAAATGTAACAGCAAGTACAGCGGGCTGGATTAATTGCTTAATTATGCGGGATATCAATAGTCGTAGTAGTAGTAGTGGTAGTAGTAATACAGGTTGTTGTAGTAGTTGCTGTCGTCGTTGTAGGCTGCGAATATGGAGATCGGGCTAGCTGGTGTCCAACATTCAGTGCTCTCGACTGTTCAATACCGGATCAACGAATGTCTTGCTGTTCAACGTGCGGCACTTACACTAGCTCTACTACTACGACAACAACTACAATTACTACAACACCATCCACGACAACTACAACAACTACCACCACCACGTCGACCACTACCACAGCAGCAGTGACGACGGCGTTTAGCATGGTGGATGGCCGGTGTCCGGACGGAGACCTGGAAAGTTTCTGTGTGACGATGTCATCTTCAGACTGCTATCATCAATCTGACGTTTGCTGTGCCACGTGTCTTGACTACAGCACTGATGTCAAAGGTTGGCTCCGCTTTGCTTTTGTATGTTAAGTAAAAATTGTCAGCCAAAATTAGCAACAGAATAAGTGCCCACTGGCAGCCATCTATGTTCACATAATTTTGTATAGCATGAGCGTATGAAGCGAAATGTAGTTATTAAGTGAACAGTTCGTTAAAGGCAGTTTTTCATAGTTTTTTTGGAGTTTTTTTTATAGTTTTTTGTTGTTTTTTTTGTTTCTGTTTGTTTACTGTTGTTTGTTGATTCTTGGTTCCTGTTGTTTTGTTTCTTGTTTTTTGTTGTTTTGTGTTTTTTGTTGTGGTTTATTATGGTTTGTTGTTGTTTTTTGTTTCTTTTTTACTCCTCGCACGCTACGTTCCTAACGTAGCGAAAAGGAGTATATAAGATCAGTGTAATATTGAGGACCGACCGACCGACCGACCAACCGACGACCGACCAACGACTGACCTCTATTCCTGAAAAAGCCTTCCTGGAAGAAGTTCAAACGGCCATATCTCCATAACGGTGTTAGATAGACGCATGGTAACTATGGACCACCGATAGGAAGTCAACCCCCGGGAGTCGAATGGTCACGTGACCGACGATAGCAGTCTTTTTTTATAATCATAACCATAGTGAAAGATTGAAGATCTTTTACCATGTCATAACTCAGTGACTATGTCACACACAGTGTAGAATAGTTTTCTTTTCGCCTCGTGATGACGTCAGTTGCACGGTTGATGTTGTCGGCGAGGTGATGCTGTCGGCACCGCTATTTGCGGTGTGAAAAGAAAGAAACTAAAAGGCAGTTAAAAGAATACAGGAGAAAATAGTGCGCTCAAGGAGTACATTAGATTGGTCACAATCTAAAATATTTCTTGTTGTTTTTGCATTGTTTGTTTTTTTGTTCTTTTTTTGTTTTTTTGCGGTAGAAGGACCAGGTAATGTTGCATGGCAATGACGGTTACACATGAGTGCGTTGTGTTATCCGTTTGTTAGGCTGTGAGTACGGAGATCGTGACGTGTCATACTGCACGGATCATATCGTTCGCAGCGACTGTTATGACGCCAACGTCCGACACACGTGCTGTGCGCGCTGTGCCGCCCTGGCTCATAACGACAGCTCTGATTGTCGCTTCGGTGACAAGGCGTATTGGTGCGACCGGGAACAGTTGCAGCCTTTCGACTGTTACACGTCAGCTGACACGTGTTGTGAAACCTGCGCTACCTATTACACCGGTGTGCCAGGTAAGACACTGCAACTGCGCAATCGACGCGAATAGGCCTAATCCTAGCAGTCTTACTATGTTTTTCATTTAAAGTGTGCCATAATTGATTTGTGATCTCTGATGAATGACTACGGTATCGTAATTGGCACGAATTTATTTTATTTTTGTTTTAATTCTTTGTGTAGCAGTTGTACTTGAGAGTACTCAGTGGCTGAAGTATAAAATACAGAGATGAGGGAACGCTGGTTTGGCTGTGGGCTCCCGTTGGTGGTTGTGGGTCCTTTGCTGCGTCTTTTGGAAACTTGAAGTGGGGAAACGCTTTGGACTAAAACTAGAGGTGGCGGAACTGCATTTCCCCATACTTTAATCACTGACAGCACTCGGTCACTTGTACTGACGCTTGTATACACATGCGCCTATAATAAGTGGTCCTGTGCCTATAGGTTGTGAATACGACGATCGTGCATCGTGGTGTGCAACGTTCACCGATCTGGACTGTTCTGACGCTCATCAGCGCGAGCAGTGCTGTCGCACGTGCGCCGAGCGTACGGAAGAACCTTCCAGCACTGACACGGGCGACTCGCAGTGTCCACTCGGCGATGGGGCTCAGTTCTGTACGACGATGCCCGCCATGGACTGTTACTATTACCCCGACCTTTGCTGCCAGACCTGTCCCACGCACCACACCGGCATCGAAGGTAATGTTATTCGTAAGCTATATCATTTGTGTAAATAAATAATAATAAATAAATAAATAACACCGATACTGAATAAATATAACGATAATATATATAAACAATAAATATGAATATAAATAATATAAAAATAATCTTAATAAAATAAAATTTTATCGTCATTATCATCTTTGTCGTCGTTTAGTTGCTCTCCTGTGCTCTGAAACTTGCCCCCACGTTGGCCGCCTCCCCAGCTTCAGATTTCTGGCGCCGATTAAAGCGCAATGAAGTTGTAAAATTGTAGAATCTACAATGTTACATTTTTTTTTTCATTTGCTTTTATCGGCTACTTGTCTCGTTATGTTTCCTTTTGTAATTAGTATCGTGTAGGTGAAAGTTCAAGATTCTTTTTTATAATATATAATTTGTTTCTCTTTATAGACCACTGGGTAGTTGTAATTGTATTAACGTAACAGTGTTGTTTGACTGAATGGCTCACAGGGTGTGAATACGGCGATCAAGTAGACTGGTGCAAGACGTACGTCCAAGGTCCGGCCGAGTGCGAAAGACCAGAAGTCGAAACGCTCTGCTGTAACACCTGCCGATCACACACCGAAACAACTCAAGCACCCAGTAAATTTAACACCTTACTTCGTTAAACTAATTGCAGTTGCAATAAAGTTGACGTTGACAAGCGTTTTAGTGTACGAGAAAAACGTTTTACTTATGTTTTTTCTTTATTTTTCCAACGTTTCTATTCTCAATGATCGTCGTGCAAAAGACGAGTAGGCTACTAAGTTTACTATTCGGGCTAATTTAATCGTTTTAAATATGTAGGCGCACAGAATGTAAGTAAAGCACAATACTAAATAAAGCCCTAGACTGACTGCATCTCTTTCCTTAACTTAATTATTTATTTATTTGTCTGTCTGTTTGTTAGGAGGATTACACTAAAAATTTGGGCAGATTTGGCTGAAATTTTCAGGAAAGAGCAGACTTGGCCCAACTTATAAGCGGCAAGATTGTGTTGGTGATTGTAGCGTGTACGAACGACGCTGACTGGTGTGAGAATCTGTTCGGTGGTTATTGCTATGACCCTGCCGTCGCAGACACCTGCTGTGCGCGATGTGCCCAGGTCAACACCAACGATGCCAGTACGTTATGTTTACTGTTGCAAAAACTGACCGATTTGAGTATAATAATTTTTGACAAATACATACATGACGAGGAACATTCAGTATTTAGTTAGCTCACATATGCGTCAACTAGAAAATGGTTAAAGGCTGTCTATAGCGAAGGTGGCTTTTTCCAGGTTACTTTTCGATTTTCAATTTTTTTCCGAATAGTCTTTTGGTGGCGTAAGGGTATGAGTCGGACTTGCAATCAAGAGGTCCTGTGTTCGACTCCCGGTCGGATCGCTATCAAGTGGTTACTACTTGGATGGGTGACTGTTTGCAGACAGATAAACTGCCAACAGTTATATAACCACACCAAGGTCAACTCGGCCTTCCATCCCTACGGGGTAGGTAAATCGAGTGCCAACCTGTCCGTCTGAAGTTAAGGTGGGGTATGTTCACAGGTTTGTGTCGGGTGGTGGATAAGACTGTGTGATCCCGTATGGCAGATAGCGCTTCGTAACTCTGCGATGTGTTTTCCATAAACAGATATACGCAACATTCAACCTTTAACCATTTAGCGGTAACTTATCTCAGAGCAACGGAGCGTCACCTGCCATATGGGATCACATAAGTGATACTTGCTCAGACCATTTGACAAATTCAGATGCTATTTGGCAAGTACACTTGTGGGGTTAAGTGACACATTATGTTAGCTTGAGGTCCATAACCCCCAGTGTATTGCGAGATTTTGGTGCCCGAACGAACCCCTAGCCAAATATGCAAATTCAAACTGCAGACAAACCGTCAGTCCTATGCAGCCATCTGGCCGCTACAAACGACGAGATGGGGACGGATTGCCACAGAAATTCCGCCTTTTACCGAATTACTTAGGCCATTGTATATATTAGAAAACGACGCTGATTGGTGTAATTATTATACAGTTTCGGCCACTGGCTGACATTGTGCTTTTTAAACATTTTATTTTTATTTACTTTACAGGCTGTCAATTCGGAGACATGTTCGATTGGTGTGCGGCGGAATACTGCGGTGCAAATAGTGTGGAATGCTGCGCTACGTGTGCCTCCTGAGCTTCGCCTATACACTAGTCTGTTCTCCTCGGCAGTAAACACGAATTCTCGGACTTTTTCGTAGAGAGATGCGTTTGTTAATTGTTCAGTCGTTAGATATAATATCTCAACGGAGGATTTTTACACGATTATTGCGTTGCGGCCGTCCTAATAGGCCGCAGTCCGGGTCGCACCCGTTCGTCTGTCTGTCTGTCTGTCTCGTACGGGCTTCGATTTGAAAACATAAAGGCGTAGTAAAACCAAATTTGGTGTGGACGTTTTTACAGGGCAGAAATAATCCGTGTGTCATTTTTTTCAGTTTAGAAGGTCAGCGGTCATGGTTGTGGTTCGGATTTAACGTGGCATAACTGTAAGCGGACAGTCGCAGAATATGTCAACACTAGACCGATGGCGTCTAAACCTCAGGGCCACCTTATGCTATTAATGTACTACACTGTTCGGCTGGACGTATTGGCGCACATGAAGTTGTTTCACTTGTTTAGGCCTATTGTGTCGTCAAACAAACTGTTGCGATGACGTCTACGGCCGGTCCGTGGTTTTGCTTGTGTCAGAGACGTGTTTAAAAATGTGAAAAGGGGAGGCTGTGTCGGGGGAGGCTCAGGTTTACACGATATTTCTGTAAATTTTATGTATATTTTGGGCTTGAATATGCTTGGTCTGATTCAAAATGTAGATCACGTAGGCCCTTTATTACAAATTTTTTTAGTTTCATAAAAAGGAGGGAAGGTCCGGCAACAAGCCTCCGCCCCGTTTAAACACGTTTTTGCCTCGTGTAAAAATAGTCGGCAGTGTCGGATATTTTTTATATTTCTAGCTTATCTTTTGTTATTCGTTTGTGTATATACGGTGCTTACAGGGTCGATCCTATTCCTGATGTTTACGCTACAAGGTGCGACTGAAACGACTTGTGCGTTAATGCAGAATTATCAAACGATTGATTATTAAACAGCACCAGGATAGAAAACTTTTGTTTTCAGACGCATCCTGTAGCCTTATAATTGTATGGTCTCATTTGATATAATCGTAATACTGCATGTTGTTTCACAATGTTTAGCCTCTAGGCTTACCGCCGTAGTACAAATATACATTAGAAGTGTTATGTTATTTCACGAGACGAGCTACACTACTTGCAGTGACGTAGCCAGAGGGGGCAAAAGGGCTTATAGGACCAAAAAACAATGAAAAAAATTCTGCATGTTATTCCTCAACTGACGTTATGTCTGAAGTGAAGTACAAATTACTGATGGCCCCGGTATATGTTGTTTAAATTTCAGAGAGTTTGTGCTGGCAATATTATAGTTCGTGATACAAACAAATGCGATATTGCCCCCTAGGCTTAAATTCGATACTCAAGTATCTGCTCATGTTATAATGTTGTTAGTTGTTAGATCATATCTATATATTTGTTAGACGTAATTTTTGTATTTATTTTGCACTATTTTAGAATACATATATAAGCTTAATCGTATTACGGTATTTTTTGTAATTATTGTCCGGTGTCGTTGCCTTTTACTGTATATCGTCTCAGTGGCAGATCACGTTTTTATGACATTTACCGAGATACGTATTGCAGTTTACTGTCTTAGGTTATTTGAATAATTTATGCATTAAGGCAATTTCAAAATATTTATGAATACATGCATGCATCTCATATTATCATACGTATTTACGTTTTGTAACACATCTTTTATTTGCTGCGTTATTTATTGCATTATTGTTGTCTGTCAATAGCTGTCTGTCTTGTCTTGTCTTGTGTTTCTATGGGCCATGCTGCCTGAAATAAAAGCGATTGATTGATTGATTGATTGCCTGTGAATTGTTTCGTCAGCTATACTCATTTTATGTTAAACGGGTGATCGTATATTACACAAAAATGCGATTGAAAGCTGAATGAGTTATTAGAATAGAGTTTACTCTCTCTCTCTCTCTCTTTCTCTCTCTCTCTCTCTCTCTCTCTCTCTCTCTCTCTCTCTCTCTCTCTCTCTCTCTCTCTCTCTCTCTCAGACGCAATGGCTACCTATAGACGTGGTTTTTGCCGTCTTTGCTCGTCGTATTGACGACATATATCGTCGCCGTCAAAATTAAAGCGTATGTAGGAAGCGACTGAAATGAACAGAACTAAACTAAAATCTGAATCAGTGGCGTAGCCAAGGAGGGCCACGAGGCCCAGCCCCCCCCCTCCCAATCCCCCAGACAGAACATAAAC
>Ga0209367_1013414_pt1 | contig 10541 bp, 6 predicted proteins | sample WorMetLIZISLAND2_FD_187412 | JGI IMG/M metagenome (GOLD analysis project Ga0209367, IMG submission 187412) | Marine gutless worms symbiont microbial communities from Max Planck institute for Marine Microbiology, Germany - Olavius geniculatus... ...
AGCGGTAAACGGCGTTATCAAATACAGTTAATTCCGCGTTGAATAAAAAAAATTATGTGAACTTCAGTCCACTAACATCAGAGATTACGCGGCTAATGTTTACCCACCAAAATCAAATTTTTCGGAAAGCCATATTTCGGCCCCTAGGGGGTGCTGCGCCCCCAAATTTTTACACGCGCTAGAGAATGACCAAGTCTTACTAGTGCACCCCCCACCAGGGACGGGGGCCTCCCTTACAACTTTTTTCAAAGGGGGGTCAAAATTGGCTTAAAATGGAATAAATGAGCCATTATAATTTCGGAGTTAGGGGGTGTAGCCCGACAAAACTTTGGCACTTGACGTGTCTCTAGGTGTGGGTGTTAATGCAGGTACAACTTTTGGGGGCATTGCCCCCCTTAAAATTTGAGAGGGCAAAAAACGTGCAAAAATCGGTGCGATTTACGACAACTTTTGAGTTTGAGTGCAAATATCTCTGGAACCAATGAAGATAGCGACAATATGTAAACGGCGTTGACGAAAACGATCTTTTGGGCGTTGAACAAAAAAAATTTTGTGAAATTCCGTTCACCACGAACAAAGTTATAAGCGCTCATGTTGACCTACCCTAAGTCGACAATGCACGTTCGGCGTATGCCAATGCATTTGAGTTCAGGCCACGTGACTTTGGTGCCGAGAAAATTTTACCCTTCCCCCTAATTTCCCCCAATCGGACTTAGGTGCTGGGCGGACTCACGTTGGGCTTTGCTCCAAATTTCTAGTTTTTATCTATTCTGGTTAAATTTTTGCTGTAAAAAAATTTTGTGTATTATCTTACTGGCTTGTGTCGACATCCATTGATATTGATTTCAGATAAAACTAGTTGTGCATGATGTGACAGATTAAAGGATTATCTCCACCACTTACAGATAGCGAAAACTGAAATAGCGAAGGTGGAAGGTGGAAGTACAGATGTTGGTTAGAGAGCAGCTGATAACATCCTTAGACTTTTTTCTTGACTTATTTATATTCACTTGTATCAAATACGGCACATATTGGGTACTGCAAATTTGTGATGCGACTTCACAAGCAAACTGGCATTTCATTTTTTCGTCTATAAGAATCTATTCAGCGATGCAGCTATGTCACCATTTCTTCATTATTGGTTAATTGTAGTTGTAGTTATCAGTCTATTGTCTGTATTTTTGTATGTTATTCTGATTGTATTGTTTTTGTTGTACACAGTGCAGCTGTAGTATATCATTAGCTTATACTACTACTACTACTACTACTGTGGTTTGGTGGCGTTATGGTAGGATACGATCAAGAGGCCATGAGTTTGTCTCTCAGTCGGATCACTATCAAGTTTTTACTTCTTGGATGGGTTGCTGTCTGCAGACAAATAAACCATCTAGGTATGTAACCAGCCACCTAGGTCAACTCAGCCTTCTATCCTTCTGGGACAGGTAAATCGAGTACCAGCCTCGTTGGCTGGGGTTAAGGTGGAGCACGTTTACCTGTGTCAGGTGGCAGGTAACAAACACTGTGTGATTTCATATGTCAGGTAACACTCTGTTGCTCTGCGATAGGTTTCACATATGTCATCCTTTTTTTAACCACTGTGTGTAGGAAACGTATGCTAGTTCGTGCTCGCGCGTGGAGCAGCAGTACCAGCGATTCATCGAAGACCTGACCGCGGCTCTGCTCACCGAGAAGCAGCTGATACTCAACTGTCTGGATGAGACTTGGCAGCGAGCGTGTCGACATATTGACAGTCAGTCGCGGGACAGCGAGCGTTGCAGTCGCCAGCTGTCGGACCTTTCGTCCAACTGTCAGTCTGTCAGCGACGAATCGTTGACTGCGAGTGTGCTTAGTCGAGCGTCAGAGCTACAGCCGCTGGTTGTCCACCTCAGACGACATCGACGCGAGTACGATCTTCACAGAACTAGCAAACTAAACCGTGATTTTCACAATTGATATTTTGCAAGGTAGTGTAGTGACAAAGTGGGATGTTTGATTATCACATTTTCCTGAAAGTGATGGTGACAGAATTTTGAAAGTCATCTCTCTCCATATCAGGACAGCAACTACTGAGAGAGACAACACATTGTTTGGAAAGAAACCCACTGCTGATCATCATATGATAGAGGAAGGCCATCTGACATGTGAAAAATGGCTATCGAAATGGAAAATATAAATAGCAGAAGCAGCAATGTGGTTAATTTTATAAAGTTGTTTGAAGGTCTTTGAGATGGGGTAACAGCTGTTGGTTCTGTTATTGATTATTGGGCATGTGTTAATAGTTAATACTGTCTTCTATAGGGTTGGATTTCTGCGCAAACGATTTGAGTCAGCCATGAAAGACAAGTCGACAAAGCTGCAGCTGTTGTCCGGCACCGAACAGTTCAGGAAACGTATCGACAAACTGCTCTCGTGGTTTCTTGGTATGTTACGGTCCTCGGATGTTTTGTATTAATATACTCGCTTCTTATTTAACCCACAGCTATTCTGGTTAGGCTCATTCCCAAAAGTAAACATGAGAATTGTTGTGGGAGTAGTTTTACAGCGTAGATATACTTGCTGTCATTCAAGCAACAATGTGAAAGCATGAAACTGTAATATAATGGTTTGCTAAATATGTTTTTTCGTTTATTTGTCATATTGAACTTGTTTCTACAGGGTGGGTCAGAGTTTGTTTTGGCTTAGATTAAATTGGTTTTCCGCTATGACGTCTAGAAATTATGGCACTGGGAGAAAATCAAAATCGAAACCGACCGAAACCATGGTTTTTCCCCCAAACTGAACCAAAACCGATCGACTTTGGCCAGTGGGAAAACGTGACATATTCGTATGACACTAGATTGTGTTAGACCCATACAGTCTAGTGTTGTACAGATCATTTGTCGCAATGTTGATCTGAAGTATTTTTTTTAATTTTACCAAAATATTTGTTATTATCGTTATACATGCATATTTAATTCATATTTCACAAGGTAGTGTAGAGACGCATTTATGGTGTGGTGGGTTATATAATAATCGCATTATTTCAAATTGTTTGCAGAATGTGTCAGTGAAAAAAAAATTTTGAAAATCGGTCAATAATTGGTGAAGATATGGACAAAAGTAAAGTGCCACGTTCTTTTATGGCCCACGGTGTAGTTCCAGTGCTGTGATAATGTTGCTTATGCAATCTTTTGTACTGGAGCACCCGCCCGCCTGTAAAACTTACTGCCACAACAGATTGTAAATCTGTTTTCAGTGGCTGACCTAATCCAGACTTGGCGTATATCTTTAGTTGTCGATTATTTCTTCGCAGGAGTGGAGACGTGCCAGTGGTTGACCATCCACCACTTGGATGCACCACATCTGCTGTGACAAGGATATCACAGCGATTGAGGTCCTGCAGCGGCGGGAGGCTTCAGCTAAATGCTTCGCATCACATGATGATGATGTTAGTATGCACTGGATGATTGTGTTTTCACGTCATTGTCGTTGACTGTTGTATCATTACAGATGATGGTGTGAGTGGCAGCGACTCGATCATACCTCACATACTGTCGTCGTCGACCAAGTCGGAGCTGGTGTCGCGTGTGCCAAGCAAGTACCTGACGACATGGGGCTTTTCGTCGACCACGTTCTCGGGCGAGTCTGTCTCGCGAGCATGCAGTTGGACCGTGACTGTCGAGCAGAATGCGGGGCACTGGGGCAGTCCGCTGTCGACAGCCGGCTATCTCTTTGGCGTCGGCATATCCAGCGTGTCCTTAGGTCACAAGGAAGTGGCCGGGATGACGCCCACGTCACATGCTCTGGTGTGCGTGGGAGGAGGTGCTCTGAATTTTGCACATGATGGACGGCAGGACAGAGTGGCACCTCCATTGGATGCGCTGCCCGTCACTGTGACTATCGCTGTTCGGCCTGAGATGCCCGATGTGATGGTATTCACATACAAGCTGGCGTCGGTGGCCGACGGTCGACGAGTGTCGCTGGTTGGTCGTCACATCATTTATGACACTGTGCTGTGCTCGGCTGCATTTCCTGTATTCACAGTTAGCCAGTCGGTCAAGATCCTGTTCCCAACCTATGTCTAGAGATTCTCATTGTACATTTTGTGCTTTTATGTACGCTGTAGTTTGGATTGACATTGCTTCTATAATCAGGTGTACTGCAGGTGAAACGATTTGTTATTCTCCATGTAAACTGTAGAGCATCGAAAGACTAGGAGTTGTGGCACTCACTAAGAACTCGTTGATGAGAATAACAGTGACGCATTAAAAGTAACATATTTTGTCATGCTTGGGCATTAAAGGTACATCAGGAGCACAACAGCTAGCTCTGCAAAGAGTATTTATTATATTGCAGAGACTTTGACTGATGTCATTTTGCAGCTTTAATTGGCATTTTTGTTACTTTTTGACGTTAGCTGAGCTGTTGTATGGTGTGGCCTCGTTTTTTTCCATGTAGCTATATATACAGGGTGGGCCAAAAAAACCGGACCTGTTTGAGCGTTGATAACTCAGCGATGGTTAGTGGTAAAAAACGTGTGATACGTCAAAAGTTTCAGAATACTGCAACGAATAAATGACAAATTTGCATAGTAAAGCATTTAGATATTCTTTGCCGGATTTGCATAAATATTCGTCATCCCCGAAATTCTGCCAAATTTGACTGTAACATATGGATTTAACATGGATATTTGAGCTTTAATAACTTAGCGATGTTTGTTGATGGAAAGGTGCGTAATATGCCAAAAGTTTCAAAATTGTGTACAGGAAAAGTGTACAACTTGCATGTCTTACCATTTAAATATTCTTTGCCTGATTTACACAAAACTGCCCCACCCATAAAATCGTGCTAAATTGGCAGTAACACATGAATTTAAGTTGATTTTCATTCAGCATACAGTGAAATATCAACAATCGTTAACACATACGTTGAGTTTAGATGAAAATCGACATAGGCAGTTGCCCAGCTTTTGCATTCAGAACCGTCATCAGTCCTTTTAGGCATCTGATCGATCGCTGGCATCATTGTATTCAGGATCAGCTGAGCTCAGCATTCGATTAGCACACACGTTTTAGCTGGTCAGTTACTGAAATTTTATGACCATGCTATCTGTTGCAATGCCCCCACACTGAATAATTCACAGAATTTAAATCAGGACTTTTTGGCAGTGAGTTTTTGAGTTCAATGAACTCGGGCACATGGGAGTGCTGGTAAATGCCTAATTTCAGGGATAATGAAGATTTGCGCAAATTAGGCAAAGAATATTTAAATGCTTCACTGTGCAAATTTTTCATTTATTCTTTACAGCATTCTGAAACTTTTGACATATCACACGTCTTTCTACCACTAACCATTGCTGAGTTATCAACACTCAAACAGGTCCAGTTTTTTTGGCACACCCTGTACAGTGTATGTGGTTTGTCATATTGGGATTTTGCTGAGTGGTCAAGCTGATGGACATTGGTTGGTGATCATAGTTGCTCCAGCACTTGGGAATTTATCTTATCTGAAATGTTTGCGCATTCAAGCTGTGGAAATTATGGATTGCTCCGTTTCAAATGATGTTCGTGTTGTTTATGTACGGATATTTACTGGAACTGATTTGTGGGAAATTGGAGACCACACATCTTTTTGTTGTGGGATGCTTGTTTTTATTGGCTGCATGCAGAAACTCTGCTTAATGATGAAACCTAATGATACGAATGTCACTACAGCGAGAACTATGAACATTCAAGGCTTTGTGTGAACTTACATGTTTGTTACATTTTTTCAGTATGTTTCTAATTATGATTTTGCTGCCTTCTGTGTTATCTGCTTCTGCTTTTGGACGTTTTGTATAAATGTTGTGCCTGTTCCTTTGCAAATGTTGGCATATATTTGTTCCGTTAGCATTTGATCCAACCTTGGGCTTCGTTGTTGTACCAGTTCAGACAAAACTAAGTAAACATATAGCAAGCACCAGGTTTTTTTGTATTTTTATTCAGTATAATCATGACCAGAGTTTCGTATCGTTAAGGTGTTTATACCACCATTTACTACAGTCACTATCAGGGTTCCTACAGGTCAGGGAAAATGGAAGAAGTCAGGGAATTTTTGTGGTCAGGGAAAAATATTATTTTTGAAAAGTCAGGAAAATTATCTTAAATCATGCAGACTGCAGATAATCTGTGATTTTTTGTGTCTCCAAATATTAAAAAACAGTCAAATTTGTGGCTTCCATTAAATGTCTAGAAACTAGAAGTGTTTCAGCTTCATGTGGCCCCCTGACCTTTCGACCAGCGCCTTTGTCATTTGCATATTGCTCCATTAACACTGTTTTGTTACTTTATTATATAGTTTGCCATTGCTGACATTTGTGTGATAGGGTTATTGTTTCAAAGAGGTCAGGGAAATTGCCATTCCATGACTGGATAGTCAGGGAAAAGTTGGGGAATTTTGCTACAGAAGACTTGTAGGAAACTTGACTATGTGACATCATTTCAGTGAGAAATGTAGATCACTATCCAGCAGATGAACTGTTTGTATTGTAGCCTTGCATAAGTAAGTAAGTAATTGTCTCTTAATGTTTGTAGTAACTGCTTCGAATTTGTTGTCAAACGAAAGTTGCTCATGTGCCTGTAGCCCCCCCCTTTGATGTGTAACTGTGAAGTCCTGCTTTTTATCACTAATGTTGTTATTCTGACAGTATTAAAAGCTGTAATCGTGGTAGTTAACTGGATGTAGTTTGTAAGTTCGATATTGTATTTAATTCTTTGCTGTGTTTTGTTGATGTGCGGCTTATTTATTTACATGATTTTGAGCTGATGCAAAAGAGCTGTAGTCATTGTCATTGTACGCTGTCGTTTATATCGTGTATTATTTTGTCTTTCTGTGACGTTTGTAGATGCATGTTAGCTGGGTATTTTTTAAACAATCATTGTAAGTTATGGTGCGGTCGAACTGGTCTGAGCATTTATTTGTGTGATCTCTATTGTAATTTGTGTATTTGGACCTATATGCCAGCTTCTGCGGTTTAAAGTCCATCATTTTCCCCAACATTTCACCTATCGTCTGCACATAAGAACAATGGCCAGAGATTAATCTACAGGAGTCTCAGGAGATAATAAACTTGCAGGGATATAAAAATGAAAGTTGTGAATAATATTCATACTGTACTCGAAATATTCGTTTTTTCTGTCGTCACATCACATCTTTTAACCGTTGGCCTCAGTGGCGTCATTTCAATAAATCGTTTGGATGTCTCAGTAAGCATTGGGGGGTGTCAGCTTACGTAATAACGTAACGTATTTTTCTTGTAGCAGTAACACTGTTTCACAGGTACTATTTACAGGGGAAAAATTAAAATCGTAAATCCGTGGACCCTTTCAGCCCCCTCCCCCCTAAATGATGTCCCTGGTTGGCCTTGGAGACCCTTGGAGTCTTGGACTGATAAACTCTTTCCGGCATTTGAGCGGATGATTAAATACCTTTGCCAACAACAGCCAAATAACTGGATACAGCACATGCATTGTTGACAGAACATGCAGGAAGGCCAAGCCTCCGCTAATGGATGCCCCAAAATAAAAGAATATGACATAACAAGGAAACTTCAACAAGAAGCCCAGCTGTTGCTAAGGTGCGCCGACTGTACTGCATATATCCAAAGAGCAGCGTCTTCCGGTGGCGGAAAGAAAGATTTCCCAGAGCGACCACTGCAGTTTCCTACACACTATTGTGGCGCTGCTATGTCGAACGCTACAATCAACGCTAAGATACGATACGGTAATTCGGCACACGTGGGTGATGGCTGCAAGCAGAAACTTTGCATTCAAAATTGCGGCCAAACTGCTGCAGACAGAGACATGGTTAGCATTATTCTTTAAATGAATTGGGCCAAAGACTGGCCGACGTTTTTTGTCAAGAGAATCACATGATCGGCGAATTTCAACGTCTCTCATTATGTCTGGCGGTCCGGTGTCGTGGGAAATTTGTCGCACCTGGAAAATTCTTCCCACCTCCATATTGTCATAATGTAACTAACGCTAACCCTAGCCCTAATCCTAACCCTAATCTTAACCCTAACCGGTACTGCTGCGTGTGGGAATAATTTTCCGGTGCGACGAATTTTTCACTACACCGGCGCTATAATTCGGTACGGCCTTCAATGATACCTTTTCAGTTCACTGCCGAATTGCATCAGCGCCAATTCAGCTGAGGTGGAACAGGATGGCTACGTTAAAAATAATAGTAGGCCTAATAATAATACGCAAGCTGCGGAACCACTAAACGAAAAACCTGAATCGTTCACTTTCTATAGGAATGCAGGCGCCGCCGACCGATTTCAGATGTCTTTGTTCCGCTTCCTATCGGCGAACCACCAGCATATAGCGTCACGGCACTGAACATGAAAAGAACATCGGCGTCAGCTCGAGATGATAACTGTTCTCGGTCGTTACCGCGCGAGACGCATCGTTCTGTAACGGCAGCCGGCGACGTAGGTTACAATGAGTGAGCGAGGACCGACATGACTGGGTGCGTTACAGTTACCAGTACGTTTAGCAGCTCGGCGGCTTGCGTTAGGCAGGCGATAATGAGCTCTTTGATGTAACGCTTCGATGACAACGCGTCCGGATAAACGGCTCCCGATTGACGCCTCTTCTTAGTCCATCCATTCCCAGTGGCTTCTATCCTTATACCTGATGGGCGCAGCTTGCGTCCAGTGAAAAAATAGGAGGTGGTTGTTAAGGGTGTACATCAACCCCCCTTTTTCACTGGGCAATCTGCACCCTTTTATTATTATTACGCGCAAAAGCAGCTACTGCTTTCAGCGCGTCTTAGCCATCGCAATTCTGTTCGTCCGTCTGTCTGTCACACGGGTGGATCAGTCAAAAACGGCGCAAGCTAGGATCACCAAATTTTCACCATCGGCTGCCTGGAAGACTCTAGTTTTAGGAACCTTAAAGCTTTTCCATAAATTCGAAGGGGTCACCCCGAATGAGGGCGCTAAATGAGAGGGGGTGGGCAAAATTTGCGATTTTTGGCTAATAAGTTGCTGTGTCTCAGGAACGGCGCGAGATAGGGTTTAGGTTACTATGTTAATCACTAATAGGAAGTCGTACACTGACTTTCGATTGGCGCCGAATTCAATGACCTTGCATGACCTTGAAGGCCAAAGTAGGCGGTTTTGTGGATTTTTTGGCGATTTCGGGCTGCGACGCAAGTCTATATCATTTACAAGGTGGCGCCACGCTACTATCGTTATGCGATCTAGATAGAGAATTTGGTATTTGTATAACTTAGCGTAAACCCCAATTTTCAGCTAAACTACTGAACCGGAACTGGTATATGCTTTCGCGCGTCTCGTGAGCATTAGCTCAAATTTCTTGTTATTATTATACTCGGTTTATAATGCACGTTAGGTCTTTCACAACATGAAAAATCTCAAGTGCAGACAAGGTCACATGTCAGTGGAGGAACGCACGACTGTATAGAGCAGTTTTAAGCCTAGACTTGAAAGTATCAGTAGATACAGTTATGTCATAGAAATAACAGTTTCGGGCGAATTATTCCAGATTGTGGGTGAAGCATGGCAGAAAGCAGTTAATGTTTCTTTGAAAGTTGGCGGTCGAACACACTTCCATTATGTCTAGCATCGGACTGCAACGGGTCAGAATGCAGACAGCGAATCCGTTGTTTAATGGTTTTCTTGATATTGCAGACTTTGTCAATGAAAACCCTTAACAAAACTTCCACCTATTTTGCATTTCCTTCTATTTTTTATCTACACTAGAGAGGGAAAGGAGCCCAGAAAAGGGAGGAGGTACTTGAGTCCAAAAGTGGGGAAAGTTCATGTACGACATTACTCACAAGAGAATCAGTACATTATCACATCATACACATCAGTTATGGGTTGCATGTGGTCGCCCTGTGTCTGGTCCGGTTTACTTGAGTAGATGTAGGGCTCGTGCAGAATACAGAAGGGCCTTGAAGTGTAAGCGTAGGATTGCTGACTCTCGTATCTCTAACGACCTACATGAACACTTGCTTAGCAAGGATTCTATGTCATTTTGGAAAACTTGGAAACGTAAACAACAGTAAGAATGTAACAGCTGATACTGTTGATGGTTTTGTTGAGCCGCATGGTATTGCGGGCATATTTGCAGAAAAATTCAGTAAGGCATGCATGCCAAATAGTGCAGCACGTGACAGTGAACTCAAAGCAGAATTTGAAGATAGATTTAGTAAATACCATATGTGTTCTGACGTCTCCATTCCATGTATGTCTGTTGAGCTTGTTGATAAATGTATGAAATCTATGAAACTAGGCAAGGCTGCCGTAGCTGATGGCATTGAAACAGAGCATCTGATTCATGCTCACCCAAGACTTGCAGTGTTATTGTCAATCCTGTTCAACTGCATTATGGTACATGGCAAGGTGCCCATTGCATTTGGTACTGGTTTGATTATACCGTTGCTTAAAGGTAATAATTTAGATAAGAGTGTTGCAGATAATTATCGGGGCATTACGTTGAGCTCCCATATTTCTAAACTGTTTGAATTATGCCTCCTTGAAATATGTGGTG
>Ga0209367_1013415_pt1 | contig 10540 bp, 6 predicted proteins | sample WorMetLIZISLAND2_FD_187412 | JGI IMG/M metagenome (GOLD analysis project Ga0209367, IMG submission 187412) | Marine gutless worms symbiont microbial communities from Max Planck institute for Marine Microbiology, Germany - Olavius geniculatus... ...
CCTTTAACATGGGCAAATGCAACTTTGAGGCTTTATAACTCCGTAACGGTGCAAGATAGACGCATGGTTCCAATGGACCACCAATAGGAAACCACATATGCTGAGTCCAGTGGTCACGTGACCGATGACGTCACGTGACCCCAAAAAGTCAAACTCGTGACCCCAAAATCTTTGAAGCCCCATATCTCCGTATTCGTGCAAGATAGGCGCATGGTCATCATTGACCACCAATAGGAAAGTGCCCACGCAGAGTCCGATGGTCACGTGATCGATGACGTCACGTGACCCCAAAAGGTCAAACTCGTGACCCCTTTATTTTTGGGGCCCAATATCTCTGTAATGGTGCAAGATAGACTTATGTTTCGAATGGATCACCAGTAGGAAACCACATATGCCGAGTCTAACGGTCACGTGACTGATGACGTCACGTGACCCCAAAAAGGTCAAGATCGTGACCCCAATATCCTTGAGGCCCTATATCTTCGTAACGGTGCAAGATAGATGCATGGTTACAATGGACTGCCAATAAGAAACCACATATGCCGAGTCCAATGGTCACGTGACCGATGACGTCACGTTACCCCAAAAGGTCAAACTCGTGACCCCAAAATCTTTTAAGCCCCGTATCTCCGTATCTGTGCAAGATAGGTTCATGGTTAATTGGTCATCATTGACCACCAACCAATAGGAAAGTGCTCTCGACGAGTCTGATGGTCACGTTCCGATGACATCACGTGACCCCTCGAACAAGGGGTGGAAAGAGAGGCACCCCACTGAAAAAAACGTTATTTTTCCACTGTTGGCTGCTCTAGTGTAAAAACGGTTGCAGACAGTCACAGACATACTGCTTATAATAACAAGTACTGATGACGAGTTTCTTAGCAATGTCAACATCGACGACCTTGAATGACCTTGAATCCTCAAAATCAGGGGTTTTAGTGAATTTTTTGCAATTTCACGCTGTAACACACATTTCAAGAGTGAATTGAACTGAAATTGCTGAGGATAGACTCTAAGTACAACTTGGGTATAAAATTGTTGCCATTGAATGTAGATTTTAGCAGTGTAAGTCCAGACCCCAAGGAGGCTGGCGTGCAAAGTGTCAAAGAGAAATACCCTTTAAAAAGTGGTTATTTTACTGCTATTGGCTGGTCTAGCATAGAAACGTTTGCAGATAGGCACAGACTTGCTGCTTATCATAATAAGCACTGGCAATGAGCTTTTTGGGAATGTCAACATCGATAACCTTGAGTGACCTTGAACTCCAAAAATAGTGGTTTTTAGTGATTTTTTTGTGATTTTCGGCTGCAAAAGAGTGAATTGCGATGAGACGGATGGAGATAGACCAAGATTTTCTGCGAACAGGAACTGCTATAGGCTTTCGCACGTCTCATGAGCATCAGCTCAGATTTTTTGTTCTAGTTTGTTAGACTGTGCTTGTTATGTATAGCGACATTCAAGTGTGGCTGCAGCGGCTGAAGCGGACAATGATGATGCTGGTGGGACAACTGCAACACTGAATACACCTACACCAAGCACCATAGAGTGTCTGCTGGTCAGTTGTAGGTTATAGTAGTAGTGCTGTAGTTGTAGTAGCTTCAGCAGCTGTAACAGCGGCCGAAGTATCTACAGATATTTTGTTGACAAGTTTTGCAATAATTCGTTTGAGAAGAGATAAGCTACCCTCCTACAGTTAGTTTTTGTTGATAGCTAGTCTGATGGTCTGGAACTGTTTCTGCCCGATCCTTCTTGATTTGTCAGTGGCACCAAACACTTTCAGATCACTACCAAACTACTACTGTGTCTCCTGTGTTTGCAATATATTCGAGGTTTTCACAGTTACTTTACCTTACCTTACCACCGGGGTGGGCAGGCTGCTACACCTGCCCAGCGCTGAGGCCATATCAGCTCGGCCCAAAGCACTCCCCGAATGTAACCATAAGGTTACAGGAAACGGCTATGAAGCCGTAGTCGACTGTGAAGCCGAAACCAGCACAAAAGCACTGGTAACGTGTAGTAAATCTGCTCTCACGAGTTTGGCCAGTTCTTAGTTGGCTCCTACCCTCTAGATTGTAGAAATCTTTTGAGTCATCGGTGCACTAAACCCCACCATCGTGACAAGGTGGCTGACCATGGTGGGGAAGGTGGTCGACCACGGTGGGGATGTTTTCACAATTATGCACTGTTTTACTTAATTAGTTGCATGTGTCAGTTTGTCTACTCAAACACTCATCTGAATAAGGGTCTTAAATGCAGCACATGTTCTATTAGATGCTGATTTAGTCATTTATACTTCTTGTTTTACCAGGATACTGAAAGCATTTGATGCAGTATGCAAACTAACTACCATTTTACTTACTTACTTACTTACTCAGTTGACTGTTTCTGGATGTAAGGAAGTAATAAAGCCGACGTCGAAGACAGTAAATACGACAGTTGGAAACAAACTCAATGTGACGTCATCATCATCGTCAGCAGCAGCAGCAGCTGCAGTTGTGGATTGCAAGCCTCAGCTAATACCTCTGCCTGGACCTAACATAGAGACTGGATCCACAATAGATAAGACTCTATCAGCAACTGTGCCTCAGCCTGTGCCAGTAAGTTGTCTGTCATGGCTGGTAAATTTGTGCTTTTTTTATAAACTAAGCTTAGCTGTTCAATGATTGGTGAATATTATGAGATTTATTTTGCAGATAAGTTCTGGTGCTGCATCAGCATTGTTTGTTTCTTGGAATAAATATTTTCCCGATAACTTGGTGATCTATGTAAACAAGTATCTGATTGGTTAGCATTTCTTGGTAAGACAGATACTATATACTAAACTCTATTCACAGTGTTATAAAATATTCCAACAATAGCTATAAAATGTATATGTATTTTTGGAATATAATAAAATAAAATGTGTATTAGATATCTTTTTGGCACTTAGTGCAATGATGTTAAATAGAACATTTTATTTGTTTTGTGTATTAATTTAAGTCAACTTAAGTTAATTTGATTCAAGTGGAATTTTACAGGCACACATGTCATGAATATTGATGAGCTAGTTTGATTGACTGGTTAGGAACTAGAAACTATTGGGTTGTGATATGTGACAGATGCGTGATATTAATGAGCTAGTCGCATCTTGCCAGCAGCAGCAGTCAACTGATAGACAGAACTCACTAGTCACTAACAGTTCTTCACAAAATCCAACCATGTCAGTGTATCACACTGTCACTTATTATTCATCAGTATTAGATTCATTCTTTTTAGAGCTGTCAAAGCGTTAATATTTTTAACGCATTAATTAACGCGTTATTAACGCACCCAGGCCCATTGAGAGGGAGACTAGGAGTGTAAGGTTACCTCGGGCTCAGCGACATTTGGGGGCTCTGCCTGTAGAGTATTGAAAGTGAGAAACACATTTTTAAGTATGTAATCACTAACTGTATAAATTTATAAACCCTAACTGACGTCATAGCTGGCATAAAAATCTATTAGCCTGTCGTCGGAATAATTATTTATTTACAGTACCCGGTAGTGATAAATGGCAACTACAGTTTAGTTACTTAAATTCATTCGATTGTCAGATAACTGCAGTTCAATGGAATATTGGAACTTTTCTTTCACAGAATTTAGTAAAATTAAATAAATTAACATAAATTTACATATGTGCATTAATTTTTTAATGCACGCTAATTTTTTTAATGTGCGTTAATTCATTAACGCATTAACACATTAATTAATGTATTAATTTGACAGCTCTAATTCTGTTTTTTAAATTTTAGTGTATTGTGTCGATTAGCATAGTTGTTGGTGCTCCCTTGGAGCTTTTCTATTTTTACCTGTCACTGTTTGCTGTCTCATTTGTTTGAATAGCTGTTAATGTTGATGCTGAACAAATAAATAAATAAATAAATACGGTTAACTAAGCAATAGCTGATATTCCCATTTAGCAGACTGACTTAAATTGATGTATATTTTCTGAAGTACACCGTTTCTTAAAATTATTGGTTCCCTGCAGATAAGTTAGTGTAAAATCGTTAATACATTATGGATATTTACAAAATTTGAAACAGTCATGGAGACAGTCATTCTGAACTAGCATTAAAAGTTTGAGCTCAAAGTGGCCACATTTGGCCTACATTGAGCACACACGGTAGAGAGCGTATGTCATAATGGGTGTGACCGTAAGTAATGTTAAGATAGGGCAGTGTACGATATTAAGCGTGTTTAAAGCAGGGGGCCACTAAATTTGGGACACCATCGGTCTGTGTTTTGACAGGGAAGAGTATGCGCTGTGCAGTTGACCAATTGCCAGTGAACCTTTCCCCGGTGAATACATCACTGGGTGACTGTCTGTTGATGGGTAAACTATATTGGTATGTAACCAGCCGCCTATCTCAACTCAGCCTTCCGTCCTTCTGGGGTAGGTAAATAGAATACCGGCGTATCTGGTTGGGATTAAGGCGGGCCACGTTCACCTGCGTCAGGTGGTAGGTGTGATCCCACATGGCTGTGAGATGGGTTTTCTGTAAAGAGCTACGGACCATCTTTGACCTTTATTATGGGGCCGTCCTTCGTAGAAGGAGGCCACATCATGTATCCATCTTGTCCGTCCGTCTGTCCATTTGTCCCGTGCCTACTTTTTTACGTATTGTTTTAGGTACGTGAGCTTTGACTCGTACGGAAAACGAAATTCCCATAGTAAAGATACTGCAAGGATGGCCCCATAGCGGGCGGCCCCTCAACGCTGCACCCTCTTGTATAACAAACCAACCACCCAGGGCCGGGCCGACGTGTATGCTTGTTGTCATTACAGCAGCGTGACGTCGGCCGGTGAAGGAGCTAACAAGCTGTACTGCATTGAGCTGATGGTCCAGTCTGCATCTGGTGAGCTGCTGCCAGTCAAGATACCAGCGACCATCGTATCCGAGCAACACCAGGCTAGCAGTCCAGCTAGAACAGTTATTCATCCTTTGTCATCATCATCTGCATCATTGCCTGCCACTGTATCATCGACATCATCTCTTGTGACCGATGTCAAGCTTAGCTCATCGGCAGCTGTCACTTCGTCTGGAATCACGCTGGCCACGAAGCAGGTGAGATTCTTTGTCGTCGGCTATTTGTCATTGACTTAACTTTAATTTTGGTTATTAAGTTTAATTGTGGAAATATTACATTAAGGATCTTGTTCACCTGCCTGTCCATTTGTCTATATGTGTGTTCCATTTATATGACATAATAATATGCAAAAAGCTGTAGAAAGAAGACCAAAATTTGTATGAACGTGTGTCATTTTTCAGCTCGTTAGGTCAAAAGTCGAGGTTAAGCTTAAGCTTGTGCAGTTTTAGGTGGATGGCCGCACACAATGTCATTAATGGGCCAATATATGTTTCGGTAATTGAATGAAACAATATGCTAATGTTGTTGCTAGAAGCTGAAGGCAGCTATACAGCAGAACGTTCAGGCCGGAGATCTACACAGCAACATGAAGATCATGTCCGACGCTGTTGATTGGGTCACGGCCAACCAATCAGCATCTACGGCTCATGTATGCAGCCAATCAGCAACGTCGTCTGCTGTCGCCGTGAACCAATCAGTGATGTCCACTCAGTCTTCGGTCAGTCCCAGTTGTTCGTTAGCTCTCAGCAGCGGATCTCGGTTACAGTCCGCTCATTCCGTCTGCATTCCGCAGACCACATCGACCGTGATCCGCATTCCAGGACAACAGATTCAACTACAGGATGCTGACACCTCCACGCCCCCGTGAGTGCTGCTCTGGCATCATATTTACAAAAATGTTAGTTGGCAGCTGCTTACACGAGTCAAGACTCACGACCAGAAGCATTTTAAGCGGCATCTGATTGGCATGAGCGCATCATGTGGCCATCCATTACCCACACCACTGAAAAGTTGGACCCATGATGCAGCCAGCAGACATACCACTACTACAATCAGCTGCACTAGGCTTCTATCCCGTAGCCTGTAAACTGCTAGTCATTTTCCATTCCGCTGGGTATAGAAGGCGGAGTTGATCTGAGCACACAGTGTATTAGCAGCAAGTTCACAGTTGCTTGCAGATGACCCACAGTGAGATTTAAACCATAGATGTTAAAAATATTTTTTATGTTTTTATAACAATTATGTTTTATAAACCACGCTTGTTTATAAAAGTTATGTTTTTTATTTTTAAAATGTTTTTTAAAAAAAATTATGTTTTTAATTTTTTTATGTTTTTCGATGTTTTTGTTTGATTTTTAATGTTGCATTTTTGTTCTTATTAAAAATAAACATACAAAATTACAAACATGATGCATTTCTCGTGGGCAAATTGTGTTTAGTCCTGTTTTCAATCTGTACCATAATCACGGTTGGTGCCATGGCATAGTTGGTAATGCGTTTTGGCTGAAATGAACTTACTCTATGCCGGGCCCGGTGAGTACTGCGATGGGTGACTGCCTGCGGGCAGGTAAACCATCTCGGTGCGAAGCCTGCCAGCTAGGTCGACTCAGCCTACTACCCTCCGTGGGACGGTAAAATGAGTAGTAACTCATTTACATGGGTTATGGAAGGTGGGGACCCTGGTACAGCTGACTGGGGTTGCCTAGCCGGCCGCTGCGCCAGCCTGTGTCTGCAGGCTGCACACTGTGGCTGCACGGCAGGCGGCTCTGGTTAGTGATGAAAGCGCATTAGAGGCATGTGCATGCTCGCGACGATGCGCTATACAAATTGACGACCTTTACCTTTACCTTCACGGTTACATAATAACATTCAGTACATTCCGGACTTCATGCTTTACAAATGGTAGATTTTTTGTTTTTAACATGTTATTGCGCTAAATGTGGTTCAATGTTTTTTATGTATGTTTTTACACTTTTTTTATAAAAGTGAAAAAAACATGTTCTTTTAATGTTTTTTATTTGCCGATTAATGTTGTTAACGTCCATGATTTGAACAACAACCTGAAAGTTACGACTAGACCACTCGCACCTAGAGAGGCACCGAGGTCAGCTCAGCCTTCTCTAGGTCAACTCAGCCTTCCATCCCTCTGGGATAGGTAAATCAAGTACCGGCCTATCTGGCTGTGGTTAAGGCAGCTTGCGTTCACCTCTGTTGGGTGGCAGGTAACACCGTGTGATTCCGTACAGCAGGTTACGCTCTATAGCTCTGAGATTGGTTTCCTATGAAGAGCTAAACGCCACATTTTTTAACCTTGTAACAAATTGCTTGGAGTTGTCACTTGATAACAGCGAGATTGAGAGTCCAACCCACTGCTAGTACAGCTGCTATGCTACAGCCGCTGTTGCTATGTTGCTTTGGTATGGTGATCTTATTGTTGTTTATGTAGTAAGAAGGCTCGTCTGTCATCTTCGTCTGATGATGACGTTGATGAACGACGTCGACAGTTTCTTGAGAGAAACCGGTCAGATTTACTTACTTATTTAAACTTATTTAGTTACCCATCTGATGTATGAAAGCGAGTTACAAGTGGATGTGGATTTGAAATTTAATAGTTCTTGGTGTCCATGATATAGAGCATGAATTACCAGCTGGGAATGAGACAGAATTTTTACTTTTAGTTTCAGTAGAAAGTATGAGAGAATATGATTGAGGAGATTTTTCACATATTTTTTATGTCTTTTTTTTATGTGTTTTGACGTTTTTGGTTAAAGCTAATGATCACAGACTGTTTATGCAGATTGCATACTGAGACATGGTGGATGGTAATGTCAATTATATATAAAAAAAACTGCAAACAATTTATTTAATGTTGTATAAGCAATGATGTAAAACAGCAAAAATCCAAAGTATAAGCACGAAGTAATGTATTAGCTTAGACATTTAATCTGTCCTCAGTAGCCAGATAAAAGCTAAGCTAATACATAATGTTTGTGCTTATATTTTGGATTTTTGCTGTTTTACATCATCGCTAATACAACATTAAATAAATTGTTTGCAGTTTATATATATATATAGTATTTGCGGTTTTATTAAAATTTGGAAAGTCACTATAGCCTGTTAGTTTTTTTTATGTAACTACAACAACTACTGGGTCATTCCATGCCAAATCAACCAAAATGTGAAAATCTTCTCACCTGACCATCTCAGAAATTGATGAGTTTTGGTGAGTAAATAGGCAATTGTAAGAAACAATGCCATGCAAAATTTCAGCACTCTGTCTCAAGCGGTCTCTGAGATACAGGCTGTCATTCACGGGTGGGGTACCACGAGTTCGCGGACGACTAAATTTGGTGCCGATTTTGGCTTGCTGTATTTTCTAAACAAATAATGCTACATCCTTGAAATTTTCACCATTTATTTACCTTTTGGAGTACTTCATAAAAGTGTAGAAACTTTACTTCTATGACTACTGGTCTGCATGCTTTGTGAGCTTCAAAACAGCACCTTTGTCATTTTCACGGTCAGAAATTCCATTTTTGGACAGCAAAAACAGGAGAAGAAGAAGACCTTAAGCTTCAAAAATTGGTAGATTTGTTTGGACCTTGTTGGTGGTCTGTTTTGGTGTTTTTTGATTTAATCCTGGTGCAACAGCATTTGTGCTGCATTGTTGTCAAATCAGCGTGACTTGCAAAATGTCTTATCTTCGAGTGCACTTTTGTCCATGTGGGCCAGGTGGGAGCAAAATGAATTAGATGTCACCTGAAAGGGGATTAAATGAACTTTCATTTGATGCTATAATAAAGTTGCTTCCATGATTCCTTTTATTTTTAAAATCGCCTGGAATATGTCCTATTTTGCCGTTGAAGCGGCACTGCAAGTGGCCGCTTTCATTTCTATCTTGTCCACGTGGGCAAGCTGAAGCAGAATGAATTTGATATCACGTGACAGAGAATAAAACATACTTTCATTTGATGCTAGAATCATCTTGCTTTGTGATCTAGTTGATTTTTAAGATGCCTGGAATATGACGAACTTCGGTAGATACGACAAGGCTAAAGAACAACTTATGACTGTGCTGCAGTATCAGCAAGCAGTTAGTAGTGAGTGTTTCAGGTACAGACAGACATACTTACACAGTTGCTATAACAGCACTTCAAAAAAGTTCTGTCAGTTGTCAGAAAAATGTACTTGTACAAGTGAATTATAACTGTCTTGTATGTGTCGCTCGGTTGACTCGTGGATGTTGTAACGATGACCAGTTGCGGTCAGTAGATCACTCACTACAGCAAGTACATGATTCAGAGGTACCCAGCATTCATCTTGACGCCTTGGCCAACTGAAGGACCTTGCTGGGCCTTTGGGCTGCAGGAAATTGACCAAGATGTTTTCATTTTCTGCGGATATCTCGACAACAGAACCCAAGTACCAGTCTTTGTCATAAATGACTGCTACATCCTGACCACATCTGATATCTTTCAGCAGTCTGGCAGTGTGTTAATCTGTTTTTACACTTGTAGTTTTGTTGCAATCTGCTGATATTCTGCTGATCTTCAACTCACCAATCACTGCTGGAATGAAACAACAATGGCTTCTGGTGCCTGGTATTGTCTTCGCAACAGAGAACTGACTCTGCAGCATTTCACAATGTGACTCAATGTCGAGGTCTGACACATAAAAGAAAGTGATTCCTGTTATGTTGGTTGATGCCCATTGGAATAATTCTTCTGGGTCAGAATATGCTGCGACTGAAGACTGCTTCTTGCTGCAAGCCGTTTCACAGTGCCTCCAACACCATCACAGACACTCTTGCCGTGACTGGTTGCGAAGAAGTGCCATTCAGCAGAAAAACCAAAGTCTTCATGGTAATGCATCAAATTCGTGAAATTTTTATAGTTTTTGTATTGAGCTACAGCACCATCACTGAAGTAAAGTACACGTTTTATCTGCGGCAGGTTGACATTAACGTGATGCAGTATGGCATCTTGAAATGCATAGACACTGACTGTGTCATGCTGCAAACAGTTGCTAATGACACACATGGACAGACATTGTAAGATACCATCAGATTGATAATACACAGCCGCTGGGTGCACTGTTGCCTGTCTATTTTCCCAGTAAAATTCCTGGATGGAGTCCTGAACAACAAATGCATAATTCTCAGCAAAGTCCAGCAGAATCAGAATGGTGTCGGCTGCAAGATTTTCCTTGCTGGTCTTCAGAAAGGATGCCTGGGCAACAGATACGTAGTGGTGTGTCGTAAGCTCATCTAACTGATTGCAAAGTATGTCAACAAAATTCTCCATGGATTCCTCCCGTGTTATAATGGTGGTGCGATCAGTATGTGCCCACTGCTTAAAGGAAATTACATCATCACCATCCATTTGCAGTTGTTCAGTAAGTAAGTAAGTAAACTTGGCTATCAGCTTGACAGTAGCAACATGGTATGTAAAAGTGAGAATGTGGACTGCCATTTCATGGGCAAAATAAAGCATCCTGAGCAGCAATTTAACCAGAACTCTAAACTCTATCACGGAAGAATGACTGCGTGAGAATTCTGCGGCACATCAGCACTAGAAAGGCTATTCAGTGCCACATAGATTAAAACATTCACTGAAGATGGTCCTTCTTTAGTGGCCTTTACCACAGCCTGGTT
>Ga0209367_1013416_pt1 | contig 10538 bp, 5 predicted proteins | sample WorMetLIZISLAND2_FD_187412 | JGI IMG/M metagenome (GOLD analysis project Ga0209367, IMG submission 187412) | Marine gutless worms symbiont microbial communities from Max Planck institute for Marine Microbiology, Germany - Olavius geniculatus... ...
CTTGTAAGGACGCCGCATGTATAGCACCATGTAGTTAATCAAAAGATTTTTGCTGTTTTAGTGGACTGATATATCGTCACGTCGTCCTTACACTGAGTTTTAAACTGGTAAGTTTTTTACATTTATCACAGTAAATAGTGATAGTGATTTGTAAATGTAGACACTAAGCTTATAGCTGCCGTGTGAGCGGACCTGCGGTGGATTGGCTTGGTCACTCCAAAGGTCGTAGGTCGGCTGCTGCTCTGTTCTATTCGTCAATGACGAGTGAACCGAGAGAACTTTCGCAGTAACTGTGCTGTGATAATAGCACCATAAATATTGTCTTTCGAATTTATTATTATTGTGATCTCTGCCGCGCGAACGACTCCGTTGATGCGCAGTTATGAAAGTTACGTTCGAGCATAATGACTCGCGGCTCTCTCACGGGACGAGCAGTGACGCCGTTTCGTCTTTTCGAGTCCGCTTGGCTTTGGAATAACCCGACCTGCGCTTCGTTGATGGCTAATCTGACAGAAGCAAAGATTGTCTGTCCAATCGTTAGGAACACGACTAAAGACAATGCGACCTATACGTACTTGACGATTTCGATTAGCGTAAAAATAGGAATGTGTGAACATGACCGCAACAACGAATTACAGGTTCAGAAAAGTCCTTATGACGAGAGATAGAATTTTTCACTTGCAGAGCCACGGAGAGGTTTTGAAATAGATAGTTGACATTACTGTAATTTTGGTTGCTAGAAAATAATTTACGTTTAAACAGAAAATCAGTAGCAAGCTTAATGATACCAGAAAAATTTTCGAAAGACGGTAAAAGTGAATTATTCACCAAAAACGGACTTGTTCGGTAACTTGCTGTACGAATGTAAAACTTATTCGGAAAGAGAGGTATATGTTGGAATTGAAAAAGACAAATACCGAAGAACTTTACAGAGAACACGACATATGACCACCAACAACGACAGTGCAAAAAAGTTGCAAAGGAACTGAAGTACAGTCGTTGGGTCCAATAGGTTTACGCTGCTTCTTACCGGTAGGCGTATTTGTAGATCTTACCCGGCCTCAGTTTTAACGCACCAATCGTCCAATCCAGTCCTGCGTTTTCTACCCCTGTGAACTTGGTCCCACGTTTTCCAGTTCTGCATTATCCACCCCTGCGATTTGGTTCCTTGTTCTCCAGTCCTACGTTTTCCACCCTTGCATTTTTGATGGTCCCGGGTTTTTCAGTCCCGCGTTTTCAGCGTCCCCCTGCTGAGTTTCTGACATTAGAGAACCACCTTTGACAGTGCTTTTTGCAGCGATTTGCGCGACATTGCAGCTTGTGCTTTAGGCACCCGTGTACGGATCGCACGAGGTGCAGTGACGCAACTTCTTTTATTAAACGAAACGCTGTTAACGTCTTGCTGTAGTCGTTGACAGATGCTACATCTTCCGACGGCGAGGTTACGTTATTGGTGCCGTTTTTTTCTGTTAGCTTCTTAGCAGGATCACCGAAAAAGTTGGAGACAGATTTGGCTTAAATTTTCGCAGAGAAGTTTCGTCTTTGCTTAGCTTAGAGTGTGCAAGATTCTGGTGGCCGGCGTCCGGATCCAGGACCGGATTTTCGGATTTTTTAGCTTTGCCGGAGAAGGCAAAAGGTGTTTTAGCAGGATTACAGAAAAGTTACGGACGGATTTGTCTAAAATCTTCAGAAAAGGTTAGATTTGTTTTAATCTACAGTTGATAAGATTTTGGGGGAAACTGGTAGTGCTAGCTGGCGAATGCAAAAAACTCGTTGTTGACATGGCAGTGGCGGAGATCTGTGTTGTCCCGATGCCCTTCTAATTTTTTTTATATTTTGTGACTAGCATCTTAATGTAATTCACGTCTATAATTTTATGTCTTTAAGTGCAAATTTTGTGGACACTAAAGTAAGCCTAATTATTTTTAATGAAATCTATTTCGGGAAGTAATGCAGAGGAAATTGCACTGTTTGGACACATTTGCAGAATGAGTATTAACTGCGGTTTAGATTTGCAAAGCTAGCTAGATCTAGCTCTTAAGAGCTTAACTGCTCTGTGCAGGATATAACCAAATGGAACCCGATAATAAAAGAGGCATGAGGCTCTAACGGGCGCTAAGCTTAAGCTTTATGATGATGATAATGTATTCGCGGCGAACGTGGCGCGCGAACTGTCGCATTCGGTGACGAAACGGATTAATTGACAATTATACGGACAGCACGGTACGGGTAACGCATGCAGTCCCAAGCGGAAATGTGCGCGTTTCAGAGCTAAATGTTTATAATGCCGACTGCCAGCCTTAGGCGCCAGATGCAATATTTAGCGACATTTCGTGACACGGCGACATTCATTAGTCGCCGAAACAAGCACGACACAAAACGTCGCGCACGCACCTACGAGCATTGCAAACTAGGCTAATAGCAAAACACATTAAGTTAAACTGTCAAACATTAGATTTGTCCGCATGTAAAGTGCAGTCTGACTATATAGATTTACAACATTTCAGAGTCAGCGTGATTAGCCTGATGATAGTATGACGCTGACATTATGACAATCTTTTATTCACCAACATTGGTAGCACAACAAAAAGAAAGAAAAATAGATGAAAAATGGTCTAGCTTTTTTATATTCCCTATTATCTATATATACCTACTCAACATTACTTTTTTCCAATGCAAAGGGGCAAAACCTCTTTATCTTCCTGTATATAGGCCTACTAAGCTACTATACGTTTACTCAATCATTTTAGTTTTTCACAATGAAAGCGGAACTGCGTTTTGTTGTTGTTGTTGTTGTTGTAGATCTGTACGGTAGTTAAATGCACGGATCATTCTTGTCATTTTTGCCTTTTCTAGAGGAACGCTACCAGTGATTCACTGTTTCAGGCCTGCGAGCGCCCACAGTCCACGATGACTGATTGCATTTCGATGCGCATGATAGATTTATATTACTCTGTTGCAGTCATTTGGTCGCTTCGGCCTCTCACTGTCATTCTGCTTGACTATGCTGTATTACGTTCGTGCTGAATTAGCGCATATATAAAGAAGAATCGCGGCTGCGGCTGCGACAATCGCCGAACCTTTCAACGAATAACGCAAGGGAAACTAACGCGTTGGTCGGGCTTTGTGAAACCAGTGGAGCATCTGTCATGATTAGCAAAACCTACTTACAAGCAGTACTACTATACTACCACACACCTGTTTGCTTAGACTTCCGGGTTGAATGCATCCGCATACAGACTACGTAGTCAGCGTTACTTAGTCGCTTTATTGCACATGAAACTGAACAAAGTCAACACACGCGATCTTACTGATTCGAGTCATTCAAGCGCACCGCTGCACACCGTCACCGCGGACAGTATACGAAGAATAAATCATTAAATCGCGCGGTACATGCTGAAATATATTGCTACACGTAAACGGCGTAAACTTCTCTTATTAGGGGCCTAATGTAGAGGCCAAGGTTGCTTAAAAAACGCCCAGCATTAAGACACAGTGACTGCAGCTGCAAAAAGTCAAAAGCCAACTAGCCTAATGGTCAGAAGCTCTGCAAAACGGCAGCTTCTAAGTGGAACCTTCGAGAAAACAGTCTCCAGAAATTAAACAATATCTTGGAATTTATTTTTAAAGCCAGGAAGCACGTAAGATGTCGCCGCGCCTTGTGTTGACATGTATGCGGCCGTCCGTTTAGTTACGCATACACTGCGCTCTGCGCTTTCGTGTGACATTTTGAACTAAAAATTGGCTCACCGGTCATTCCTGTCCTGGGAATTTGGAGTTAACACCAATTTTGAATTTCTGTTCGTTTTCGGGTTACGAGCCGATGTATGAGATATCATCAGTTTACCGTGCCCGATATACGAGCGTAGGAGACTTCGTGAATTAAGCACCGATAACCTTCCCTGTCTTCCGCCTTTCTTACCATTCTGACCAAGCCCTTCTCGCCCGATTGAACGATATCATCCATCCACTGTTTTTTTCTGGCTACGTACTTGCCGACGTTTTCCGGGCATGAGACGTACGGGTGGACATGGCAAGCAAGATCTGAAATGCAGGTTATTAAGATGGCCGCACAGTATATTGAAATGTATATTATATGATGAATTTGATGATGACAACATACAAATGCATATTCGAACTAACTAAAAAATGTGCCGTACAATAATGATTATTAATTTGACACCGTTGACGACGTACAAAATGTTGTCAAACTGAAAGTCAAGTGATACATCGTTAAAGGGAATGAGACGGTTGCACACTGTGAGCAACAGAAAAATGTTGTCCACCAAAGAGTGGTCGAATGTACACTGTGTTCGGTAAAAAGTAAACCCTCTATACATTGTGCAATAAAAATGTCAAATATAAACGAATTTCAATAAAATTTCTTACACTTAATTCGCAATAAATTTTTGAAGCGATTACCAAATTTCGTTAAAAACGTTATTTCTTGGCAGAGTTATGAAAATGGTCGAATATTGATAACAAAATATCTCCGTTATCAATATCGTTGCATACTGCAATCGGTCGATCGTATCAAGTAACATTAGTTGAAGCAATCAACGTAAACAATAACAAAATGGTATTTTCTGCAGACGATCGTGTTTTAATTAAACTGTTGAAACAATATAAAGGGTATGCTGCTAAAAAAGTTTATCGCGAAATTTCCCAGCAAGCCGTGCAGTGGACACCGTCAAGACAAACTGAGCGGTTGGACACTTTACGTTTCGGCGTGACCTCACAAAAAGCCGCTGTAATTATTGTTTACATCGTCAGATTTAGCTGAAATTTAGCATTTTGATTGCCCATACACGGTGCATTGTTGACGTACAATTTTTCCAAAATCAAACGTTGTTCGTTGAAGTTACGCAAATGTACGGACTGCATCGCGGTTTACTTATATAATGTTATTGGTAACGGAGATATTTTGTTATCGATATTGAACATTTTTCATAACTCCGCTAAGAAAAAATATTTTCCAATTAAATTCGGCAATCGTTTCAACAATTTATTGGCGATTAAGGGTACGAAATTTTTATTCAAATTCGTTTTTGCTTCACATTTTTATTGTACAGTGTCTAGGGGTGTACTTTTTTTTACCGGACACAGTGAATAAGACGTAACACCGATAAAAATGTAGGCAAGGCAGTGCATGCGTTTCAGTCGATAATAATTAATAATAATCGTGAGTTTTGCGTGCGGCAGGTTCGGGCGAAGTGCGGACGGACCTCGGCGCCGTCATCGAATCTTTCGTCGTCGTGCGTAGCAGCAGCTGTAGCAGCAAGGCACGGGCATCTATCAGCGTCGATCATCTCACTCATTGCAGACCTGTTCAGCTTCTACGTCGTCATTCTCACTCAGTTGACTTATATTTTCTTTTAGACACATTTAATAATGTATAGGCCTACGTCTTTTGCAACCCCGATCCACGGCAGGCCTGATAAACGACAGTACGCTCGCATCTTGTAATCGACTCGCTTGTCATGAACGTTTTTTTCTCGCGACACTACGTCATTCATATTAGCAAAAAAATCGCGTCATGGCTGACAGTTCTCTCTTGTTTGTGTCAATATATTAGAATATTACTTCACTGTTTTTTAAACAAACACTACGTTTAAATGACGGTGCTATAAGAATTAAAAATGTGTGAAACGATAACTGTAAGGCGACTTATTAACTTGACACGTATACGGGTATTCTGTTGTTGTTGTTGTACTTACTTATCATTAAATCGTTAACTGTCAACCGCAGTACAAGATTTATTCAAAGTTAATATTAGACTTCGCTTAGTTTTTTTAAACGATCTTTGATACAAAATGGCACATTATTATTGATGACTTTTAGGTTTAGTGTGTATACACTCACCGTGGGCCATAAAAGATATGCCACTTTTATTTTTTGATAGCTCCGTGAGACATTGGCTAATTTTAATAATTTTTAGCGGCCAAACTACGACTTCTGTATTTTACAAGGTAGTGTCGCAACAGTATTAACGTGAGTCGGCCAAAACTATAGTCATTTGCGTCAAATCTATTCTTGTTGTCGCATGCCAACACTTATTAAAATCGATCAATGTTTCACGGAGCTGTTCAAAAAATTATGTGGCATTATTTATGGTTCACGATGTAAATATTATAGGTCTAAAACTGTAGCGGGATTTGGGAGCGCTAAACGATTTACGCAGCTAAAATTGCAAGAATAACATGCTGCATATTTTCCTGATCTTTTTTTCTTTCCCGAAAAAATAAGTTATGGTAACGCTACTGTGGAGCTACAGTCTATAGCGCACAAGTACCATAATTGGAAGGGTCTTTGATGCAGCAGTGGCTGACCGACTTCAGATAACCCCCGGCGACAATTCACGACGCTGAATATTTAACGCGATAATTGCGCGCTTGATCCGTCCGTCTATACGTGCGACGACGTGCTACTTCTGATGTTTGCATCGTGTGCGGTCGCTGTTATGCCTTGGCATAAACCGATTGTATCCGCTCGCCAAACCGAATGGGAGCTGTGTCTGTCTGCGTGCGCACTGAATCCCCGTTTATAGATTAATCTCCATTTTCGTTTTTAACATTTACAGAACTTTATGGAAGGGATTACGATGTTAGGTTGTCATCACGTTGTCAGACAGCGTGCCCGTGGGTATCTGCTTCTCTGCGTCCGCTGTCTGTCTGTCCCTAGTTTGTCCGCAAAATTGTGCTCGCTAGTAGTCGCAAGCCACGTCACCTACCGGCTTGTGTATGTATATCGATTACATCACGGTGTAGCTTGTGCAGAGATAGATTACGATCCATAAAACGCTTAAAATCGGCCGATCTCCTACCTAGTTTTCACGCATCCGCTTCGTGACTGCTGTTTGTCCGCTTGTCCGTTTACTGCCCATTAGCGTGAACCAAATGTAGGATAACAAAATTTCGGTAACTTCAGACAACAGGTGAACGGAATAGTTCTTGTAGGTCATTGCTACTACAAAGTCAAAATCTGACTGAGCTTTGCTGCGATCGGAGGCGTCCACATCGACGCTTAGAGCTAATTGCGCCCCGGTCTTGCACAAATTGGCAAAAATAGCAGAATCGAACACACGTTAAAATAAATTGTGACTACCTACAAAAATGATGCAAAACTGTAGGCCTATAACTGCAAAATATTCATTTGTTGAAAGTCGCCAATTTTTTCTACCCCACTTCTGTTCTACCATAAATTTGAGAGTGTTTTTGCACTAGATCGCTGACGTTCCACATGCAAAGAGCCGAGATACTGAACTAATTAGATGTGTAATAAAATTCGAGGTAGCTCAACCGATACGATCAGCGCACATTAACGTCACACTGAACGGACAGACGGACGGAAGAAACGCTACGATGGCATTACCCACACAATAAACCTTACTAAAATTTTGTCAGTATTGTATGACCGTATTTTAATGTTAAACCATTTGACTTTCAAGGCTCTGCACAAAAAGTTTTGGTTTTGCTTTGGCCTCGTCTCATCAGCGGCAAAAATGTAGCCCAGGAACTTTGCTTTCTTCTTCTTTAGCCTAGATATGTACCACTGTTTTTATTCTCCACACTGAAGTAACTCGTTGTTGACTACTCTGTGCCTTCGACGCCCGCATTTCCCGCCACTGATGATATCTGTCATGTATAGACCTAGTTGACTGTCGTCTGCGGACTGTGTCTTGTTTCGCGAACAAAGCGACGACTGTCTGATATCATTTTGCGCTTTGCCGGTTACGTTTAGTTATCAGCCTTCATCATCGTCAGCGTTGCATTAACGACATTTCAATAGCGTCGCGTGAAGCCAACCCCAGAGGCGTTTCGCGATTGACAATATCCAACAAATATATGAAATTTTATTTACTTTTTGCATTAAAATGTGGGTTTCGCCTGCACCATACACATACATAGCATGGACGAGTTTTGCCAATGTATGTTGTCCGTCTGTCCGTCGAGTAACGTTGATATGCGCTGATTTTATAAGTTGGGCTAGGGCCTACCTCGGATTTCATTACACGAATAACTAGCTCAGTCTGAGCTTTTCGCACGCAGAACTTCAGCAATCTAGTGCAAGGGAAACACCCAAGTTTTGCGTAGAACGTGGTGAGGTAGGAAAAATTGGTGCTTTATAACCAACAAGTTGCCATATCTCTTAAACTGTGAGAGCTACAACCAAGATTACTAATTTTTACTATTGATCGACTTCCTATTAGTGATCAATAATATTGATTACTAATAAAAATCGATCAAGCGTTTTTTTTGCATGGTCCGCCTCCGCGAATTTCGCCGAAACTTCCCCGTGACACCCCCATTTTATGGTTTGCGTCCCCGCGGGGTTAATAGTGTTTGTGTTTTTTGTTTGTGATGCTATCAAATTTTTTCGGTGAATAAAGTTGATTAATAGGGTCGAGCAAATATCGAGCACGAGCAGCTAGCTCGACGTTCTGTTGGTAATTAGCATACTAATTAGGAGGGCGGGCGGGTTGTAATTGGAAGGCCTATGGGGCTAAGAGCCTAAGCCTAGGTCTACATTTGAGCCAGGGAGCGGGTTTCCAATTGGCCTGCTTGAGCCATCTCGATATTTGCTCGATGTTTGCTCGACGTTCGTTCGATGTTTGCTCGATCGTGTAAACACCCTACAACAAGTGCGCTTGTAATCGGCACGAACTAACAGAAAGGTCACAGTCCGCCGCGGCTCCAACGAACAAGAATGTCTTCAATAAGCTTATGGTCGCTTGAAATGTTCAAAATCGATGTTCCGCTGTCGAAGTTCGACGGCAGATTGTTCCACAGCCGTGATTCAGCCGCCGCGAAGATGTCGGCCTATAGATGCTGATGCAGACATCGTTAGGCCTAATCCTCTGTTTATCATCAGTCAAAGATCACGTGCTGGGTTGACGACTCTGACGGATGTTGATAGAACTGGATGTGGCTGCTGCAGCATCGACGCCGGGCGTGCTGATGCAGATTTGACAGTCGCCTGCGTACTGATTTGCTGCCACTCTACTGAGGTCAACACTGCTATACAAACCGTAATTTCTGTGGATGTACATCGTAGTACTTGACATTTACTGTCTGTTATATTGTGTGCTATTGTTCTGGCCACTTGTAAGCGGTAGGGCCTATATGCGTTGTCCGTGCACCAGATGCCATTAGTCTAATCCACCGACGCCTTGCAAATGTTTAGGCCTATGGATTGATGAAGTTTCAAAATAAATCGAAGGTTATCTTATGCAACTAAGTCGGCCTATAACGGGCATTGTCTGTGAGCCGCAGTCACATAAACATGGTTCTGCGCCTGTTCCAGTTGTACACGCAGTGGGGTGGTTGAGCTCCTCGTAGACCTTACTGTGGCCGACTTAAGTAGGCTTACAATAAAAATAGGCACGATAAACTTCACATGCAGTCATCGTTAGTTATAAATTTTATGCCGAACTGGCGTACATAATGATAGTTTATAACAAACTTTTTATAACTGTAAGTTTTATTATGTTTGCGTGCAATTACTACAAAGCGTATCGTTGACTAATAGGGTGTTTACACGATCTAGCAAACGTCTAGCAAACATCCATCCATTATAACATATGGCAGCAAACGTCCAGCATTAGCACGTGTATTTTGGATACATTTGCTGGAAGTTTGCTGGATCGAGTAAACACCCCATAACATAAATTCATAAGATAAACGTGTTTCTTTCTACACTTAACCCTATAGGCCTATGTAAGCCTTAAGTTCAACAGTCAACACCTTAAACGTTATCTACATCAACCACACAGGCCTACACTACATTGAACAGCATACACGTAACCTTATCTAACTTGCTTTCCCCACATTTTCAATTTTTCACCTATCCATTTTTTGCTGTGGCGCATTTTCCTTTGTCAGTAGCCCCGTAGGCCTAGGCCTACTAGCTTACCTGCCTGGTTTTATTCGTTTTTATGCTGCTGTTACGGTTTCGACTTTCGGTCGGTTCAATTCAGGTTGTCCCTATGTCGCCAACTCGCCACCTTCCTGCTATTTGGATCTGTAGGCTTAATAAATTTTACTGCTCATTTCCAGTCGAGTGTACCGATGAAATCTTGCATTGGGTATCTCCAGCTTATCTATTAATGCAGCTAACTTTGTACCTACCAGTGCCCAAGTATCTACCAAATGACTTCAGACTTCAGTCTCAGTCTCCTACCGCAGATGTGGTAAACCGTTTTTTGCACTGCTATTTGCTAAATGCGCGAAGCATCGTTAATAAACTGAGCGAGTTGCACCACTTGTTATATGTGGAAAATTGCAATATGGTGTTTATTACAGAAACATTTTTACAAGAGTATGTTGGTAACGGGTTTTTAGACCCTAGTGCTATGTTTAACATTCTACGTAAAGACCGTCAAGATGGCAAAGGCGGTGGTGTATGTGCTATTGTTAAAGGTGATATTTGTGTAACTCCTGTGTTGTTACACGATCGTTTCTGTGAGTTAGAAATTGTCTGTTTCACTGTTGATAAGGTTCTTCCACGTATAAGATATTTTGTTGTCTATCGTCCTCCTT
>Ga0209367_1013417_pt1 | contig 10538 bp, 7 predicted proteins | sample WorMetLIZISLAND2_FD_187412 | JGI IMG/M metagenome (GOLD analysis project Ga0209367, IMG submission 187412) | Marine gutless worms symbiont microbial communities from Max Planck institute for Marine Microbiology, Germany - Olavius geniculatus... ...
CCCAAATTTTAAGGGGGGTGGTGCCCCCAAAATTTGTACTTGCGTTAACACCCCAACCCAGAGCCGCATCAAATGCCAAAGTTTCGTCGGGCTACACCCCCTAACTCCGAAGTTATAAACGCTAATTTATTACATTTTGAGCCAATTTTTGACCCCCCTTTGAAAAAAGTTGTAAGAGGGGCCACCGTCCCCGTTGGGGGGTGCGCTAGTAAGACTTGGTGATTCTCTAGCGCGTGTAAAAATTTGGGGGCGCAGCACCCCCTAGGGGCCGAAATATGGTTTTCCGAAAAATGCGACTTAGGGTAGGTCAACATTAGCGCCTATAACTTGGTTCGTAGTGGACGGAATTCCACAAATTTTTTTTGTTCAACGCGGAATTAACCGTATTTGATAACGCCGTTTAGGTTATGTCGATATCTCTATCCAGTTTAGAGATATTTGCAGTCAAACTCAAAAGTTGTCGTAAAACGTACTAAATTTTGGACGTTTTTTGCCGTCCCAAATTTTAAGGGGGGCGGTGCCCCCAAATTTCATACTTGCGTTAACACCCCAACCTAGAGCCGCGTCAAGAGCCAAAGTTTCGTGGGGCTACACCCCTAACTCCCAAGTTATAAGCGCTAATTTATTGCATTTTAAGCCAATTTTTGACCCCCTTTGAAAAAAGTTGTAAGGGGGCCCCCGTCCCCGGTAGGGGGTGCACTAGTAAGACTTGGTCATTCTCTAACGCGTGTAAAAATTTGGGGACGCAGCACCCCCTAGGGGCCGAAATATGTTCTTTCGAAAAATGCCCTTTCGGTGGGTTTAATTCAACATCGAGATCTCCAAGGTTACTGGACCAAACTTCACCGGACTTGTTTTGCCTAACGCAGGAGGAATCGCTGTCGAACGAGTAACTCACCGATTTTGAATATCTTTATCCGTTCCGGAGAAATTGGCCGCCGAACTTTGAAGTCGAAAAATTGGGCCAAATTTTGCATGTTTTCGGCCCTTAAAATTTTTTTTGGGAGGCTCACCCAAAATTTTGGCCCGGGATTATAAAATCGAACATACTAGGAGCATCGTGCAAAATTTCGCGACGATCGGCCGACGGAGCTCGGAGATTACGCGGCGAGAAAAAAAAGAAACCACAGCAAAACAGAAGTCCTTTCGAAAACTATCGTTTTCGGGCGGACTAATAAGGCCTGTTCAGACCGTATAAAGTTAGACTAACTTTGTTCCACCTAGCTGTATTTTTAATTTTTTTTAAGATCTTTACTACTTTGATTATAAGTGCGATTTGTCGATATCAGTTTATAGGCGGACACAAAGTGCTGGTTGATGTTGCAGCTCTGAAGGTACACATGAGTGAGAATGCTCGCGACGCTCTGGTGGAATATCCCGAATTTATCACTGAACCTCGCGGTGATATCAACGTCAAGGTCTGAAATGTTATGGGGTGTTTACACGATGAAGCACGAACATTATGCGTTAGCTTAGACATTTAAGCCTATATCTGGCCGGTAGTAAACAGAGTGCGCCGATATACATAGCTGACACACTGTTTCTCAGAGCTTTTTCATACTACACGTCTTTTTATCTATGACCACCAATCACGATATTTTTACTCCAAAATGCATAAAAACTGTTTGGCGGCTGGGCTTCGTTCGGACCCGCTGGCTTCGTGAGATGACGGGACTTCAGGACGGCCAAGTGTGTCTGACTGTCGGAAACGAGTCTTTAACACGTTTATCTTTTGGCTGGATTGACAACAGATACGCTTTAGTACTAAGCCTATTTGAGTAAACATTGTATAAAAATTTTCAGACAGAGCCTAATAAATATAGGCTCTGTCGTTAGGCCTACAACAAGTTTCGCACTATGTGACAGGCATTTGTTTCACGTTACAGGGAAAAGGAGTGCTGCAAACGTTCTGGTTGATTGGAAAAGATTCTTGAAACAGCTCTAACTAAGAACTCGTCTAGATTGTTGTTGTGAAACTTGCTTTAGATACCGTAATCGAATGTCACTTTAACTCACTTATTGTGTAGCGCTATTTGTTAGTGTAAATCCAATTCATGGTATTATCGTAATGTGTGTTAACGTCGTATGCGTTTATCGATTTGTTTGTTCTGATTTATGACGAGTCAACTAACGCCTGAATGTATAAGCAACAGACAGCTTAGGCCTACAACAGAACACAGTAGGTTTAGTGTTTTGTACGATAGGCAAAGAAACAAGTAATTTGAGCAAAGCTCACATGACGCGCGACAGCATCGGTCTTGCCATGTGGGAAATCAGATAATCTAGATTCTAGAAGGTCGAAACTCAGACGGTTAAAAATGTACGTTCTATGCTGAAAAATCTCATACGCAGGTTGTCCGGGTCTACCTCTGGTAATTTCGGCGCAATTCACTTTTGAAATATGCTCCGCAGTAGAAAATTGCAAAAACACTACACACCTCTATTTTGGGGGTTTAGTCATTCAATTTCATTGATGTTAACACTATTAATAGAAGTACGTCATTAATATTTGTTATGATAAGCAGCATGTATGTGCTTCTCTGCAACAATTATCACGGCAGACGAGCCAATGGCGGTAAAATAACCACTTTTAAAGAGGTACCTCTTTTTGACGCCGCGTGCTCAGGCCTGCTTGAACTTAGGGGGTCAGGACTTGAACTGCTAAAATCCGCGTTTACTGCTAAAAGTTTCATCTGCCGGTTGTCTTGGTCTATCTCCAGCCATTTCGGCGCAATTCATTCTTAAAATGTGTATTGCAGCACGAAACTGCAAAAAAAATTAACTATACCCCCTTATTTTCGGGATTCAGGGTCGTTCAAGGTCATCGATGTTGATAATTTGAAAAAGCTTGTTGCCAGTGTTTGTTACTATAAGCAGCATGTCTGTGGCTATCTGCAACCGTTTTCGCGCTAGACGAGCCAATACCGGTGAAATTAAAATTTCTAGGGGGTACCCTTTTTACGCCCTTTTTGAACCTTTTCACACAGGGCCACGAAATTTCGTCACCTAAATCTAGAGACCTTATGGCAGCCTACAGTTAAAATTTCGTGATCCTAGCTTGCATCGTTTTGATAGGGCTCAATGGTGTGACGGACAGGCAGACAGACAGACGGACGGACAGACACCTCGACGATGGCTAAGATCCGCGAAGCATTACATGCTGTCACGCGTAAAAACTTATTGGCCCACGTTAGCTGTTTTGATACTAGCGTACACCTTTATTCGGCGAACAAACTTTTGCTGTAGCATATTATTATAATGTCTTAATTGGAAGGTATAGTAAAATCACTGTTGTGAACTTTACTTTAGGCGGACGGCCACTCAATATGTCGGCATTTGGTTGTCATATTTTACCAGTTTTGTGCAAATTTTGGAAATAAGTATCCTTCTAAGACATACGTCGCCGTAAGCGTAAAACGTGATGATCATCGTGTTGCTAAGTCGACGCGACGACTGAATTTGACTGTAAATTCTGTCTTACACCAAGCAGTGATCACGCGTCTATCTGCACTGATGCGGACATGGTAGTGGAAGTGCCTAATTACCAGTCTCCGCATCCTGATCACGTCGTCGCCTCGGCTTAACTTCAACGCATCACAGAACTTCAACAGACACATCACAACGTCTCGTGCAGTAGGCCTACTGCTGCTGCTGCTGCTGAGGTTTGTCTGTCATGCTGTGAAGTGATGCGCAGATGAAGATGAGATGCAACAACTGGTCATCAGATCTACGGCCTTGTCAAATTTGTTGTTAAAAAAACTCGACGAAAAACTCTGTACTTTTAGTCCCATCACCCAGAAACCAAAAAGCGATTACGTCTATAACTTTACGAGTTTTCTTTTTTTGACATCTCAATATACCAGTTTTTGTCCAAAACATACTACATCGGCTTGGAGCGTATCGCGTGTAGGCTGGCTGTTCGCCTTATTCACATATTAGCAGGCAAAGTACTAGTAACATTATTATAAAGAAAAGCTAGAAAAACTGCTTTTGGGCAGACCTAGAACGAACGAAAAATGTCAACAAGACCTAAATAAAAAAAACACGAAGCAAACATTATAATAGCTGAATTATAGCATCTCACATCTTTATTTATGAGTGTGTTGGCTAATTCGTAACTAAGACTGGGGTTATTTTATTCGTAACGCAGTGCAAATACAACCAGTTCGCAGTTAGCTAGATTGCGCTATGCCATGTTCATGATCAAGCTTCACTTCGACGTGTTGTGGATTCGTTGTATAACATCGCAGCATATTAAGCTGTACAACAAATCCATCGTAAATTAGAATATAGTGGAATTTGAGCTTAGAATGTTGTTAGTACAACACAGCTAATTAAAGTATCTGTGCGGCGCAAATTGTAACTTGAAGCGAATGACGTTAGTCACTCACGCGAGTAGACTCTCAGCCGATTGCACGCGCAAACGCATGACCATAATACTCTACCATTAGGCCTACACCGACAAGAACATCTCAAAACGTTTAGTTGGCGACGATGTGTCGTGAACGCTGGTCGATGTGGCTTCTGCCGCTGGTACTTGGTCTACAGATCAACCATGCTGACTCATCACTACCCGCCAACAACACCATCCGCATCGGACACCTCGTACAAGCAAAAGCCAGAGCTGGAGCAATTAACGTCGCCATCGAACGAGCTCAGAAAGACGGCCTTCTTCGCGATTATAATTTCAGGTATTATTATAATTACTTTTTTTATACCCCCGGTAGTAAAGATCCCGGGGGTTAAAAACAAAAAAGGTAAAGTTAAAAACTAATCCATGGATGGCCAGAGGTCTGAACAAGTGGGAAAGCTGTCGTGGAGGATGACTGCGTTAAATCGTTGCACTGTGACCGAAAGTCTCTGGAAAAAAGTCTGTCTGTCGCTCGTCATTAGTTTTGACCGAGATCCTGCGCCCCAGCTCGCGGAGAAAGTCAACAGCTTACTCATTAATCGGCCCCAGCGTTTCAACAGCGATTGGCTGGAATGAAAATGAAGCCGGCATGTCAGCATATTTGGCTTCCTTCCTTGTGGCGGCTGCCTCAGCTGCCGATGCTGCAAGTGCAGAGGAAGCTGGGAGGTAGGAGTCGGCCAGTATGACATCCCATGTCGCAGCCCTTCCAGACTGCCATGGCACCAGTGTGATGCCATCCGGACGTTTAATGCTGTCCCGATAGACCCCAGAAGGTTCCTTTGAAACTGGGATCCCAGCAGAAGCGAACGACCTGGCAACAATGTCATTAAAAGCATGATGGCGCTGGGTTCGTCCCGAAGCGTGTTTGCAAACAAACGCGTGCTGGCCCCAGGCGTCTACGGCTTCTCCGCAAGTATTAATCAAGACCGAGGCCTATTATTATGTTGTAGTACTCCGGTGGAAAAGCTCCCGAAGTAAAAAAGTAAAATTTAAAAACATAGTTTACTAAATTGGTGCTTAGTAAAAAGAAAAGTATTCTCGAAAGCTATCGAAATAACCGAATTATAATTGTCATTATCATTGTCGTCGGTATTCTTTTTTTTGAAGGCCTCTACCTGTAATTGTTAGAGGTTTATAATAAAAAATTTGAGCTTATTTTGTAAAACATTGGGCCTATTTAGCGCTTTTATTTGTCTGCACATATGTTGCACTTGGACGTAAAAATTTTCAGGCGCTTATAAAAAACGACCAATGCACATTTTACCGGAATACAGTGACTGCATTTACAGAGTGTGAAAAAAGTAGCCCCTTAAAGTTTTTCGCTGAATTCTCAGTAACCATTTGGAATTTGAACGTAAAATCAAGCATTTCGAGCATTAAAAATGTTTAAGCTGAAGATGCTATTTGATTTTCAAACACCGGTTACCAAGTTACTGCCCATGACGCCACAGTGACGCTTTGATAAACAGTAATTTATTTTGTTGATTAATTATTACTAAATTATTGTTCTTTTGCCGCAAGCTTAAACAAAGCCAAAAAACAATTGCCGATGCGCTTCTGATTATCTGGGACAACCTGCCACAGAAACCGATCGACAAGGCTGTTAAAGATTTCTCAAAGTGACTAACGGGTTGTGTTGGAGCTAGTAGACACTTCGAACATTCACAGTGAATAGAATTCTGGCACATAATCTGATTATTAATTAACTGTGTTGTTTCATTGATGTTATTAAATTAATGTTGTAGCTTGAACATTTTTAATGTTAAAAACTCGGTTGGCGGTCATGTTAAAAAGTTTATAACTTCGTCGTTTTTCAACAGAATCATATTTCACTTGACAGTTAAATGTAAAACATTTCAGGCAATACAGGTGTAAAATTTTAAATTAACATTTTAAACGGTTGCTGAGAATATAGCGAAAAACTTTACTGGGCTATTTTTTGCCGCACCCTCTATATTGGTAAAAAATGCTGATCAATCAAGCATGTAAATGAAAACATCGTGCTGCTTCGTTTCAGTATCGCTTACACCACGACGGATGTGCGCGCTGGGTTCTGTGCGCCACCGGCTCTGAAAAGCGGTACGTATGGTGTCCTCCAAGTGCTTCTTACAGAAGACGTCGATGTCATCATTGGACCGTTTTGTTCTGCTGGTAAGCTGCAAGCTTACAGATTTTTTCTACTTACAAAATATATATCTAATTGCCAGAATGGATGTTGCAATTAGACACTGCAAAACGGAACATGGAAAACAGAAAACAAAAAGCTTAGCTACCGCATAGAAAACAGGACATCAGCTTGGTTTACTTATTTCATAAAAAAATTTACTTTCAAGCACTTGGTTTTTTTGCGTTGGTTTTAATCGCATCATACCTTCTTCTTCTTTTCCAATAATGCACATATTAACCGATTTTACCTTATTATTTTGTCCACGCGACGTCGGTTTGTTTGCTTGCCTGCTTGTATTAACATTTGTTAAAGTTTAACTATAGACCTGCTGTTAGCAATTGACTGTTATATCTGTTGTACACCTTGACTACTCGCAGTTACTTAATTAACACCCTATCTCATTTTTTGAGCATTGCTTGGCAGAGTTGGCGTAAGTCCTTATTGGTATTTTGTTGCATGCAGCGTGTATAACAATCGGACAGATCGTGTCCTACTGGAACCGGCCGATATTTCCAGAGGGATGCGTTGACGCCTTTTTGGACAATTCAGTAACCTACGATACGATGGTGCGTATTGGCGGGTCGTTTGATAGCGTTGCTCACACGTTCAAGGCGGTTGCTGACCATTACGGCTGGACACACATCGTGTTGGTGTCAGATGACGATACGACGTCCGTCTGCTGGTTCGGAGCAAAACCTTTTGGCGACGTTTTCGGCAACAACAAAAACTATACATTCACCTGGCTGAGAATTGGTTCTGAACCAACCCACGAACAACTGGAAGATACACTGCAGCAAATACGATTGCGAACGAGAGGTCTTCTCTATCATGTTTTATCTCTTAATTCTGTGAAAACTGCTATCGACACTTAAATTTAATGTAAATTGCACAACAAATCCTTTATATCACGTTGTTTTTCGAGTCCGAAATAATTATGAGTCTCAAAACTTCATTGTTTTATTTGTCATTGTCTTATAGTTTAAAATGTCTTTATAATACGCGTGGTTTTTAGCCGACTGTACTTAAATAACTGTCGAGTTATTGGTACGGTTTTCGTCCGATCGTCCGTCGTCTGTAATGGATGTATTGTGGCTAGGCGTTAGGTCGTAAGGAAAAAAAAATACACGAGTAAAGTCATGTGCTCTAAACTTGGGCATGCAAAATTTCAACGATTTAGTGCAAAAGAAACATTTTCAAATTTGGTATATAATAAACGGGGATAAAAAATGTGCTTGTTTCAACGAAAAACTGGCCATATCTCGGAAACGGTGAGAGATACAGCCAAGGTTACTATTAATCACTAATAGAAAGTGCCATACGTCTTGCTAGATATAGCGAAAATCATTGACAATGGATAACCTTAAAGGCCACTAACAACCAGTACGGTTGGCTATCTTAGCGACAGCTGGGTTTTTTGTTTTGGTTTATGCTAAGTAGTTTAATATTTAACTTAAATTAGTGTTTTTTGTTGCGATACTTGATTTGGATATTGTTTTATGCTTTTATGTACGTTTGACGTGTGCACTAAACTATTACTTACTGACTGACTGGCTGACTTACTTACTTACTTAGTATTTGATATTGCTTTGCACAGTGGCCGTGTTCTGTCATTCTCAGTTCTCGGGCATGGCGCGGTTTCTGTTCCACGCCCAAGATCACAACATGACAAACGGAGACTTTGTTTTCTTCACGTTTCACAATGTGCGTCGTGACTTCACCGACAGGCCGTGGATTCGATACAATATTGACCCAGAGGATTTTTCTCGTCGTCTAAGAGCATTTTATGTTGTTAAACAGGTCCATTTTTACTACGCAGCTCTCGTGTTTTTATTAGGATATTGTAAAAAAACTTTTGTCGATCGTTTGGTTTAATTCAGCGTTAATATGGTAATAATTTTTAGTGATAAACTTTCCATAAACAATAATGTTTTACTGGCATTCTTATACTGTATACACTTTGTTATGCGTATATGAACCTTAAGTAGACATGATTAATGCGTAGATCTACGGAATGTCACAAACCACTTTTGACTTTATATCGCAAATAAGCTTGTTACGGGTAAACAATTTCTATCGACATGAACATCGTTCATACTTTGGTCAAAAATTTAAACGCAACAACAGCTGCTGAATGAAATGGATAAGTGGCAGAATTTTGCCCAACAAGCTGTAGCCTAATACCCGCTGCAAGAGTTTAGGTTGTTTCAAGCATGCATTTTAACGTCATTAGCAACGTCCAGCGTTAACATAATTAGGCCTATGTGGCATATTTTGTATAATACACACAAATGTGTAAAAATTTGAAACGACCCTGAAACTGTCAGTAACTGTGTCAGATAAAAAGACTAGTAATCTAAATTTTTTTGGCATTTAGTGCGCGTGTTTTGCATGATAGATAACGGCAGCGGATATTGTCGGTCCGAAAGCCGATGAATTTTTATTGAAAGTTCAGAAAGCATCAACTGGACCTCCTTGGCACATGGAATCTCCACGTGTGGTATGCCCAATATTCATCCGTCTACAGACTCTACATCTACGACATATTGTGGATTTGTTGAACAGCTTGTTATACATCATACAACATGTTATCTGTTTTTACTGTCAACCAACAAAGACAAAACCACTGAATATACACGGCATCGCCAAAAATTTTTTAGTGCACTGCAGCACCGTCGTTTGGGCATTTACTTAACTACATTTGGGCGCAGTCGGGACTATAGCTCTGCACGGGCCGAAATTTCATGGCCCGGTCCGCCCCGGCCCGACGTCGTTTCGGGCCCGGCCCGTAGACAAAAAATAAAAAACAACGTTTTGCACAAATGGCGCCAATCGATTATTAAACAACAACAGTCCAAAACTGATATAGTTAGAATCGTCATTGTCCTATAGGCAAACAACAATAAAACCTTAGGCCTGTTTATTGGAATCTGTAAGATTAGGCCTATCTTACGCAAGAGCAGAATGTTGTCAACGTTGTCTGGTGAGAGAGCAGTGCGACGTTGAGATACAGACTCAGTGCATCCAGCAACACTGAGCGATCGCTCACTCTCACTCGCTGCGCTACAGGAAGGTACTGCAAAGCTGCAAACCCCTGACGAGAGGCCTATGCGATGGCCACCACTGGCTGGCAATAGGAAGTAGCAATAGGCGTCATTCCAGAGTAATCTGACAGGCCTAATGCTGGGTAACTTAGGTCAGTCTCGCGTGCTTCAATTGCTACTGCCACTCTGACGTGATCCCCACAGCGCCGTTATAAAAAGAGGGAAAGGCATGGAAGTATATAAGAGGCAATTGACAGACAGAGCTCATTGTAGAACAGAGGGTGTCATTCTGCCTCCCCTGTCGACCTAATGGGCCCAGAGTCTACAACTTTAGATTTTCATAGAGCCATAATATGCAAATCTGACTAATTGTAATTTTACGGGCTTACGCAAACCGGCCCGGCCCGGTAACTACTCGGCCCGGCCCGGACCGGCCCGATTTCTAGAAGAAATTTTCAAGCCCGGCCTTGCCCGTGCAGAGCTCTAGTCGGGACGATGGAGTCGTTCTCATTAAATATTCTGCGAAAAGAAAAAAAATAAGTAAAGCATTTTGAGACACATAAATGGTCGTTCTGTTTGTTTTTGTAACGTTTTTACTGCTTTCAGTGCGTTTAAGCCATCGCAGTTCTGTCTGTCTGTCAGTCTGTCTGTCCGTCCGTCTGTCCGTTACACGGGTGGATCAGTCAAAAACGGTGCAAGATTGGATCACCAAATCTTCGCCGTCGGCTGCCTGGAACACTCTTGTTTCAGGAACCGCAAAGCTTTTCCATAAATTCAAATGGGTCACCCCAAACGAGGGCGCTAAATGAGAGGTAAATGGGCAAAATTTGCGATTTTTTTGCAAATAAGTCGCTGTATCTCAGTAACGGTGCGAGATAAAGCCTAGGTTACTATTAATCACTAATAGGAAGTTGTACAC
>Ga0209367_1013418_pt1 | contig 10537 bp, 8 predicted proteins | sample WorMetLIZISLAND2_FD_187412 | JGI IMG/M metagenome (GOLD analysis project Ga0209367, IMG submission 187412) | Marine gutless worms symbiont microbial communities from Max Planck institute for Marine Microbiology, Germany - Olavius geniculatus... ...
AAAAAGTGAATGAAAGGCACAAAAAGTCACGCAAGCATTATATTTCACCTATTCGTGGGGAAGCCCTCTGCGAACAGATTTTCACCAAATTTTGCATGTCGGGAGATATGCCAGACGTAATCATCTATGCAAATTCTGGTGTGAAAAAATTAAGGGGTTTGGGATATACGGGGGGGGTCAAATTTTGGAGTCTCCCATTAAAATGGCTGGTCACCTTTACAGCAGTGCTGCGCTACCGCACAGCGTGTGATTTATTCGCAGATTGTCCGTTTTTCCTGGAAATTTGTGGTGTTTTATGATTTTGAATTTTTAAATTTTTGGCCTAAAAATTGACACAGTGCAACGGCAAGGAGTATTAGAGTAACATGCAGTGATGTTACTCTAGTACTCTTCCCCATGAAAACGTTCACATTTCAGTCCTGAATGTTATGCTTTTCGTTTTTGAGTTAGAAGCTGGTGGGCGGACAGGCGAGACCCCTAATGCGGCCTACCAGTAGCCGAGCAAGGGCGCGTGCAGAGTGAATAACTGAACTGAATGAAGTGATCTATTGGCGAACAGTTAGGTCGCTCTGTACGCGGAGCGCTTTAACAATAATTTGAGACACAAAACATTAGCGAATTGACGCCAGTAACAATTTGTCCATTTTCTCCCCTGATAGACTCTGCAGAGGCCAAGTGGGACTCTTGTACGAGAGGGTGACAGAGTACACCAAAATGCAGGATCCACAAACGGAGAACCAAAAAAACACAGGCTAGAAAATATAAGACTAAAAACGCAAGACTTAAAGTCGGTAAGTGAAATGAGCAGAAGCTTTTTTTTATCCTTTTGCATATACATGTCTGTACCTACCCAGTGAACTTTGGTCTCGCAGTTCCCGTTTCTCTATTTTCTAGTTGTGTATTTTTTGCTTCTCAGCAAATTGGTCAACAGAAGTATGATAAGTATAAGACACAAGCTGCTGCAGCAATACCGGAACCAGAAGACATTTGTCTTTTAAAGCCCACTGGCCGTACTTGAACTATGAATAAGCAGCTTCTCCGAAAACGCGCTATAATCTGCTATAGGCTACGTTGGTCTAATTCCTGCACTGATGGTTTGAGGTGTTGGTCTCTCTCCGACGACCGATAAATAGGCAGTACGACGTCCTATTTTTCGCTGTAATCTCTCCTCACTGTATTTTCGGTTCTTAAGCGGCCGATCGGTGGCTTGTTTGGCTCCAGTCTACGGCAATTGTTCTCCGCAGTCGAAGCGCACCGGGAAAGCTGAACAGAAGCGATTGATAAAGTCGGTGGTCTACAGCAGCTGTTAGCCATGCACCACGGCACGCGCCCACGAGCTGGGCGATTCTGCTGCACCGTCGCGATAACGAGGCCTATAAACGCGGACGTTCTAAAACGCGATTTTTAGCGGCCAGACCGATCTGTTCAGGTTCCTTTGCTCGATTGGCGCAAAACGGTTCGAGCGTTTTACCCGCGTCGTGTTTTTTTCTTTGGAAAACACGATATCGGGGGTTGCCACGTTGTCGTATGCGATTGCGTTGATATCATTGCTGTTGATAGTCTGATTATAAGTTTAGTTAGATTAGAGGTTAATAATATGGTTTTTGAAATTAAAAGCCAAGTCCTGATCACTGAGCTGAGATTGTCTTTTTCTGCGAAAGCAATTATCTAGGACACGGAGCAATCGTGAAATCCCCGTTGCCGGCAATTGACAAATAATGGGTGTTCGTTGGCGAAGACAAACTTCACGTCATGTTGACAACGCGTCAGTTTGTAGGCGCACGCAATTTGTTTCTAACCGTAGTCGTGTCGTTTCATCTACATGACGTAAACAGACGCAGGTCATTTTATCCGCAAAAACACGACTGTGAAATTTTTGTTTTGTTTGCTCTAAAAGTCTAAACGGAAGAAAGTGGACTTGATCCGGTCGGGGCGATTCGAACACGTTTAAGAACGCAACGCACCCGATGACAGCCGCTGTCGGCCATAAAACGTGGTTTCAGTTGCCGAGTCTATCTGGCGGCGGAAAGGCGTGCCGTCGTTGACGGTTTTGCCATATTTTCGACGGCGAGCGATCTGCAGTATCCAGCGAACAGCAGCAGCAAAAGCTATTGTTGAATGGACAATGACCGACATCGTCTACTGCATGGGAGAACGATGCTGGACTTTGACAGCATCATGGTTGCACGGTGACTGGAACTGCGTCGATTGCACGGCGCTTCAATCGGCTGACTGACGTTGCAGTGAACTTTTCTTCGCCCTGTGCATCACCATCATCATCAACGTCGTTACTAGGCGGCGCTAAAGCCAGCAGCTGCTGTAATCGCTTTACTGGAATTCTTCATTGGCGCTACTGGCTGATGTTCGGTTAGCCGCTGGCCTGCTCGCTGCATGAGTGACTAAAGTTAAACCGGCCGAATTCGAGCGTCACGAGCTTCATCAGTGCAGAACGCACGTTGTTCTGCGTGCATGAGGCATACATACACTGCAGTCCGCCTTCTCACAGCTACAGGAGTGAAGGCGAACTCTTCTGTTGCACGGCAAACGATCACTGCAAGCCTCTGATTCGCGACGCTTTCTCGGCGTCAAAGTAACAAATTCTACAAAAACTACGACTGCGAAGTGTGGACCGATGTTTGGCGGCTGCGATGTCGACTAAAAAGCGCGGACTGATCCAGAAACTGTTCGGCTCCAAGAAGACAAGTTTCGACAGCATCAGCGCCGACGAGGAAGACGTCGCGGCTCTACGAGCGCTTCGGTCGTCTTCGGCGATGTTCGGACGTCGTCGGCACACAATCGACGTTGAGACGTTCTGCGACGATCAGTCGGAGAAGGCGCTGATAGCAGCGGCCGCGAACAAGCGACACTTCGTCAAGCGACATCAGTCAACGGACGTCAACGACGGCTGCCCGCTGCGTCGTCTCTGCTCCCGGACCAAGCAAGCTCGAGAACCTACAACACAGCAGATTCTGAAGCGCTCGGCCACCACTGAAGACTTCCCAAGAGCTTACGGTGAAGTCGTGCACATGCAGAAGAGCAGTGGCTCGTTCCGACGGCGCGCCCACCGCAGAGACCGACTTCTGCGATGTGTCACGTTTTGCAGAATCGATCCGTCGCAGCCGATCGTCTACCCGACCACCCCGGAGACCATCCTTGAGTACCACAAGGCGATGCCGTTTCTCGACGAGAACGAGGAGTGGCTGATGGTGGAGTTGAACGAGTACGAATGCCTCGTCGACGGCATCGAGATCATCAAGATCATCGCCAAGCACTCTAAGTTCTTCGAGGTGGAACCTGACGAGCTGTGGGAGGAGTTCTTCGAGTTCGTCGACGACGTGCCCGCCTACGACGAGGTCATCAACTTCGACGTCTGGCAAGAGTTCCGCGACAAAAAGTACACCTGCTGAATATATATATATATATATATATATATATATATATATATACGCATAACGCCGAACCGTTCACGATGTTACTCGTTACAACGTTACTCGTTAGTTCGTTGCGGTAATTCGTTGTTGAAGACAAAGGGTCGATCTATGTACAGTACTTTATTATTATCGGCATAGTTTGCTGTAAAATTCAACGTGATAATACATCTTAGTTGTGTGATGTGCCTTAGTTTAGAGATGTTATTCGTGTCATTGGAATGAATATATCTGATTAAAAACAGCAAATGACAGAATACATCCAAATCTGATAATCGTTAGTTTGTTACAAGTAAGTGAGCTGGTTAAATGCAAATACTTTTGTAAATAAACAGCGTAGGGCTTTTGCAGTATTTTGGCTTACGTGTAGGACTAAAAGTGAAAGAGAAGTTGAAACTCGCGCGCGATTTTGTTCGAGTCAGATTAGTCACGCCGAATACTGCTGAAAACTAGGCTGAAACAATCGATCGATTGATCAGTCAGTTATCGTTTATTATTCCAACAGAATACACATGAAATCATACAAAACAACAATACAAAAAAGCTAAAAACTAAACGTTTAGAGCGTGCGCGTTTTACCTTTCTTTTAGTGTTAGTTTTGCACGTAGCGCGACCCGAACGCGCATTAAAATAAGCTTATGTGCACAAAAAGTACAGTATTTTGTTGGAACGTTGATTTGATTGCATTTTATGTTCGCTTTTGCTCGTGTGCATACAGCCAGCAATTCAATGTTGTCTGCGTGCTGCTGACACAGAAAAGTTGACTTGAAATTGTAAATCTTTTACATTTGTTTTCATTTCATGTAAAATTTCTTCAGTTTTCACTACTTCACAGCGAATTGTGGTTTTCAAGCAATTACGACGTGAGTAATAATTTTAAAAAAAAATTATTGCCGATGCTTATTCAGATCTATCACAACGACGCTTAACTATCGGTTAGCAATGACAAGCGAGTATTGTATAACTAAAGGTCTCTTTATTTTTAAATGTTGTAAATTAGTTATTTTACGTTTTCTCGATCGCCAAAATTTGATTTTTTAAAGCTTTTATTAGCTATTTTTTTCCTTTAACATGAGCTTGTCACAACTGATAGTGTTTTAAGAGCGAACGAAATAAACCAAACTAAAATTAACTACAAAAAAGCCTAGCTATCGCTATAGGGAAGACGCTATAGCCTACAGCATATACAGTTTCTGTTGTAGTACTGACCTTTAAAGTCATCTAAGGTCAATGATTTTTATGTCATTCGAAAGCCAATGTGCGACTTTTTATTAGTGATTAGCCTAATAACAACATAGGCCCTGTCTCGCACCGTTTAGCCACAACACATCCGTGACGGACAGACGGATGACGGATGACAGATGACAGTCGACAACCTGTGCCACAGACGCCTACAGCATAGATGTAGCGCGTTTAAAATAAAATGAACTAATGCAAGAAAACTAATGTTATTTTATTTTAGTTCATTTCTGACGCTCTGTATGCGTTTTTGTAATACAGTAATTCTATCATGGTGGTGATGCACTTTTATTTTGTTAACTACTTAATACTTATGACTATAATTAGTAATTTATTCTGTGAATAGAAGTACAGGGTAAATGGTTGGTCTACCTCGAATTGACCGATTACTATCTTTTTAAATACGTCCAGAAAAGTCCGTGAAGAGTAATAGGGTGTTTACACGATCCAGTAAACGTCCAGCAAACGTCCAGCAAACATCCAGCTGGCTCGTCCATTATAACATACAGGGTGGGCCAAAAAATGGCACCATTTATTGTACGCCTCATAACTTTACCAAATATTAACCGATTTTAAAAATTCTTTCACTGTCAGAATCAGGAGACAATTTGCAATCAAACTGTGACTATAGATCTTACCACACCTAAACTGTGTCACTACGCTACCTTATGAAATGTCAGATGACGCACTCAAGCCGGCGACGCCACTGACCAGTTGCGTAATCAACGTTGATCGAGCCTGACATGTGGCCACCAAACAACCCAGACTTAAATCCAGTCCATTATGCTGTTCGGGATGCCCTTCAACAGATAGCCTATCAATGTTGACGATTCACGACAGTCAACCAGCTAAAGAAAGCAGGGGCAGCGCCATGGTTTTGTGGGAGGGACAATTTCGCGAGCGGAGCGAGCGAAAAAAATTTTTTGACCCCCCCACCTTAAGACTACCTGGGGGGTACAAAAATGATTATGGTATGATTATGGTAATTACATTATGATGCGGTCGGCTATTTTAACGACAGCTGTGCTTCTTGTTAACTTTACGTCATTGAAGAAAAAACAACAGTGAAATGACATACACATCAAGTTACCCAATATTTTTCACAGAGTTAGGATTTTCATACAAAAACGTCTATAATGTATTTGTGATGCTAAATATGTATAGTCCGTCAATGAAAATAGCTGAATTGAATCTCTCCTGCAGCACCGAATTTCGCCACAAAGGTTGCAAGTAGCGATATTTTCATAGGTTTCAGCAGTAATCAATGCAAAAAAACACGGGTACCAATTACCCGGATTTGGAACCGGCTAATAAATTTTGGAACCGAGTTCATGTACCAGGTTCTTTGTACAAATCACTACTGTAGAGAATCTGTCTCGGAAAGGCAGAGAAATAAAGACTCTAAAATTGGTGTGAACATTCCCCAAGGTTGAAGTAACCGGAGTGCCAATTTATGGTTCAAAAAGTTATGGTTGGAAAATGATCAGCACAGCCCAAAATGAGAACGGCCCACATGAATGTCGAAAACGTCCCATGTTGTCAACAGCCCTTGTTAGGCTGTTTCGTATTACCAATACGACCCCACGTACGTTAAGTTCAGCTTCAAAGTGACCCTCAGAATGTCACAGAAATACGTGTGTACATTGTCCAATGTCCATGTCCATACTGTACAAGGCAGAGGGTAAAACTGCCATTTGTTTAATAGCTGTGTGTAATAGGCATTTCCAGTCCTCGCCGACAACAGCATACATTCCATAGACAGCAGATACATGTATGTTCCACTAATGTTCACAATCTGAACAGCATCGTGATCATCCAGTCCTGTGAATTGGAAATATTGTCCACGTTCCAAAATACGTTTTTGTATGATGCCCGGCTTCACTCTGGACCCCATCAAGTGTCCAGCATATTGGTCATCGTAGTGCCTTTATGTTATGGCTTTGCCATGCTAAGCCCAAATTCCATTATGTTGACTTTGCGACAAAGTCCCCAGACTTTGTTGCCAACTTTCTGCGTGTGTTGTCACGGACTAAATTTCATTAGAGCGACACCGATTTAACACAAGTTTTCGGTTGGCGCCGAAATGAGTCAAGGGATGGCACTGAGATGACATTGTCAGGCAGTGCATTCCAGATTTTAGCAGCGGCCACTGGAAAAGCGCGGCCGCGAATAGTTGACAGCTTGAAGGACGGAACAGCCAGGAGATTTGTAGCGGTAGACCGAAGAGTGCGTCGACCTGTCACGTCAGCAAGACGGGTGCTTATCGGGTTCTCCAGCAGTGCAAAATTCAAGATCCTAGCTTTCTAGACTGTATGACAAGTAGCAAACTGTACAGGAACAGGAAGCAGAATTTCCAAATGCTAAAGCCGAATGTGAATTGCGTAACTTTAGCGGCCGGCTGTAGTACCCCGCAGGTGTACAACGTAAATTGGATTGTACCCCCTGCGTGGTACATCCCGCAAAAGTGGTGGGGACATGTCCCTCCCAGCTCCTATGGTGGCGCCGCCCTTGTGTGGGGTACTTTATTTAGACCGCTGGAAATTGCCGACAGAAGAGATTTGCATGTTTGTGCTCGAAATTTTAATCGTGCCGTTAGATTCTCTTAAATGGAGGATTTGTAGCCTTAATTTTGTATTTTGGGCAAAAAATTTTCAATCTAAATAACTACAGAAATTTTTTGAATGGATAAAATTTAGGGGTGAGGGCAAATGCCCCCTGCCCTTTCCCAGTTAGGACGCCACTTGCTTTGGTCTTTGGTGTTGTCTGGATGCTGTGACGTAACGTGCTATAGATGACGCTGAGCGTGTCGGAAACTGCATCAGTTGGTTCTCTGTTTGCCCTCCGCGCTGCCAGCGACGCCGACAGCCGTCAATACGGCGTGCACGAGTACCAGCTTCACAGCGACGCCACGCCACCATTGCCATTTGACCTCAAGGTGTGTTATCACTATAGGAAACATGTTGGCCTGGTACCGACATAGTATGCGGACGTCCGCTTAGAATTGCGCTACGTTAACTCTAATTCTAAACTTTAATCTTTTGAGCCGAAAATTAACACAATAGTTGCTCCTACTCTGGAAAACGTTCACGCAAATTTTGGTATTTCTACATTTTTTTTGTTTTCGAGTTGCCGGTAGGAACACGTAGAACTGAAGTGTCAAACAGACGGACAGACAAGACAGTACTCGTAGAACTTTACTGAGATTTTTTTACGATAATTGTTGTCTGCAAATAAATGATTCGATTTGACTTGATTTAGGTGAGCGAGGTGGTTGGTATTGCCGCGGACCCACCACAGCTAAGACTGACCGGGAGCCTGGACCGTGAACGGAACTCCAGCTACGAGCTGACGCTGGTAGCAATGGACGGTGGTCGACCACCCAGATCAGCCGAGATGTCTGTTCACGTCAACGTTGACGACGTTAATGACCATCGACCTGTGTTTAACCACGCTGAGTATATTGTCGAGGTCCCAGAAGACATCGCTATCGGTATGTAGACCCTACTACTACTACTACTACTACTGCTAGAACTGCGGAGCGTCACCTGACATATGAGATTACACAGCGATGTACACTAAACAACGTGACGGACAAAACTGACCTTGCTACTTTGCTACTACTACTACTACAGTACTAATCACAAGCGGTTTGTGTTCAACCATGCTGAGTATATTGTTGAGGTTCGAGAGGACGTGTCTGAAGGTAGGCATATACCATCCTGTACAATTGTTAAGGCTCACACAGAACAATAGAAGTCAAGCATTAAATGAAGTTATTTAAAGACGCTTACAGAGTTGGACTTACGATCGAAGAATCCTGGCTTTGACTTTCGATCGGGTCGCTATCAAATGGTTAGGGCCTACTACTTGGATGGATGACTGTCTACGGACAGGTGAACCATCTCGGTATATAACCAACACCAAGGTCAACTCAGCCTTTTATCCCTCCGGGGTATATAGGTAAACTGAGTGCCGGACCTGTCTGGTTGAAGTTAGGGCGGAGCGCGTACACACGTGTCAGGTGGCAGGTAACACTGTGTGATCTCATGTGTTAGTTGACGCTTCGTAGCTCTCTGAAGCGGGTTTCCTATAAAGAGTTATAGAATTGAACCGTTTATAATTGGATACGCCTGTGAACAACTTGCGCGACCGCTTCAAGTCGGTTCAGTCACACACTTGTTTGTGGGTGGTCCGTCGCTGAGTCCAGCCTGCTGTAGCTCTGCGGCGAGTGTTTACACGCACCCGCCGAGACGATCCCATAGCGCACGGGTCAGTTCGGTCCATCACGTTGTTTATTCATCGCACAGTGCACAGTGCTGTGTGTGATCCCATATGTCAGGTGACGCTCCCTAGCTCTGAGACGGCCGAGTTTACCATGAAGAACTATACCGTTTAAACGTGCATGCACGTGTACGGTCAACTCAGCCTTTCATCCTTCCGTGGTAGGTAAATCAAGTATAGTCCTGTCTGCCAGCCAGAGGTTGAAGCGGGGCGCGTTCACTTGTGTCGAGTGGCAGCTAACACCCACTCACTCACTAAACCGCTTGAACGGCCTCCAGACTTCACAATCACCAGCCATGTCCCAGCCAGTATCTGCAGTGAGCCCGACGTCGACTTCCAGCTGCACGGCGGATCCACGTGTGTCTAGGACCACTAACTAGGACGAGGTAACACTGTGTGTTCCCATATGTCAGGCATCGCTCCGTAGCTTTGCGAAGGGTTTTCCGTGAAAAGCTATAGGGCTTACCGTTTAAACTCTTCGTCTACAGGTACGGTCAACTTCAAGGGTAGGTTAATCGAGTACAGGCTTGCCTGGCAGCTAAAAGTTGAGGCTGGACGCGTTCAACTGTGTCGGGTGGCAGGTGTGAGTGCATAATGCTTAATGTCAGGGGACGCTCCGTAGCTCTGAGACGGGTTTCCATGTATGCACAGGTACGGAGTTGGTGCGTGTACACGCCGAGGATGCGGACTCGGGTCGTGCCGGCCAGGTCGTGTACGGTTTCCCGGCACACGTACAACGGATGTACGGCCGAGTGTTTCGTGTCGACCGAGATACTGGTACCATCCACCTGAGCACGGCTCTGGACTATGAAACTCAGACCAACTACCAGCTACTAGTCACTGCCACTGACCTCGGCACACCGCCATCATTACCCACAACCGCGAGGGTGGTTGTCAAGCTTTTATTTCTCTTCGTGTAACTCAAGTCAGATATTTCTATGTGACGTCTGGGTGCAGGAAGACGGACGTTCCCCCCGGACGTTCCCCATGCTTTTTGCATACCCGGACATTTCCCCCTCTCTTATGTATGACGAGCGCGTGCGTGGCCTTCCTCCCCGAGTCTGACGTCGTTGACGGCATGCAGCTAGGTGCTGCACGGCTGTGTTACCGACGTGGAGGAAACCGACAAGCTACAGACGCTGCTTGCGACCTGCTGCAGCGGCTGACGACGGCGCCTCTGTTCCGCGCATCACGCTGCGTCCGCTGCCGCCGCTGTTCCCGGTGTCCACCTGGAACGTGCATGTCGCCACGCTGAACGGCGACAACCGGACGAGGCGTGGAATAAGGGCTTCGCTGCTTTAGTCGGTCGTAACTACCCATCGGTGTGGTGCGACATCGAGTCACTGCAGCAGGATGCAGCCGCGGCATCGACGACACTGCTGCAGAATGCACGTGTCCAGCTGACTGACTAATGCACCATTTCTTTTTGGACATTAGCTGTATATAATATCGCCTTATTTCAGTGACATTTAAATTATAAAATTAATATATCAAAAGACTTGTTGTATATACCGTATATATTTATTTATAACTATTACACTTTCTAATATGCTGTAGCCTATATATTGCTTTATGTGAGACATTAATAC
>Ga0209367_1013419_pt1 | contig 10537 bp, 9 predicted proteins | sample WorMetLIZISLAND2_FD_187412 | JGI IMG/M metagenome (GOLD analysis project Ga0209367, IMG submission 187412) | Marine gutless worms symbiont microbial communities from Max Planck institute for Marine Microbiology, Germany - Olavius geniculatus... ...
CCCCCGCCCAACGTCAAACTCCTTGGACATCAAAAAATTAGTCAATTAGGCCTACTGCATCTCACCTGGTGACCTGGATGGCAAATGACGTCATCCGCACTCACTGACTATAATGCCGCTGTCTGGTAGCAATTATCTTCGATGAGGTGAGGTATAAAGGCTAAGGCGTAGCCGGCGCTGAGTACTAAACGCCACAGGTGTCGACGAGTGGGGTATGGGGAGAGGGTGTCCCAATAAACCTCTCCTCTGCTTTGCCCAGTTTTCTACCCTATAATGCACTTCCAGCCAGTTACAGCTATACACTGTGAGACATAAAAACACACCAAAAATTTATCGATCATAACATAAAGGCGGATCATCGGTTTTTAATAATTTTTGGTACAATTATTCTCGATACAACTTGTTATCAGACGTTTATTCAAGTTTCCACCTCACCCAACATATGCTTCTGCACTACCTGGGGATATTAAAACATATGAAATCAGCGTTAAAATGAACAAAAAACGTCAAAAACCGACTGTGACATCACTGATAGAAACTTGGGGAAGGATAACAAGATTTTTTTATAGTTTTTGGTACAAACATTTTTGACATAACTGGCCATTAAATGGCCATTCAAATTCCAAGCTCACCTATAACGTCTGTTGCTGCATTACCTGGGGAAACAGAACAAGTGCGGTATGAGATAAAAAAAGAAAAATAAACATCAGTAAATTTAATCATTACAGATACGTAACAGCTCTGGTCACAGTCCATTTGACAGTATTTGCAATGTTGTGCAGCAGCAAGTTTATGGGACGCTGTTTAGAAATATCAATGAACTCAAAAAGCGACTGGTTGAAGTCTGAAGCAGAACATTATCAACACTGCTATCAACGAATGGAAAATGCATCTCCCTGCCTGTGTTTGCACAAATGGCCAATATTTCGAATAGTTACTGTCAGCAGTTGCACAACCAAACAATTCGAGAAACTCTCAACCTAAGTGCTAAAAATTTGGAAAAAATGTGCCAAATGTGCATTATTTTAATGAAATAATGATATTGCATTGAATAAAAATGTAATATTTTGCTTGTTTTGTTTTCCCCACGTAGTGCAGAAGCAGATGTTGAGTGAGGTGAAAATCTGAACGGTCAGTGGCTAGTTGTGCCTTGAATATGTATACCAAAAATTATTAAAATTGGATAACCCTTCTTCAAGTAATTATGGTAAAAAAGATTTGGTGTGTTTTTATGCCTCAGTGTATTTTCACTCTTCATCACTCTTACTAGCGCACCCCCCACCCGGACGGGGGCCCCCTTACATTTTTTTCAAAAGGGGGTTAAAGATTGGACTTAAGTGTAGCGAATTAGCCACTATAACTTTGAAGCCAAAGGGAGTAGCCTAATGAAACTTTGCCACGTGACGTAGTGCTAGGTGGGATGATAACGTGCGTACAAATTTTTTTTTTGGGGGGGGGGCACCGCCCCCTTAAAATTTGAAATAGCGAACGATGTCCAAAATTTGGCGCGATTTAGGACAACTTTCAACTTTGAGCGCGAATATCTGTGGAACGGATTCAGATATCGACAAGCGGTAAACGGTGTTATCAACTACCGTCTCTTCTGCGTTGAACAAAAAAATTTGAAGAACTTTAGTCCACTGACGACAACGGTTAGTTGACAAATGTCTACCTACCCTAAGTCGACTTTTTCGGAAAACCATATTTCGGCCCATAAAGGTGCTGCGGCCCCAGATTTTTACACGCGCTAGAGAATGACCAAGTTTTGCTAGCGCTCCCCCCACCGAGGACCTTGGTCCCCCTTACAATTTTTTTCAAAGGGGGTCCAAAATTGGCCTTAATTGTAGCGAATTAGCCACTATAACTTTAAAGCCAAATGGAGCAGCCTAATGAAACTTTGCCACGTGATGAAGTGCTAAGTGGGGCTGATAACGTGCGTACAATTTTTTTTTGGGGGGGGAAGGGGAACCGCCCCCTTAAAATTTTGGGTAGCGAAGAACGTCCAAAATTTGGCGTGATTTAGGACAACTTTCAACTTTGAGCGCAAATATTTCTGAAACGGATGGAGATATCGACAAGCGGTAAACGGCGTTATCAACTACCGTCCTTCCCGCGTTAAACAAAAGAAATTTGGTAAACTTTGGTCCACTAACGACAACGGTTAGTTGGCTACTGTCTACCTACCCTAAGTCTCGACACTGCGCGTTCTGCGTATGCGTAAAATAACGCAAAGTCCTCCCCTACTAGCCATAAAGCCCACAGGGCGGTGCTGATCTGGGGAAAAAACTCATTTATACTGCAAGGCCGTCACTTTTTTAGACCACCCTGTAGGTCTATGTATCTAATAAAAAAAATAAAATAATGTATAAATAAAATCAAAAAAATGCAAAGTTGAGGCCTACATAGCCTACCTGAGAAGCATCTGTTTGAAATCCATTTTCGTCAGCGTTTCTGCTTTCTTCAGATTCCGTACGCTGACCGTCAAACACTGCCTCTTCATCTGCCATCATACTCGGCCTATAAATAACCAACAAATTAGTCACTCACCCACTGGACGGCGATGAATGTCGCTAGGAAAGACGCGCTAGAGCCTATACAGTTCCTGTTGCAGTACTTCAAGTTCATCCAAGGTCAATCATTTTCATGTCATTTGAAAGCTAACACAACACTTATTATTATTATTATTATTGTTAGTGGTTAATAGTAGCCTAATCTTGGCTTTCTCTCACCGTTTCCGAGATACGGTCACTTATAGCTCGAAACTTTCCATTAAAAATTGCGGCCCAACCGCTGCAGATACAGACATGGTTACTATTGACCGCCTATAAAAAGTCGCCAGCGCTTTATCTGATGGTACCATCGCCGACTCCCCTACGATTTACCGTTTAGCCATAATACCGCACGATTGGCATACGATAGTGCGTTATGACTCTTCAAGGTCATTCAAGGTCAATTTTTTTCATGTCATTTGAGAGCAAATATGCGACTTCCTATTAGTAATCAATAGCAATGTAGGCTTTATCTCGCACCGTTGAGCCACAATACATCCGTTAGAGACGACGACGACTGGACGACAGACGGACTACAACCGAGCCAAAGACGTCCACAGCATAGTTGTAGCTTGTCAAACAAAATGAAAATGTAGAATTCAAGTGCTATAAATTTTACATTATCCTCCACGAGTAAGTTTGCGAGTTCATTGCGTAATTTGTACCGGTACTTAAGAAGGGTCACACTAGCGGTCTGGGCGGCAGTCCAGACGGCCGCCCAGTGGCGTATTTAGGGGGAGGGCCACGGTGCGATGCCCCCCCTTTGGCTTGACCACGAAGGCGTGGCGACTATATATGAAAAAGTGCGTTTTTGCCGTTTTTCAACAAGAATTGCAAAATTCAACGATGTTTGATGGTCTTTTTTTCATATCGATACAATATGCGATTAAAATCGCCATGTGATATGTGATATGATGTGATATGACGCTGTCATATGTCATTGTCACACTAGCGGTCTGGGCGGCAGTCCATTGTCATATGTCATATATGCATGTGATATGACGCTGTGATTTTCTGCGTTTCCGAATTTCAAAAAAATGGGCGAATTTGCGGCTTCCATTGAACGTTCAAAAGCAAAAAGTGTTTCAGCTTCAGGGGGGCTTCGCCCCAACCCCCTGTCTCCCCGACCAGGGGCTCTGCCCCTGGACCCCCGTTATAGGCTTGCGCTCTGCGCGCTCGCCATGACCCCCCTTTGCCAACGCCACTGCGGCCGTCCGAACGGTTGGTGCTTTTGACGACCATTCGAACTGCCCAGACCTCTTCCCAGAGGAAATGAAACACCTCTTTCCACACCCCGCCCCTTTGGCGCTTGCAGCGCTTGAACATTCTCGCGCCTTTGGCGTTCGACCTATCCTTCTCTACCTCCTTCCCAGCCTCCCCGGTTATTTCTGTCTGGCGCCAAGGCCCCATAATTGTGTCTAGCCTAAGGCCCTCCAAAACGTGAATCAGGCACTGATAAATGTAGACCCTAAAATGTATGTGGGCCTAGGCTACAATTTAGTTTTTGGCGTTCGTCGAACTTTGCTGGAAAAGCTTATACGATGCTTCCCAGAGAACCTAGTTGGCTACCCACTCCCTCCTCGGATACCCTCTCCCCAGTGCCTCCGATCGACGCCTACGAACGCATAATGAAAATGCGGTCAATACTTCACATATTTTGGGATCCGGTTTCCTGCAACAGATTTGTACCATTTTTGGTCTGTTTGCTCCATTTCACAATGTAATTAATTCTGCTGAGTTTCATTAAAATTTATTAAGGGGTTTCGATTTTGTGTCAGGTCAAATTACGGATTATTCCGTAATTAGTACCCAATGACTGTAATGTTTAACTGACATTATGATTATGTACTTAATGTGTAACTGTTAGATTTGAAACACAAAATTTGATTTTTAGGCCCCCTATAACCAGTTTACAATATGGTGAACGCATTTTACACAAGTTCTTGTAGTAAGAAAGTTGATAACCTCAATTCAATTTTGGCTCACTTTTCGGAGTTTCATACTCTACAGCGAAATTGACGGTATGGATAGTACCGGTATGCTGAATAGGGCCTACGTGTGCAATTGTAATAAACGGTCAAACCTGATCTAGCAGATCTACGATGAATGAACAATAATAGTACTGTCTGTCTTGTGAACTATCAATTCGTTTCTTCCGTTAGTACATCATTTAGCTCAACAATCTAAGCTCTGGTATGCCAAAGCGCAGTCGCTCGCGTCGTTTTATTCTTACCGCGCCCGCGTATAGCGTCTCCGGCTTACCGCAGGCCGACTGCAACGCCCACGATGACACGAATATTAAAATAGTCGCTTTGCGAAAAGCTGCGCGCCGCTAACAGTCCCAGGATTTTCCCTAGTTTCACTTTCCATGGACGACGTACTTTCGACTGCTGGCTGAGCCAGTGTACGTCTATTGCTGCAGGCTGCCAGGCTGCGCTGACCGCTGAATCATCGATCGGTTTCGACCGGTTCAGTTCAGTTCAGTTTATACTCTCTTCAAAACGAAATTTCTCAGAGGTCCGTTGCGTAAGCTTGGCTAAAAAGATGAGTTTTCACCCGAGCTCTGAATTGTTCACGACCTTTACATACATGATTTTGAGTTAGAGCCTTATTTACAACGTCTTAGGCCTACTGCTCCTGGGTTGGATGCAATAGGCCTACCTAGTAGGTTTTTCTCCAAATGTTCGTACGAACTAGCTGACATTGTAGCATTTATTTTCAATCCATCGTTTCGCAGCGGCATGGTACCAGAACATTGGAGGCGATCAGTGGTAACCCCTGTTCCCAAAGTAGCTAGACCGACCTCTATCCCTGAGTTCAGGCCCATTTCATTTACTCCAATTCTGTCTCGCCTGGCTGAGAAATTAGTAGTTAGGAGATGGTTGTTTCCTGCCTCAGATCCCACCACTGTTTCTGATCAGTTTGCTTTTAGGCCGACTGGCAGCACTACATGTGCCTTGACCTTCTTCATGCACCATGTCACTAGACTCCTTGAGGAAAACTCCTACGTGCGTTGCTTAATGACTGATTTTAGTATAGCTTTTGACGTTGTTCGTCATGATGTGTTGAACACCAAACTTGCCCAGCTTAAGCTACTACCTTCTGTTTTGCAGTGGATTATTTCTTTTCTTAATGGTAGGACTCAGCAGGTAAAACATGCATCATCTTTCTCTTTTTTAAGCCAATCAACATAGGCATAGTTTAAGGCTCGGGTCTGGGCCTTACTTTGTACATTGTTATGGCTAGTGATTTGAAACTTTTGTTGGAAATAAATATATTGTTTAAGTTTGCCGATGACACGACATTCCTTGTACCAGAAAATACGGACCTAAACATTTCTGTAGAGTCTGAACACTTCCGTTGCTGGACTAAAGATAACCACATGATTATTAATCTTTTAAAGACCAAAGAAATGGTTTTTGGAAACCATCTGCTCGCTCATTCTTACCATCATGTTTGACAGGAATTGAACGTGTGGTGTCTGCTAAGCTTCCTAATTGGTGTCACATTTTGTAGTAACTTAAAATTTGATGAACATGTTAAAAACATTTTAACTATCTGTTCTCAGCATTGCTATTTGTTTAAATGTTTAAAAGCGCAAGGTCTTCCTGCCAAGCAATTGAATCTTGTTTTTTTTCTGCTGTTGTCGTGTCTCGTATTATCTATGTCTTGTCTGCCTGGGGTGGATTTCTTAGTAATGATTTAATAGCTAAACTTGATTCCGCTGGGGCTATACAACTGTGATTTGAGACGTTTGTCTGTTTTATTGCATAAAATGGTTTATAACAAGGATCACTGTATTCACCAGTTATTACCTCCGGAAAAAATTTTAATCATGAAACTCCGGGCCACCAATTGTATTTTTGCTTTGTCTCAGTGTTATTTTAACTTGTACAAACTTTCGTTTGTTCGTTTATATTGCGATATTTGTTTGGTGATGCATATTAGATTTTTGCATGTACACTGTGTCTCAAAAAAACTGGGACCCCATTAAAAGTGATTGTAAGTCGGATTCAGGCTCACAAAATTAAGCGAATTTTTACCAAAAATTTTTTAAGCCAATTTTACGTAAAAGCTGAAATTTTTAAGAAAAACCGCTGTACAATTACAGAGATATGCCCTTTTAAACACAAGCAAACTCGAAATTACCGAAATGAAAAACTCTATACTTACTGATGCGCTGTCAAAGCCGGATTCACAACGTGGAACAGTTGAAAAAAACTCTGATCGAAGAGTGGCACCATTTCCCACAGGGAATCATTGACAGTGCCATCAAGCAATGGCGTGTTCGATTGAGGGCGTGTGTTCGTGAAAACGGTGGCCACTTTGAGAACAAACTGTCCGCCTAACTGTGAGTCAAACCGGTGATGCGAGTGACGTCCATATTGAAAACGTTAGTACAACAGCGTCATTTATCTCATAAACAGTATGAGGAATTTTGTTGAAAATTACACAGTTTATGGGGAATAAGTCATAGTTAATGTGGCAAAAAGGATATGCCATTAAAACAAAAAGTCACGTAGTTGTTGCCATGTGTATAAGGGTCCCAGTTTTTTGAGACACAGTGTAGATCTGCTGTAGCTCTACCGCATTTCATTTCATTTCATTTTTTCATTTTTTCTTATTGATATTGTACCGATTCTGCTATGTTATGTTCTGTTTTGCAATGGTGTTTGACCGCTGTTTAATAAAAGATTACTTATTATTACTTATTACTTATTACAGTGCAGATCACCAAACAGACTGTTCCAGATGAGTGGCGCTGCAACTCGAAAACTCCGTCGGCTGAGCAGAGTTCTTGTTCGGGGAACGAGCATATTACCAGGCCCAACCGAACGAAGATTGGAGCGACCTGAGACGTCAGACACCGGAATACAGACGTCCTTGAAGTATGCGAGACCTGTGCCATGGATAGAATCAAAGGCAGTAAGTGCCATCTTGAACAGTATTCACTGTGACACTGGTAGCCAGTGGAGGACGTCGCGCATGGCCGGTGTGATGTGGTCCAGCACCAACAACCAAGGGGGTAGCGGCATTCAGCACCATCTGCAGTCGACGAGTGACCTACAGTGAGGAAACGCCGTAGAAAACGGCTTTACAGTAGTCAACTCTGCTTGATAATGCGGCTGCAAAGGTGCGCCGGGCATCTAGTATCAGTGATCGTCGAACACTGCGGAGTTGCCGAAGCTGATAGAAGCAGGTTCGCACCACATTCCCAGCGTGTGCATTCATTCTAAGTTCACCGTCGAATATGACTCCCAGGTCACGTATTTTCTGTAGCGGCGTCAGGAGCTGACCCTTGAGCGGCAGTGGACTCAGAGTAATTTTCGCCAACTGTTGACGCGTGCCCAGCCAAATGAACTCCTCCGTCTTATCAGCATTTAACTTGAGCCGGTTCGATGTCATCCATGCTCCGTGTCACGTGACCTGTAGGCAGGGGTCCAAAATTACCACATATTTGGAATTCCCAAGTCCACATTGCCTATTCACTATACAACTTTTATGGGTCTACGATGACGATTAGGGGCCGTTTATAGGTGAAATTTTTATACAGGAGCGTTTTTGGGCAAAATTTTCGACTTTGGGGGGATTTTTCGGGGGTTAGATATTAACTTCGAATTTCGGTTCCCGAAAAGGTTTGACCCTTGCATGAGACCGCGTCGTTTGAGCCATCGTGCGTAAAAATCCGCCAGGCGGTCTGACCTGTAGGTCGGTCAACAAGAAAAGGTATATATTTCGGAGAAAAATTTTTGTTATATTTCACCCATTTGCCGAGAAGCCCCCAATGGACGGATTTGCACGAAATTTTGCACAGGGGGTCGTCTTGCGGACACTATCACCTGTTTCAAATTTTGTGTCGATCGGTTCAGGGGTTTCAGATCTGCGTGGGGTCGAATTTTGCCATTCTCCCTTTACTTAGCCGGTCGCCATTAACACAGGGCTGTGCTACCGCACGCCTGTGATAAATCTAAAAAGCCTGTCACCAGTGCTTGTTATGATAAGCAGCATGTATATTAGGGTGGTCCACACCTGTATGTGAAAAAATCAACTTTACCCTGGAGACCAAGGCACCCTTTAAATTTGTTACATTTGCCTCCAGTAGTAATATGGTGAAATTTCATGCTGCTACACTGGGTATTAAGCCATGCTCATCAATGGTTTGTTTTTCCCATAGTGCGAATATCGCAAAAACATTCAAATCAGTAGACACTTGTATGTACCTATCTGCAACCGTTTTCACATTATTCGAGCCAATAACGGCAAAATGACGTCTTTTTAGGGGGTACCCCTCTTTGACGCCCTCGTTTGAGGGGAACCCCTGCACCCAGTGGCACGAAATTTTGTCACGATAAACTAGAGACCTTGGGGCAGCCCACAGTGAAGATTTCATGATCCTAGCTTGCACCGTTTTGATACAGATCACGAGTGTGACAGACGGACGGACAGACGCCCAGACGATGGCAAAGACGCGCGAAGCATTCTGCTTTCGCGCATAAAAACAGTTGGCCAGCGAAATGTTACAATAAATTATGCGTTACGATCGACCGATTACTGCAACTAAGGAAACGCGCTGTTTGTTGTGTCTTCACGTATTATATAGGCCTACATAGCGTCGACCACCATTATTGACATCACTCAGTCTGACATGTAGGCCTAAAAGGCGTTGCATGCACTTGCCGGCGGTCAATAGCGTACCGGCACGCTAGAATAGAGCCTATTGTCTTTTACGGTCGATTCTTTCGCATAGGCCTACGTGTATGTTGAAGCCATAGAACCTGTTCAACGATTTTTCTAAGAATCCGGACTATACTACGGACAGTTTTTACGCTCGTTTGATTGGGTTCTAGAAATCTAGAAAAGCAGATCAAATGGGTTGCACACGTCACATATTGCCCGATGTGCATATCGCGTGCATATGAACCGTTTCTGATTTTTTTGTGGCTTTTGCGCGCGAAAGCAGCTACTGCTTTGGCGCGTCTTAGCCATCGCAATTCTGTCCGTCCGTCTGTCTGTTTGTCTGTCGCACGGGTGGATCAGTCAAAAACGGTGCAAGCTAGGATCACCAAATCTTCACCGTCGGCTGGATGACCTTGAACGCCAAAGTAGGGGTTTTTACGGATTTTTTGGTGATTTCGGGCAGCGAGACACATTTCAAGAGCGAATTGAGCCGAAATCAATTGAGATAGACATGGAGAAGCTGATAATGAATTTTTCAGCATTGAACGTAGATTTTGACGGTCCAAGTCTCGATTTTCTAGGTTCAAAGAAACCTGCGCACGAAAGCATCAAAGAACTGTACACCCGTAAAAGTCGTTATTTTACCGTTGTTGGCCAGTCTTTCGTGAAAACGGTTGCAGATATACGTGTTCATGCTGCCTATCACAACAATCACTATACATGTATATAGCGACGAGCTTTTCAGTCGTATCAACATCGATGACTTTGAAAGACCTTGAACTTCCAAAATAAGGGGTTTTTATTGATTTTTGCAATCTTCGGCTGCAGCGCACACTCCAAGAATGAATTGCGACGAAATGGCCGGAGATAGACTGACATTTTGCGAACAGGAACTGCTATAGGCTTTCGCGCATCTCACGAACATTAGCTTAAATTTCTTGTTTTTGCTGTTATAAGTGAGACGGTCGAGGGCCCGGCGGGCCAAATAGGGAGCCTATATGAATTACGATAGAGCTAAAACGACCACTGAACATAGATTAAATTTATATGAGACGAAAATAATTTTAACTACAAAATTTAATTCGGTCTATAGGCGTAGCTAATCTGCTGCCAGTGGCGTAACTAGCCATCGGCAGCCCCGGCAATGCCGGGGGGCCCAGGGGCCCATCACGGTAAAGGGGGCCCAAAGTGACCCGAATTATTGAAAAAATTAATTAGCTAGATATAATATCAACGGGCATTTTTGTAATTTTGACTGAAATCTGGAGAGTACGTCATCGTAAAATAATATCAAGACTGACTGCGTATTT
>Ga0209367_1013420_pt1 | contig 10537 bp, 3 predicted proteins | sample WorMetLIZISLAND2_FD_187412 | JGI IMG/M metagenome (GOLD analysis project Ga0209367, IMG submission 187412) | Marine gutless worms symbiont microbial communities from Max Planck institute for Marine Microbiology, Germany - Olavius geniculatus... ...
TTATCCTTCTGATAGCTTGGTGACCACACCGGAGTACAGTATTCTAAGTGTGGACGTACCAGTGACTTATACAGCTGCAACAAAACTTTTTGCGACTTGTAGACTATTGATCTATGGATCATACCCAAGACCCTTTTGGCCTTGTTACATGCCTGAATACACTGTCCAGAAGCTTTAAGATCGCTCGTGATTAGAACCCCTAGATCTTTTTCTTCGTGAACTGCTTCGAGCTCTTTGCTGTCCATATAGTATTTGAAATTTTTATTTGTCCTTCCTATGTCCATAACCTTGGATTTGTCCACATTGAACTCCATTTGGCACTCTTTGGACCAGTCAAACAATCTATTCAAGTCCAGTTGTAGACTGCGTCTGTCTGATTCACTCTGCACCTTCCCAAACAGCTTTGTGTCATCGGCAAATTTGAGTACCCAGGTATTTTGTGTTTTGTCTTTCTGTAAAGGTTAAACTTACTGTTCCGTTATTATGCATTTGTGTGCATTTTGCTTGAAAAGGCCGTCCCCGAAATGACCTTTATTGTGTCGTGTGGGACATTAAACCCTGCTCACTCACTCTCGACTTTAGTTTGCTGTTATTGATGAGTAAATCGTTCCAGTGGCACTGTGGTTTTTGTCACATTTTCTTGTTCAGTGTTTGTTTTCGAGTGTTTTCTTCCATTCCTTTTTGCCGCAGTTGGTTGTGACTAAATTTGACTAATATCACGTGTCTTGCACAGCAAACTAGGCATTTCTCAGACATTTGTTGTTAAGTGTGTAATAGGTGTGTAATAAACTGAATGGTTAATGGTAGACATCAAGCTCATCAGCTTTCCATTTTAGTTTTTTTATTTGCTAATTTCTCTGACTCCCCTCAGAAAAATTAATTTTTTATAGATATTTGCAGGTAGTTAGTTATTTGGTTGATTGACGTCAGTACTAAAATACAGTTAGATATATCAGCATAGCATTGTGTTAGGTATGCGCCTGTTTGGCTTATTTTTTCTCCTCGTGCGCTACGTTCCTAACGTAGCGAAGGAGTATATGAGATCAGTGTAATATTGAGGACCGACGACCGACCTCTGTTACTAGAAGAGCCTTCCTGGAAGAACTTCAAATGGCCATATCTCCCTAACGGCACCAGATAGATGCATGGTCACTGTGGACCACCCATAGGAAGTCGACTCTCGGGAGTTGGATGGTCACGTGACCCCAAAAGGTCAAGATCGTGACCCCATTATCTTTGAGGCGCCATATATTCGTAATGGCGCCAGATAGACGCATGTGTTGAGGTATGACGAGACAAATGGTAACTAGCGTCATCGACCGTTATTAGAAATTTTTTTCTCGCAGTTCCTAAAATCGGGCAATATTTTATGATCTTTGGGGAGACCATTTTCTATAACTACCTCAATGCCAGTCACTATTATATAATATTAAATGGGTCTCAATTAGACACCTGGTCTCTAATACAAGCTGAAAGGGACAAAAAAGTTTTAAAAAGAATACAAAAGAAAATGATGTGCACGAGGTGTACATTAGATTGGTCACAATCTAGTAATATTTCTTGTTGTGTTTGGAATTGCGCATTAGCTGTTTAGTATTTACCTTTGATTTTTATAATAGTTGTAAGCTTTGCATTTTTTACTGTTATGTGTCATAGCTAATGGTGATATTTTTAATTGAATATACATTTTCAATCAAAATCATTTTCCAATCAAAAGTAACTTGACTGTAAAATGTGTATGTGCGGCACTTTGTCAAAAATGCTGTTAATTTTTAATAGGAATGATGTGATTATCATTTTCTTTGATGATCATGAGGATGAAAATAAAGACGATTATTATACATATTAGACTACTCAGTTATATTATATGATAGTACCATTGTTACGATTATTTCTGAAATTATTTACTTCAGGGTTGGTCCAGTTTCTAAGAAGTGATTGTTTGGGAATTTTTTTTATGCCGAATTTGCTACTTGTTGCCCAGTCAACAGCTTCAGAGCACTCCAAGGTTAAACTTTACGAGTAAATAATAGGAGCTGCTGTATAATAGCAATACAGTCTTGGCTTACGATTATATTGCCATTACTTATGATAGATGATAGTTTGCACACTGAGATGATTAGGCTTATTACCATTCTTTATGGGGCAAGGCTAAGTGCTTAGGTTGCTATAATGGACCTGATATGCATATGCTGAAGCATTGATGTACTTCAAAGTAGAAGACCTTTGTAGTTTGTCTAGGTCAGTGTAATCTATTTCGTGGGAAGCTAGCATGTGATGTCAAGATGTTGGGATTTTGCATATTGTTCCTAATGTGAATGTTGACCTAGTCTGATATATCCGGACTTTCATCGATCAGATTTTTGCATTTATTCACCGAATAAGCAAGCAAGTCCTGGCCATGTTCAGAGCTATAATGTGTGAACTTTTTTTGCTCGTTTACTGTGAAGTTTGCATGTACGTGTATGATTGTGCGTATGTGTGCTACAGACAGTGGAGGATATAGGGCCACTGAGCATCGACCTGTCGGCAGCAGTAGCTGACAATGGTCCGGCCGGGGCCGATACTGACCGGCAGGGACAGTGGCTGCGTCGACGACGACTTGATGGGGCACTGAACCGTGTCCCCGTCGGCTTCTACACTGACATCTGGAAGCTCCTCCAGCGGGTAGGAAGGAACTCCAGTGCTTCACAATTTGAATCAGATTATCTATAAATCATGATTTTACGCAAATTGGCAAAGCACCTGCGATGGGTTTTGTAAATGGGAACTTATTTTCACTAATTTAGTGCCTCGGTCATTAATCGTGTTCGTTGCAGATCATTTTCTGTGGATTTCGATTTGACATAGTGATTAGTTTCAACACTACCGACTTGTAAGTTTGCATCATCGCTGCTTTGGTGCAGAATTTTATCACACGTGGATAGTATTTGTCAGGTTAACAAGAAACACGGTTAAATATTGTGTAAACATAGTATGGTTTGAGAAGTAAGGACGCTAATAAAACACTGCCACATCACAGTCAGCAGATGATGTAATTTACAACATGTCGTACAAGTGTTGTTATTTATCAGAATAAAACATGGCAGCCAAACAAAGTCATGATAATCACAATTTCCTCATTTTTCTCATGATTAAAAATTTATAATTAGATTGCAATGCATGTAGGCAATGGGCAGATCAGTTAAAACAATTTCTCTTGTCAGTTCATGAATGTGTTAAGATGGATAATGGTAGCTGTCATAACATGCTGTATCCATCAAGTTTATTGATTCATATAATGGAGTTACTCTGTGTCAATGTCTGTCTGTTGCATCACTTCGTCAGTATACTTGAATATGTGTCAGACTAGGTTACATCTTGTGGATCGTAGAATAATTGTAATTCATATATTTTACCGTTGGTGATTGATTTTCCGCAAGTGATGAGTGAAATGGTATTTGTATGTTTGCAGTGTCACGGCTTGTCGGTGGGTGGACATATTCTGTCGGGCAACCTCACTAGCGAGGTCAGTACAACAGTTTGATTGCTGGCACAGCATGTTTGGTGGGGAGTGAAGAGTGGTCTCCTATTGAACATTGCCTAATCATTTGCGGATTGCTCAGTCTACGCTTAATAATAGGATAGCTCCAGAAAAGACGGCCATTTAAACATTTAAACAGTAGCAGTAGTGGCAGTAGTAACAGGTGTTGCATAAAATGCGAAACATACATCCTTTGTGAAGACTAAGCAAAATTAACATATATATCTTTTCCATTTTTCTAAAACAGCATACTTTTCTGATAATTATGATAGTAATATCAGCCGCCGTCGTTTTGTCAACATGAATAAATTTACCGCTGAAATCGACGATGTACGAAAATGCTGTAGAAAATGAGATGCCGTGTTGACATGCTGATGACATCACCGGTTGAACGTGTCGTCAGTGTAAAATATGCATAGAAACATAAGAATTATAAAATTGTATTCTCTACCTATATACTGCTGCAGTTGTCATGTGACATAGTATTTTTTGTCATTGAAATTAATTGGTAAACACTGACTGTGTTCAAAGGGTGATGTCATTTCCGGCCACTTGCCAAGATCAGATTTTTCAGCATAACATAACATAACACCATTTTTCGTTATATTGAGACATAAATTTCATACATTTATAAATCATAAATCAACATATTATATACACAAGGTGAAATGTCTAATTGAGGTCTACATAAATTTCACAAGTGAGTTTGACCGTGGCCATGGACCTTTAAGCCAGGTGTTGAATACTTAGGAACTGGGAATTTGGGATTGCAGATGCAGGTTGTTACAGGCCAGATGCCCAGCTAACCATATCGTAGCACGTAATATAGATTGAGTCTGTTCACTTATTATAACACCGATGCTGAAAATGATGGCTGCTTATTGTAACGGTTAACACATTGCGTCCGCTGGTTAGAAATTATGTGGGTGACAGTCAGCAGAGATAAACCGTGTCATTATGTAACTAATCAGCGACCCAGATCAACTCATGTCAGCCTGGCCAGTGGCCATCCATTTGTGGGTAGATGCAACAAGTACTAGCAAAAGCTGGCATGTAAGCAGTCACACCGTGCGATACACTTGACCATATCTGTGGTTTTGCAGTGTAAACTGGTGTCTGGTTGCAGTCTGTGGGCCTTATGGGTGTAGGATGGACTTTAGATTTACTTTTCGTTTATGCTGTAGATGACTGCCGGTGAGATAAAGTTTGCGCTGCAAGTGGAAGCAATACTGAACAAGATAACTCAGCCAGAGTACCGACAGCTGATGGTAGAAGCCATTATGATCCTGTGTCTCATAGTGGAGCATGACGGTGGCCGATGTCGCTGGAATGAGATGATCATCGTTGACAAACTTGTGCATCACGCCAACGACATCTTCATCAAAGAACAGGTCTGATCTCGGATGCTTCTGTCCTGCCGTCCTTTACACCTAATATTTCATCTAATGGTTTTTTGTTTGGTTCTATTTTGCCTGCACTTACAATTAGGGTTTGGGATAGGGTTAAGAGTTGGGGACAGGGTTTAGGGTTAGGGTTGGCATTAGGGTTATAGTTAGATTTAGGGATTAGGGTTAGGCTTATTGATTAGGTGAAATGGTTCTACTATGCTTGTGTTGAATTAGTCGTTGATTTATTTATTTGACATATAGACACTGCATACACTGCTGCACGGAGTAACATTGCATCTCTGCGATTTTGTCATTATATAGTTTGTTGCTTATACAGAATTGTTGCACGTATTTTTTGCATTGGATTACAAGCTAGTTCAAGTAATCCAGCATGCTGGATGATTTGGTTTGCCCCATAAAACCCACTGGCTTTTTCTCGGTATGTGCCTGAGTGTCTCAACCTTGTATGGCTGGTTTGTCGAAAGCGTGAGCTGGATGGAGATGTGACGCTGTGCTGTGCCGTTTTGACCGGTCGGCCACCGGTCCCACTCAAGTGTGGCGGTGCAGCAGGCATCTGTCAGAATCTCTATGATTCGGCGCCGAGCGGCCGATACGGCACGATGTCGTATCTATGTCGGTCGGTCGTGCAGTGTCTGAGTATGCCAACTGCACCCGACGGCAACCTCGACTGTACCATTCAGTGATCAGTCGGCAACGAATCTGTGATGGGCTTTATAACTGGGAACGGATTTTCAGGAATTTAGTACCTAAATCATTATTAGTATTCATTACTAAAAATCGTACTCACTTAAGCCTCACCTGGACCCTTACCTTTTTCCCCTACCGTAGTTATGTTCTATACGGCTGTAAGGTATTGATTTTGACTGTTTATCTAAAAATGTGTTAGCACCATGTTATGTAGTCATAGAATACTTAAGCCTCAAGAAAAAAACCTGTGCTTACGGTTACAGCCAGCAAAAAACTAGGGACGAGGTGGCAAAAATTTTTTCTGTTATTTATTTTTATATTGTAACATGTCGTGTGATATTACCCAGCAACTCTTACAACAAACCGGCACATTAAATAGTATTCATGAGAACTTAAGCAAAGTTGCTGCTACGTTTCGGATTAGATGCAAACAGTATTTTTTAGTAAAACTTTGAAAGCATACTAAAAATTGCACTGATATTTTTTATGGTTGAATAGAAATTTTAGGGACACAGGTTTTTCTAAGGATGGATGGCAATCGGAAACAAGTTTTTTCAGGCCTTAGCGTTCCCATTATTAAGAGCCTTTCATATATGATGGTTATGATGATGATATGATGATATTGATACGTTGTTCTTCATTTGTTTGTTTTTGATTATTGTCCTTCCTCGGCATCTTTCGTACACAATCATGTTGGGATGTTCTCTTCTGCATACTCTTCACCGGTATATGTGGGGTGGCACAGAAAAAAGTGGAACGTGCATGCTTATGTGGATATGCTCAATTGCAGTTTCTGTAATAGCTTTCGATCATTGCAGTTATGTGCAGTCATGTTTAACACATTTTCGTGTAGTTGCAGTAGGACTGTCGATATGTTACTTTAGCTTTCCGCATGTGCTGATTAGGGTTGTTAACGGTTAACCGGTTAATCGGTCTGAAGGCAGGATCAAGCCGGAAACTGCCAGTCCGGTTAACCGTGCAATAACACGGTACCTGCATATAGCGCACAAATTTTGGTACATCATTTTTAGCACCGCCGCAAATTTTCACGTAAACTTCTACACAAAAGGAGCAACAATGAACCTTTTATACATTTAAATGCAATAACAAACTATTTTTCAGTATCGTACACAAAACACCGCTGTTATATAAATGCATCTGCGGGCATGATCCAACGGCATGGCAAGTTATTTAGTAAGTAAGCAGTTTTTATGGTTAACTGGTTTTTTTGGTTATGGTTAACCGGTCAAAATGAATGAGCGGTCTTAACAACCCTGGTGCTGATGTATGCTTTGTATAAAGAATGAAAACGAAACATTCTACTTAATTCTGTGCCATCCTGTGCATCGACTGTACAGATTGTTATGTTGGCTTTCGCTAAACACCGGTTGTGTTTTTTAATAAGTTTTGTAAATTTATTGATAACGCAACCTTTGATTTGATTATCGTTGACGTTTTTGCCTTCTTTGGAACGACTGTCTTGCCAAAATGTCAACTATGATAGAATTAAAGGTCGTATTATCGACGAATTTACATAATTTATTAAGTTTCCGTTTAACCTTGTGAGTCTTTTCAAAGACTGGTTGTGTTTGTTATCCTAGCATATTGTTGTCTACTTTCGCTGCTGGCTTTCTACAGTTTTGGCACAGTTGGCTGTAGTGTAGGGTAGTGAAGACTAGAGATGACGAAGCTTCATAATCATGTTATAATTGTTTAATTATTTATCATATATAGTAAGGAGTATTCACACAGTTTGACTGTGTATGAGAAGGCTCACGTGCAGAAATAACAACGACTATATGATTATATTAATCATACTAATCATACCAATTGCAGCTAAAACCCCAGCAGCAACAGTAATGATAATAGTTGTGGTAAAAATAGTAATAGGAATTGTGTAAGTAAATTATCACATAGTAGAAATGTTGTAATTTGCTTTTGGAAATTTATGTGTTGCTTTAACAGAAAGGTGCATTTTCCTTTCTGCTGCTAGTTGAATCATGATAGTTAAGGGAAAATTTGACATTGATGTTGGCAAAGTACACGATCGATTAATTAATTTTTTCATTTTTGTTCATAGATGTGGCTCCAAAATAGTTGCAGTATGAGACTGATTGATCCAGTGAAATTACTAACACGACGTGTATGAATGATCATTTATTGTGTGATTGATTTTATCAGCAGTAGTCGTCCGTGAAGGGTAGAATTGGATGTTGTCGTGAGGTGTATTCATTAAGCTAGAACTAGTCAGTTATTTAATTGTCAACTAGATGTGATTCTGTGTGCATGATCATGTGCGTTCTTCATTTTGTCGTTCATACTGTTGGGTATTTTTTATATCTACATGTTTGGCAATATGGCTACTGTTTTTCTTGTTGAATTAATCTTTGAGTGGCGTATGCAGGGGAGGGTGTGGAATTCAAAAGGATAAAAATTTTCTGCAGAAAATTGTGGCCAAATGCTACATTTTTTCCATATTACTTTTTCTCTTATTTGTGTTTTTAATGAATACCAGATTACAGGTCTATGGATTACAAGGTAGAGTGAAACATGTTTGGTTGCTAAGCTTTTTCCAAACCATTGAGTGCGGGTGAAATTGTGAAATCTTGCATATGTCACTACTGTCACACTGTAATCTCGCCTTTTTATTGTATTTACAGAAAGGGTATCAAGTAGCAAACATGTAATCCAGTTTTGTCTGTTCAGAAGTTGACTATTTGGGGCTGTTCTATTTTCCAATATCTCAATTGGCAGGGTAAGCCTAGTAAAAGATGTCGATGTATCGCTGACATATTATTCGGCCATTTGCCCTTTAGATCTGCACGATTTTAGGCATAATCATATAGGCATAATTATAGTCCGGACCTTTAAACCAAAAATTGATACACCATTTTCTCATGTCTGGTGGAATGTTTGCACCAGTTGGTTTTTCTAATTTTTTTGGTGTTTTCAAGCATAGCATGCTCAGGAGTGATGGTCATACGTGTGGTGTCATGCCTTGAATTGCTGAATATGGCATTTATTTTGCACACAATGTGATGTGTACAAAAAGTTTTGTTCTCCCGCTCCTGAAATTTCCTGAAAATTTGATTGTGGTTCTGTGCAATTGTTCGTCTTGCCTTAGCCTGAGTTCAGACGGATTCCTGTAAGACATGACTTAACACTTGACTTGTGCTATGCCATGAACTGTTGTGCGCACGTCTCTGCTGTGATGTGTTAATACTCTGCCTCAATGTTTACCAATACTGCTGACTGAACTTTCATTATCAGCTGACAAGTTGATTTGACAAGGGAGAGATTATTTGCGTAATGCTTGTGATTGATCCTATATGTGTCTAATGTCGTATCCAGTTTTGCATTTGCACACATCAAAAAAACTTGGTGGTCTGTTCATTGCTGTATTTTTGTTGTTGGGCTTTAAGTCATGTTTCAGAATAAACCGTGATGTTGTTTTGAACATTCTCATTCTGTGCTAGATTAGAGCTGCTTGAAATTGTCTTAGAATTTGTGCCATAAGCTACCGTAAATTTCTATCAGGCCATTTTGCGACAAGTCTGCTTCTGTTTTGGCCAGTTTTATCGCCATATTGTATTTTGATTAAGAAGGTCCAAAGACTGCAACGAAGCAAGCAGACTGACTGTGTAGCTAGTTGTAGCTCAATGGATGCGTCCCAAATTTTGATATAATTATTATGTTTAACAAGAAGCCCATCTGTTGCTAGGATAGCTGACCGTACTGGTTGTCAGTGACCTTCAAGGTCATCCAAGGTCGATGATTTTCATTGAATCTGAAAGGGTGTATGCCACTTCCTATTAGTGATCAATAGTAACTTTGGCCGTATCTCAGTGAGGGATACGGCCAGTTTTCCATTAACAAATGCACATTTTCCTACCCCCTCCATTTATAATGCAGAATTTGAACTTGCACTAGATTGATGAAATTTTGCATGCCTAGGTTTAAGACACGGCTTATTATTCATATAAAAATGTTCCTTTATGACTTACCGTATAGCCACAATACATCCGTTACAGACGACGGACGATGGCGGATGAACGGACGGACGGACAGACAGCTCGTACCATTAAACTCGACCATTATTAAAGTACGGTCGGCTAAAAATTCTACAAGACAGTAGGCGATGTCTGTCTATCACATAATGACATTGTTTTCTACAGGGTGGTCCATAGATAACGTGGCACTTTACTTTTGTCCATATCTTCGCCGGTTATTGACCGATTTTCACATTTCACAAGGTATTGTTAAGACGCTATTATACAGTGTGGTGGAATGTGTAAGTCTTTAATAACCACGTTATTGCAAATTGTTTGCAGAGTGTGCGGTGAAACAATTTTGAAAATCTGTCAATAATTGTCAAAGATATGGGCAAAAGTAAAGTGCCATGTTTTTTGGACCACGCTGAATGTCGAGTCCCAAGCTCACAGCGCATCGCAGGCAGCTTAGCTAGATTTGACGGGTCTTACTTGTAAGGGATTGAAAAGGAAGGGAAGGGAAGAGAAAATGAAAAAAATGAGAGAGGGGACATCAATAGTCAGCAGCAGCAGCAGCCCTAAGTTTAAGTTAGCGTTTATTTGTGTGCTGACTTGAGTACTAGTGTCGCCGACTCGAGCCGCGCCGCCCCCGGAAAATGTTGGCGCCGCCGTCAGCCGAATTTTCGACGGCGCGCCGACTCAAGCCGGCTCGTCAGCCGGATTATACTGCAGCCAGCCAGAAACGGTTCGGCGGCGCGGCTGAGGGGTCTAGTTTGGGGGCCCCGCCGTCGCTCGGAAATATAAAGTACAATACAATACAATACAATGAAAAATTTGCACTCAAAAACTGACAAACACACTGTCAGTTTAATCTAGCACATAAACTAAAAAGAACTGAATTGTTTAAAAGAAAAATGAAATGAGAGATA
>Ga0209367_1013421_pt1 | contig 10536 bp, 3 predicted proteins | sample WorMetLIZISLAND2_FD_187412 | JGI IMG/M metagenome (GOLD analysis project Ga0209367, IMG submission 187412) | Marine gutless worms symbiont microbial communities from Max Planck institute for Marine Microbiology, Germany - Olavius geniculatus... ...
CCCTAATATCCCCCAATCGGACTTAGGGCGCTGGGCGGACTCACGTTGGGCTTTGCCCCAAATTTCTAGGTTGTTTATGTTTTGCTACAAATTTTTTTTTCAACACGAGATCTCCGAGATGCGTGGGCCGACCAGCGTGAAATTATGCACGATGGTCAGTACTAGGCCCAGTTTTATAATGCCGGTTCAAAATTTTAGGGAACACGCCCCAAAAAAATTTCAGGGGCCAAAAACATGCAAAATTTAGCCCGATTTCGGACGACTTCAACGTTTGGCGGCGAATATCTCCGAAACGGATGAAGATATTGAAAATCGGATAGTCATTCCATCTATGGTGATTCCTCCTGCATTAGGCGAAACAAGTCTGGTGAAGTTTGTTCCAGTGACCTTGGAGATTTAGATGTTGAATCGTACCCACCCGAAGTGCATTTTTCGGAAGACCATATTTTGGCCGCTAGGGGGTGCTGCGCCACCAAATTTTTACACGCACTAGAGAATCACCAAGTCTTACTAGCACACCCCCCACCAGGGACGGGGGCCCCCCTTACAACTTTTTTCGAAGGGGGGTCAAAAATTGGCTTGAAATGTAATAAATTAGCGCTTATAACTTCGGAGTTAGGGGGTATAGCCCGACGGAACTTTGGAACTTGACGTGTCTTTATGTTGGGGTGTTAACGCAAGTACAAATTTTTGGGGCACCGCCCCCCTTAACATTTGGGAGGGCAAAAAACGTTCAAAAATTGGTGCGATTTTTCAACAACTTTCGAGTTTGAGCGCAAATATCTCTGGAACCGATGAAGATAACGACATAATCTAAACGGCGTTGACAAGAGTGATCCTTTTGGTGTCGAACAGAAAAGTTTTTATGAAATACCGTCCACCACGAACCAAGTTATAAGCACTAATGTTGAGCTACCCTAAGTGGACAATGCGCGTTTGGCGTATACCAATGCATTTGTGTTCGGGCCACGTGACTTTGATGCCGGGAAAGTGTTACCGCCTCTAATTTCCCCCAATCGGACTTAGGGCGCCGGGCGGACTCACGTTGGGCTTTGCCCCAAATTTCTAGTAATGCATGACTTTGCTAGCTTAATGTCTTCTTGGTAGGTGCAGCTAAAGTTGAATATTTCTGCGACTACGTCGAGACTACTTTAGTAGTCTTACTTACAGACATTTACTTGGTTACGTATGTTAGTTTTTGTTGTATATTATTATCGAGTTTAAAAACCTTGATAAAAGCTAAGTTAGAAAATATTGTTACCTTTTCACTGGTTGCCGAGCATTTTGTCAGGCAAAATATAAGTTATACAGGAGGTTGTGTTGTGTTGGGTGTGACAGGTCCGTGGTTTGACATGTATCTGAAGGATCGTAGGTCCATCGTGTTGAACTGTAATCCATTCATGATGATGCGCGATGATCCGCGGCCTGAATACAACGATCAGGTTTGTACTGCAAGTTTTCTGTTTACATATCACTGCTTGGCAGGCGTAAGAAGAAGAAGATTGCACATAGGCTGAGGTCTATTACCTGGGAGCTTATAAATCTTATTTACACAGGTTTAAGTCAGTATGGTTTAAGCTTAGAATTAGGCTAGCAAACAACTGAAGTTGGCCAGATGGCTGGCTCTATTAACAGTCGGCATCTTTAACCGACTGTTCCCAGCCAGTATTCCAGCAGTTTTAGTAACAGGGCTATTTGTTATGCAGAACTTGCTGCTTTTTCCTTAATGGAGGCTGTAGCCATTGCCAGTACTCATTATGGTTACCCGTGAAGAGATGGACAGGCTGAGTTGACCTGGGTGGCTGGTTATGCATACCGAGATGGTTTGCATATCTGCTAACGTTTATCCATCCAAATACTAACTGGGCTTGGCATTGATTGACTTTGCTGATTTAACCAATGACATTAGCAACTAGAAAGCAGTCATAGCCTGCAGGTACCTCCACCAAGACAATGTTATTCTGACACAGCTTGTCTGACGAAATTAAACAAGCGGAATTTTTGAGTGCAATTCAAACTTTAGTTGCATTTTCTACATTGACCTAGTTTTATGTGACCTAAAAACCTTCATTCAACGCCATGTTGTTCGCCAGGTGCCAGCACCATAGCGACAACGGCGGTTTTCCTTTAAGGCCCATGCTAATGAAAATTTCAAAGTGATCCAGAATTCAGGATTCCTGCCAGATCACCCCCAAAATTGAATCACTGGTACCTTGTGACATGTCCGACACACCCTCAAAATTTCAGAAAGATCCGTCCATAACTTTTCGAGTTATCTTGCTGACACACAGACAGACAAACAAACAAACAAACAAAAACCGGCAAAAACATCACCTCCTTGGCGGAGGTAACTAAGCTAAACCGCCATCTGCAGCATGAATTAACAAACAGACCAATGATGCAGATGCCATGTTGTATGCGTTCTGTAGTTGATTCGTGCGACTAACTTTGTGGTGTCGTCGATGCGCTTCATGAAGACGATGCGATCAAACATTCTCGAGCCGGAAGTTTTCCACCTCAACCCGGCGCTGAGCGACAACCAGCGATTTCGTAAATTCGTTAGGTAAGACATCTAATACTGGAGATTTTCCAAGGCTTATCTGTTAATTTTCTATTTGCAGAAGTATTCATGAATGGTTATATTGGTAGGCTGTATGGGAGATACTTGTATGTTGTTTACTTGTTTATTGTGCCAGCACTAAGTAAGTAAGTAAGTAAGTAAGTACAACTACTGTTACTACTATTAGTCTACTACTACTACTACCACCAGCGTTAATGCTGCACTGAAATTGTTCCACTATGATAGTTTTGTTGCCTAAATAACAAGTTTAAAGTACTGTATTACTATTAGATCATTGTTGTATATGTTCCCCAGTTATTTATAAAAATTTCCAATGGAGTAATTTTGTGTCAATGCAATCTGCTTGCAGGCTGTTACCTAAGTCGCTGTCTTGGTATGGCGCTTATTGGTACAAAGCATTCCCACTGGATATGAGTCAGTACGGAAGACTCTTCAATTCCACTCGCATTCCAAGGTCTGTCTAGCCAGATTTGAGATATTGTGCAACTTCCAGTGCCTTTCCTTGTCCGTCTTTTTATTGTATTTACTTGTGGTATAAGTTTAGTGAATGTGATTTGAATAAAAATATATTACTACTGTATGTTGCTTGTGGTATGACTTTGATAAATGTGGTAATTAAGAAAAATAAATTGTATTATCCTGTGTTTTGGCTTCTGTGGTTTTTTGCTGTTTGTCTTCTTCTTAGGTGCGATTGTGATACATGGTGAAAGAACTTTTTTAAGCTCAGTGAGGTCACTGACAAAGTGGCTTCTGTCACTGCATTGAATTTTTCAGCGTTTCTCATTTTTCACCGATTATTTGTAATTAGTGCATGTTAACAATAACGTGTCACCAAGCAGTATAATTTGGTTCCGGCTTCACCGCTGGGACGTAAACAAGCACACCACGCGATACGCTGGCTCCATATCCGTGGTCTCGCGGTGTAAAAACTGGTGTCTGGCTGAGGGCCTTAGGAAACGGAGATCAGCGCCGCCCTATGGGCCGTAAGGCTCGGGAAGGATTTTACGTTTACATTTTTTTACGTTTTAACAATAACATGGTAATTGTTGATTGATTGTTTGGTTGATTGAAGGCCTGATAAAGATGAGCTATTGACTGATGCGTCGAAGCGGCATTTGCTGGTTCTCAGGAATGGACACATGTTCGTCTTTGATGCACTCAATGAAAATGGTCTGTCATCCTTCATATGTTCATCCATTGTTTTCCCTCAACCTTTATTATGCCATCAATTTAGATTTCGTTTGACTCCCAACACGTGAAATATCAAACTACTGTTAAAGGTCCATGGCCACGATCAAACTCACTTGTAAAATTTATGTAGACCACAATTAGACGTTTCACCTTGCCTATATAATATGATGATTTTAGCTTTATAAATGTATGAAATTATTGCCGGAATGTAACGAAAAATGGCGTTACGTTACGTTAAATGCTAATAATCCTAATCTTGGAAGTGGCCAGAAGTGACGTCACCGCATGTACCCAGTCAGTGTTTACCAATTAATTTTAATATTTTTAATACCAAAAAAATACTGTGTCGCATGACAACTGCAGCAGTACATAGTTAGACAATGTGATTTTATAACGCTTGTGTTTCTGTGCGTATTTTACGTTGACTATGGGTACACGCGGTGACGTCATCAGCCTGTCAACATGACGTCTCATTTTCTGCGTCATTTTCGTAGATCATCGATTTCAAATGTAAGTTTCTTTGTGTTGACAAAATGCTGGGTGCCGATATTACTGTCAAAATTCTCAGAAAATTGTAGTGTTTTAGGAAAATGGTAAGTTAATTTTGGTGTCCATGGACCTTTAAGAGTTTTAACATCATAACATAACCATTAATTAGCTGTTTTATGAATTTGATTTGTTTGTTTGTTTGTTTTACTGTCCCACGTCATGCATGGGATATACCTAAGTTATTTTAGGCGCATTTTCATCAAATTTTGTGGAGTGAAAAGACCCTTTTTTGAAGTAACTCCAGCTTTGTGCACTGGAGCAGAATTTTTACAATTAAATCCTGTGTGTAAGTAGCTTATTTTATTATCTATGATATTGACAGTATTTCAGTGGTCCCCAAATATTGGTATAATTTATTATTTATTTATTTATTATGCTGCATCTTAGTTTGTATGGTTGTAAAACGACATGTCAGCCGAGTTTCGGTTGTTTGCTATTGTATAAGTTATATGTCTGTGTTTCTAGGCAATATTGTATCTGCCGAGCAGATAATGGCTAACCTTCAGTTTATCTTGGCTGACAAGTCTGCTGCGCCATCACATCCAGTTGGATACTTGACGTCGGAGCGGCGAGATGTCTGGAACACTCTCCGAGAGAAGTTTGCGTCCGCTGGTCCGTTTGCTTGTCCGTCGTGTCTGTCCGTCCTTGTCTGTTTATTTCTCTGGCTCACTCTCTTGGCTTCTGTGCGATATGTTTTCCAGATGTGAAAACTCAGACTGGGTCCAGAAATTTATTCAAATTCTCCAACATTACTTTTGTTAAGATATGGTGGCTTAAGCACTATTTTCAGTGCCTTAGCATTCAGAAACAGTATCTTAATCTTCAAAGATGTTATTTGTTCTTACTTTTACTGTAGTTTGTAATGGTGTTTAGAAGGTACCCCCCTTTTTCCTAATTATGCATCTGCGAGAGGATAGTGGGCCGTGGAAAGTAATTAGACAAAACTGATGAAGAAAGAAGTGCGAACTACGCACGTTTTTAATCAAGCAGATCAGAGCGGCAACTGACTGCTAGCTGCTGCTTTGCGTCGGCCCAGCTGCTGTCTGGCAGCCTTTAACCCTTTTGCTTACATTAACCCATGCACGCTCCATACAAGTTTATCATAAAATATATTTTGTTATCTTGCTTCATTTGCTGCAAAAATAGTGCACAGTTGTCATGTCAGAGTATACTTAGATTGATGTGTTGATGATGATGTTGCCAGGCAATGCGGAGGCACTGAGCCTAGTGGATACAGCTCTGTTCTGTCTGGCGTTGGAGGACTCTGACAACTCAGATCCAATTCACTTGACACGCCTCTTTCTATATGACAATGCTGCCAGCAGGTTAGTAATCAATTATCATTTTAGTAATTGTCTTGATTGACAGCTGATGAGCATTCATGTATTTGTATAGTTGGCAGTATTTGTTGTGGAAAAGAACAATTTTATTGATATATTTTTTTTAGTTTTCATCGAACGACAGTTTGGAGGTAGTGCACAGTCTGGCAAAGCAATTTATGAACATGTTTTGATGGAATTTTTTGGGATGGGGTGGAGAATGGCTTAAGAACCAGTCCTCTCAGATTTTGATAATTTTTCTTAATTCAGGATCTGCATTCAGGAATTTTTTTTCTGAGAAGCTTTTATCCTTAGTAGGAATTCGAGTTCACTTCCAGATCAGATTTTCTGGAGTTTTCTTATATGAATTACGTTGTATGTTTATTGGCCTGTCAGGTGGTTTGATAAGTGCTTTACGCTGATCGTCACCAGGAAGGGTCATTCGGCAATCAACTTTGAGCACTCATGGGGTGACGGCGTCGCTGTGTTGAGGTATATGATTGAGGTGTTCAGAGATACAACGACCATGCCCAGAGTTCACCCGTCCACTTCAACTAATGCTCAACCCAATGTCCGCAAACTGGGTCAGTATTGTCTGTGTTACAGCATCAGTATCGTTGGTGTTCTAACAAGTTGTTTGATGCTGCTACCCATTTCCCATCCTGCTGAGAGGGTAGGAGGCTGAGTTGACCTGAGCACACAGTAGGATAGCAGTTTCGAGATACGGCAACTGAAAGGTGTCAATTTGTATAGCGCATCTTGCATACAACGCCTCTAATGCACTTTTCGTCACTAACCCGAGCCGCCAGCCGCAAGGCCACCACGTGCAGCCTGCAGACACAGGCTAACGCAGCGGCCGACTATAGGCAGCCCCAGTCAGCTGTACTAAGGTCACCACCTTCCGTGACCCATATAAATGAGTTACTGCTCATTTTACCATCCCACGTAGGGTAGAAGGCTGAGTCAACCTAAGTCGAGAGTTCACCCACCCACTTAAGCTAATGCTCAACCCAGTGTCCAGAAACTTGGTCAGTGTAGCCTGTATTCTAACTTATCATTTAATGGGAATAGAAGAAATTTGTGTACTATGATGGAAAGTAATTTCTACACAATGCCGGACATGATGTTTCATTTTTTACTGGCACTATGTTGTGTTATGTGGCCGTTTTAATAGGCCTCATTATGGGTCTGTCTGTTTGTCTGTCTCTCTGTTCATCTGTCCCATACCGGCTGGCTCCAGAATTTAACTTAAAAACAAAAAGTGGTGGAAAAACCAAAATTGATGATGCATGGCAACGTTTGCTTGTTTGTGTTAACTGCAGAATTTAATCTGCCGGACGAGCTGAAGTCAGCGATCGATGAAGCAAAAAGAAGATATGAGGAAGCCACTTCTAAGCTGGACGTTGATTATTTTGTATTCGACAAATTCGGCAAAGACTATCTTAAGCAGAACAGGCTGAGTCCTGATTCTTTCATGCAGCTTGCTATACAGGTCTGCTACCTGAAAGTGATTGTTATTATGCCTGGCTATTGTCATTAGCAGCATTGTTGCACAGGGATGTTGTCTCAAGACGTAAACTTCTAAACTTAATCTCGCATTTTTTTGGCTTTGAATTGATGTCTGTAGCTGATTTCGGTATGATGCATGCCAGTCTGGCTTTTTTTACCTTGAAGCTTGTACTGGCTAAACTGCCAAATGATTTCACTTTTGTGCATCAATTTAATGAAGGTCTGGAGACTTCGGTCTTAATTTTTGGTATCAGTCATTGGCCTGAAGTCTTAGGTGTTGATCTGTATATTTTGGTCTCATTTATTACTATTATTAGGCTGAATCACCATAGTTAGGGAATGCAAACCCGGAGTGTATTTTCCAAACCCCTATACCCGGGTTCGGAGGCTGGGTACCCAGTGGGCGGCCGGTAGTTACCGTAGTGTAGGCCTGCACTTATGGTCAAATGTCAGCGGCAGACTCGCGAGTCGCAAGCCAAGGACTGTATGCGATTAGATGTATGAAACTGAGTTAAAACAATACAAGCTCTATAAGCATATTAATAATAATAATAATAATAATCTGACTTGTAAAGCGCCAGTATGTGCTAAAAGAAAGACTTCAGTGTTGCTGGCAGACAGAACTAGTCGCTGAGGTTAAATGTCTGACGGAAGATGTGTGTCTTCAACCTGGATTTAAACTCAGTCAGTGAACACCTACTTGTAACGTCAATGGCTAGAGAGATATTGCCACTGTTGCCCGTCATATAGACTCTGTGAGACTATGAGCATAAGACTAATAGGTTGAAACCTTGCAAAGAAAATATAATATACTGCCAGTTCCATTCAACTCCAAATTTAAAACCGTTTTCTTTGCACTGCATCGCCCAAATTATGTACGCCTAGGTTACTTTTGACAGAGCTAGGTCTAATTATTTGTGTAAAAAGTTTTTCTCTTTCTACCGGTTAGCCACAATACATCCGTTATAAACAAACAGACAGACAGACCGACCGACCGACAGACGACAACTCGTACCAAAAGGCCAGGCCTTCAAGCTTACAGCTTAACACTCGGCTCAAAAAAGTACATGTAAAAGCGATCATTAGCAGTTTTATATAGCATAGGCTTACTGATTGCCACCCAAAATTAAACCCAGGTTTTTGCCCGCTCTCAAACCCGGATTTATGGGTTTGAAAACAGCCGGGTTTACCCGGGTTTTCAGATACCCAGGTATCCGGGTTGCATTCCCTAACCATAGCCCAAGCATTTCTGCCTATAGCTTTGTTCATAGTGTGGTCTGACTGTCGTCTGTCCTCTATCACACTTGTGCACGCTGCCTGCTTAAACCGTTTGATAGATTTAGATGCCTTATGGCAGGTGAATTTGTGGGGTCCGATAGCAAATTGTGTTAGATGGGGGCCTTGACTCCCAGGGAAAGGGGAGATTTGAACTCGCAGTCAAAACTTGCAGTTGCCCAGTTATGATTTGGGGTGCGGAGGCAGCAGTGATCAGTGATTCCATGTTTTACCAGTTTACTCTGGTTCTTGTTACGTTTTTAGATGGTTAAGTACAGTTGATGAGCGGAAAGCGATTGATTGCTATAGTTGTCTTCGTGTTGGAGCCTTGGTCAAATGAATTGATTGTTTTGATTACGATGATGATCACGATGATGGTATGATTATTGTTATTACCGTCCTGTGTCAGATGGCTTACTATAAGCTGACAGGTGGAAAGACAGCTGCGACGTACGAGTCTTGCAGCACGGCAGCGTTCAAGCACGGACGCACCGAGACTGTTAGGTCCGCCACGACAGCCACGGCCAAGGCTTGCCGATTGTTCCATCAACTGAACCCCTCTCGACCGACCGATGCCGAACTGATGACAGCCATACATGAGTGCACCACGGTACACAGCCAGCTCACCAAGGAAGCTGCAATGGGTCTGTCATCTTTGTCACATATTGTCTGCATATTTTGTATGTTTCAGTGCATTATTCAGGCATATGGGTTACGGAAGGTGGTGACATTAGTACAGCTGACTGGGGCTGCCTAGGCGGCTGCTGCGTTAGCCTGTGTCTACAGGCTGCACGTGGTGGCCGTGCGGCTGGCGGCTGGGGTTAGTGACGGAAAGCGCATTAGAGGCGTTGTATGCGAGATGCGCTATACAAATTGACACCTTTACCTTTTTACCATACCAACTCCTGGGCCTCGCAGTGTCAAACGATCCCATGGGCATCATTTATGGGGCAGGGGCTGGGGGTCTAGGGACCCCCAAGGATTTGCAATTTTAATTTTTCCGTGTAAATTGTATCTTTGAAACAGTGTTACTGCTACAAGAACATTACGTTACGTAGACTGATTACTGAGGCCCCCTCCCTAACGATTTACTGAAATGACGCCAGTGAACGATTCTGTTAATAATAATTAGTAATCTTTTGTTTGATTTTACTACATTAATTATTGATTGATTGATTGCTGCTCTGCAGTGATGTTAGTCTTTGGCCATGGAGTTAAGGCAGAATTTTTGTGACCTTGGCTCTGCTTTAGAGGGATGGCCTTGGCCGTGGCCACAAACTCAAAGCCAGAATCTCGGCGAACTGGCCTGGAGTAGGCCTGCCAAATTCACCTTTTACTTCTGTTGAATGTATATATGCCAGTACTAGTTTAATTTGAAGCTGCAAATTGTTCTTTGTTGCTTACGTTGTCTTTGATTAAAATTTCTTCAGAAAAGGCATTGTGAGATGACTTTGGCCTTTGCACTGTGGCCTTTGTCTTGGCTGTTTTGGCTTTGTTAACTTCACTGATGACTCATACTTTGATTCATTGATTCAGCTGCTGACTCACTGCATTTGTAGGTCAGGGATTTGATCGTCACTTGCTGGGTCTGAGGCAGATGGCTGAACGGCAGGGTGGTAGTGATAGTGGTAATCTGCCTGAACTGTTCCGTGACCCCGCCTACTCGTTCATCAACCACATCATTCTCTCCACATCGACACTCAACGATCCGGCCATCGAGTACGGAGGATTTGCACCTGTCGTGCCAGATGGCTACGGTGTGGGTGAGTGATTATTTTTTGCCACTGTTTTTTTTGTTTCCATTTTTTTTTAGTTTTTTTGTTTCCTGTTGTTTGCTTCCTTTTTAAGTTTTCTTATCTCTTACATAACTTTTTTTGTTTGATTGATTGGCCATTTGCAACTACAAGCAGCTCTGAGCAAGTTGCTATTCGACTGTGTACTCAGGTCAGCTCAGCCTCCTATCCTTGGTGGGATGAGAAACGGGTAAAAGGTAAAGGTAAAGGTTGTCAATTTGTATAGCGCATCGTCGTGTATACACACCTCTAATGCGCTTTTCGTCACTAACCAGAGCCGTCGATCGCACAGCCGCCGCGTGCAGCCTGCAAACACAGG
>Ga0209367_1013422_pt1 | contig 10536 bp, 4 predicted proteins | sample WorMetLIZISLAND2_FD_187412 | JGI IMG/M metagenome (GOLD analysis project Ga0209367, IMG submission 187412) | Marine gutless worms symbiont microbial communities from Max Planck institute for Marine Microbiology, Germany - Olavius geniculatus... ...
ACTTTCTGCAGTAGGGTTTCTGCCAATTGAATCTTTCTGTACAATTCTTCATTAGTGACCTTTTGTGTCCATCCTATCCTCAGAATCTTCCGGTAGCAAAAAATAGGATTCGGCTTTCGCAGCGTTTTGTAACTGTCCATGTTTCACAACCGTACAGCACCGTACTGAACACACATGTCTTCAGGATGCTGAGCTTTGTTTCCAGAGTGTTTTGTTTACAGAGCTTTGTTTCCCATCCTTCCATAGTGAAAAAACTGAGCACCAGCCTGTGTCAAGTGGCAAGAAACACTGTGTGATCCCATATGGCAGGTGATGCTCCACAGCTCCACGATGGGTTTTCCACACACACCGTTTAATGACAAATATACACCAAAGTGACACAGTCAACACAGACAGAAAGAAAGATGGGGAGAGAGAGAGAGAGAGAGAGAGAGAGAGAGAGAGAAAGAAAAGGAGAAAGAGTAGATTACCGGCACTAGCAGCAGTGATGGTGATCAAGTCTTGTAGTGCCAACACATGACCATCAGACTCAACATCATCAGAAGGTCGTCGGTCAAGTTCACGCAAAGGTCGACTCTCAGAGTCATTCAGAGGTCGGTTCTCAACGTCACGCAAAGACTGGTTCTCCAGGTCATCAGAAGGTTGATTCTCATGCTCAAGGTCATGTGAAGGTCGACTCTCAAGGTCACGCAAAGAATGGTTCTCAAGGTCATCGGAAAATCGGTTCTCATGCTCAAGATCACATAAAGGTGGTGCCTGACCAAGGTCATGATGGACTAACTTGGCTCCAGCACGCCATGACCTTGATGTTATCAGATCTAACAAGCAGTCACCAACCACACAGAGCATGATACAATACAGACCATCACATCATCAGTGATATACGAGTATTTACCGGTTGATGCATGACAGTCTTGTATACTATGAAATGTCAGTGACCTTCAAGCTCATCCAAGGTCGATGATTTTCATTTTATCTGAAAAAGCATATGCCACTTCCTACTAGTGACTAATAGTAACCTAGGCCCTATCTCGCACCTTTTAGCCACAATAGTGCGTAACGACCTTCAATGTAATCCAGGAGTCAATGATTTCCATCTAATATGACAGGGTGTATGCCACTTCCTTTTAGTGATAACCGATTAACAGTAACCTAAGCTGTATCTCTCACCACTTCTGAGATATTGCCAGTTTTCTTGAAAAAAATGCACATTTTTCCTACCCCCTCCGTTAACTCCTAATTTGAATGACGCCGTTAAACAGTGCCTACTGAAAGGCATCACTGCTGGCCCATTGGTCAATTCTTCAAAAACTAAGGCTGTGTTCACAGACACGAGTACGAGTAAGAGTACGGGTCCGGGTTTCCGTTTATGGCCCGTAGAAGCTTCACTCGTACAACTGTAACGTTCACGGTCACTTGTACAAGCACATAACTCAATGCAAATCGGCCATATTGAATGAAATCAAATCACGGAAATGCTCCACGAATAAACAACAATATTTCATCACATCGCCAACTGCGCACCTCTAACGATAAATAATTTTACAATGACGTCAGTTCTGACATCAAATATGCACCACAGCTTTTGTACATTATATTATTGTTATTTACAAGTAGTTTACTTCGCACGGGTTGGATAAAAACGTGACCTGCACAGAAAATACTCGTACGAGTGAAATTTACAGGTAACCCATGCTCGTATGTATGTGAACGGCTGCCATTGAAATACACACAAACTCGTGTTTGCCGAAACCCATATACGGGGTACTCGTACTCGTGTTTATGTGAATGCAGCCTAAGCCATGTCAGTTTGGTTCAGTTCAGATACGTCGCTCTGAACGTGCCTTTACACCTACACCCAGCTGCATGTTTATGCTGGTACTGTCTCTCTCTCTCAGTGCCGTCGTGGACTAAACAAAGTAAGCAAGACATGAAGTTGCAATTTTCCAGCAGATGCCGCACATTTCGGACAGAATGCTGATAGACAAATTCCCAACAGACCAGATTACAGGTGTTCAAAATTTCAGTTTTGCCGCAAAATTTTGCCAAAATAAAGCTTTTCGCCGCAGGCTTTGCATTTTTGGACCAAAATGTTGCAACAAAGAAAATTTCTAGAAATTTTCCGAAAGCCAAAAATTCCGGGTAGGCAACCGGTCCCACGCACATGCCTCTAAGCCACACACTCATCCCATCCACTGCTTGAACATTACCTCACCGCAGACACGAAAATCACATCAGATCACATGCGAAACTGCGCTTCTGTCTAACACCCTGTTTACATGATGAAGCTGGCTCGACAAATGCTCCTCCAGCACTCACGATCAAGCTAACTGAAGTCTATAAAATGCAATGGTCAAGCTCATCAAGCATTCATCAAACACACATCAAGTGAGTGAGTTGAGGGTTAACATCCTGTTCAACACATAATAGATCATTTCAAAGACAGACATTGGAGGAAGGGGGAAGCTAGATTGATGAGTGCTTGATGAGTGTTTGACTAGCTCATCGAGCTGGCTCATTAAGTCCGCTTTATCGTGTAAACAAACCGAGCTCCATATTCACACACACACACACAGAGGACTGACATAGAGCTGCTACACTCAGGCAAACATGCAATTAATTTTATATGCTATTAATGCAATCATACCAATATGAATGAAACAGTGAAATATGACTGACAGGGACCTTTACGAGAGGCAGCTGATTGGGGCGATGCAACAGCGCGATGCAGCAGCTTATTACGCCGACGATTAGCATTAGCAACAGCAGCAGTCAGACTGTGTGCCGTGGAGGCAGTGAAACAGTCTACGATGACATCACCATGATTAGCACAGCAAACCACACAAACGTCGGCATTAACAGCAGAAAAGCATCAGTGTCATAGATGGGTTTAAATGGTTAAATGATAAAGCTCTTCAAAAGAAACTATCTCACAGCTATGGAGCATCAACTGCCATATGGGATCATGCAGTATTATCTATCATCCAACACAATTACCTTAACCACAGCCAGATAGGCTACCTACCTACTCCAAACAAGAAGCCCAACTGTTGCTAGGATAGCCGACCATAATAGTTGTCAGTGACCTTCAAGGTCATCCAAGGTCGATGATTTTCATTTCATCTGAAAAAGCATATGCCACTTCCTATTAGTGACTAATAGTAACCTAAGTCCTATCTCGCACCTTTTAGCCACAATAGTGCGTAATGACCTTCAATGTAATCCAGGGGTCAATGATCTCCATCTAATATGAGAGGGTGTATGCCACTTCCTTTTAGTGATAACCGATTAACAGTAACCTAGTAACCTAGTAACAGTAATCTCTCACCATTTCTGAGATATTGCCAGTTTTCTTGAAAAATGCACATTTTTCCTACCCCCTTCATTAACCCCCAATTTGAAAACGTTGCCATTGCAGTAGATCGCTTAAACTTTGCATGCCCAAGTTTCACACACGTGGCTAATAATTCGTGAAAAACGTTTTCCCGTATGACCTACCCATTAGCCGGGGTACATCCATTACAGACGGATGAACAGACGGACAGACGATAACCATGCCAATAGCTCGATCGTTACTTAAATATCATCTTTTCTGGCAAGCACCACAAAGAGTGCGTAGCGCCGAATGTAGACATCAATCTCCAGAGTGGACGGTTCTGAGCCAAGTCAACTGCGTCGTCCATACTGAGGTCGCTGGATTTCAGATCCTGCTGAATGGTTTTCATCCATATAATACGAGGACGTCCCAGTGGTCTCCTCCAGTTTCCTGCAGGGGAAGCTGTTAAGATCTGTTTTGCATCTGTTTCATCAGGCATTCGTGCAATGTGTCCGAACAGAGACAGGCGCCTTGACTGGACTATCGCTGAGAGATGAGGTTGCTTGGTTAACCTTCTGACTTCATCGTTGCGCACATGCTGGCATGTATGGTCGACTAAAAATGGAAGGCTAAGTTGACCCTGGTGTTGGCTATATGCTGAGATGCTTTACCTCTCCACAGTCATTCAGCCATCCGAGTGATAGCAACCCAACTGGGAAATGACCACGGGGGTTACCTCGCGATCTAAAGTCCAATGTCCTAACACTTACACTACCAATCCACTACAGTAACGACATTGCGGAAAACCCAAGACCAAAGAAAAACTTTAAAAAAGAAAAAATAAAATGTAAGACTACCTCTGGCAAATCCCCACCGTGGTCAGCCACCTTGCCGTGGTGGTGGGGCTTTGCACCGATGACACAAAAGATTTCTAAAATCTGGAGGCGAGGAGCCAACTAAGAGCTGACCAAACTCGTGTAGGCAGATTGCTACGTTACCAGTGCTTTTGTGCTGGTTTCGGCTTCACAGCCGATTATGGCTTGCAAACGTCTATTTTTACGGCTTTACAGTCGTCTATTTACGGCGTCACAGCCGTCTCCGGCTTTATAGCCGCTACCTGTAACCTTGTGGTTACATTCGGGGACACGCATTGGACCGAGCTGATATGGCCTCAGCGCTGGGCAGGTGTAAGAACCTGTCCACCCCAGAGGTAAGGTAAGGTAAGGTACCTCTGGCAAATGGTCTGATAATATGTGATAAAAAAATAACAAAATGCTAACGACAATAAAGCTGGTGCCAGTCCGATCATGTGCAGCAGTATACAGACTAGACGGAGCCTTCAAGAGGTGGATCCGACAGCTGCATCCAAACGATGTGGTTGCAAAGTCTGTTGACACTCTCCCCCCCTCTATCCCGCCATTGGGTTTTCTGCTGTGGACCAGCCGAGGACTGCGGGTCTAGACGGCGGGCTAATACAACAACACAATGTATAATAGCCAGCCAGCCAGGTGAGTGATAATTACTAACAGGCAAGATGGGTTTACCTTGCACCGTGTGTCTTGACGTTGCCTCTACTGGCTGACTAAAACCTGGACAAAACCACAACTTCACTAAATCACTCAATACACTGCATCTCAAAAAACGTCCCACTTTGTAATTAACCATATATTTACAAATGTTAACCAATTTTCAATTTTTTTCCACTGGCACACCCTGGAAAATTGGCAATAATGTGGTTAGTGAATATCCCACCACACCATAATTGTGTCGCTATACCTAGTGAAGTATAAAATCAAGAAAAACTAACAATAATAGGCAACAGGCATGTTGAAAAATGAAAGACACTTCAAACCAAAATCGTGATGAATGATCTGTACAGTGCTGCACTATATCAGATCCAGCTTTGTGGGTATCTGGCGTGTTGAACGATGTGTCTGTTTCTGGTCTTCGTGATTAGGTGGACCTACCAGTTCATCCACAATGGTCACGTTTCCTTCAATACTGGCATGCTTCAAATTGCTGCTTTTGTGCCTTTAATTGGTGCTTCCTGTTTTCCAAATTTTATAGTAATGTGTCCAGTCTTTTCCCTTTGCCATTTTTCTTCAAAAATTCCTCCAAACTTTTTTGCAAAAATGTTTTTTTTGGCCTCAGCGCTGGACAGGTGAATAACCTGTCCATCCCGAAGGTAAGGTAACTTCTTAGTCAAAGCATTGTGCTCATTGCAGAACGTACGCTACATTCGTGGTGTATCGTTACTGCATTAAAAATTATTATTTAGAATAATGTCCTATGTTTTTTGTTTAGAAATGCAACAAATGTATCAAAAATAAACATCACTTACTTCTAATATAAAAATTGGTAGAAAATTGTTGCAGAAGATAATCTCTGCATATGGATTACTGTGATTTTACTGATTATTGACTATTTAAGTTTCACACAGTAGTATAGCGTTGCAGTTAAGGTGTGGTGGGATGTTTAGTTACCACACTACTGCTATCTGTCCGCAAAATGTGCCACTAAAAAAATTTGCAAATCGGTTAATATTTGACAAGGACATGAACAATCACGAAGAGGGACGTTTTTTGAGATGGTGTATAAACTATAACAATCAAGCACTTAACCAGTGATGTGTCCTCAGAAACTTGTCCTCATCCTTAAAGTGCCTCAAGGACAACAAACAGTGTCCTTGGCCTTGGGTTCCAAGACCTTGGCTTTAGCCTTGAGACAAAGTCCTCGGCCAGTATACTGAGAACATTTTAAGTCCTCGTGCAAAATACCAACATTTTGAGCACAAACCTTGCCCTTGTCCTTGGTGCCAAGTTCTTGGCCTTGGTTTTGAACACAAAGTCCTTGACAAAATCACTACCCCTAATGTCACGATCGGTCTAGACCCTCCAGCTCATGTATATAGCATATGTAATTAAGTTGGGAGTACTTTGCGTAATTTTTAGTTAATTTCACCATGCGGCCGCCCTATTTTGAGCACCCGTTCATTATTATAACATGGCAGGTTTACTTTGTCGCCGCCTGAGCTGTTTGTCACGACCTATCTGTATCCAGGCCTTATTTGTTTGTATTATCCGATATGGTGTTGTTCTAAATTCTAGGTAGGCTTCTTAATGCTTTTGAGTGGGTTTGCCCAATAGAAAGCCCTGGGTTTCTTGGGTATACACCCAGTTGCTGTAATGGCCTGAAACTCAATGCATAACAAGTTCCAGACAGACGCTAACATTATCAGCCTGACCTGACCTTGATATGATGGTACAGCCGAAGCAGGTCGGGTTGCGACCTTTCGGCACTGGATCTGCCCGAGCACATTCTGTACATGAGACTGTTGAGCATTGGTCCGTTCATTAATGTGCAGTAAATCTCGGATTCTCTGCAGACTCACTACAGACGACAGTCATTGGTCAGAGATCAGAACTGGGTCAGTCCAGTGAGTCCACAGACAGCTAGAAATTTGGAGCAGGGCAAAACGTGAGGCCTCCCATAAGTCCAATTAGGAAAGTCTTGGTCCACGGCTACTTATTCGTCAAACCATCAATGATACATGCGGTAAAATCCCGCTTCCTCCAGAAACCCTGGGTAGATCTCGCTGAAATTTAACCTCAATTCCTTCCAGCAATGGCTCAATTTCCCCCAATTTTGATCTTGGTCCACTGATCGGTTTCGTCTGAGAAGTGGAAAATAAAAAAAATAACAAAGCAAAAGCTTAAGGCCTCCCATTGCTATGTGCAAAAGAAGAAGAAGAAGATTACGCATAGACAGCTAGGTCCTTTGCAAGGGAGCTCATCCCTTTTTGATGCTTTGAGCCGCCAAAAGTTATGCTAGCATACAACCCAAGTCTACTGGATGGCCGGCTCTAATTAACGGCCAGCAGCTTTAACCAACTGGGTTGGTATACCAGCAGTCCTGGCCACAGGGCCTACTGTTACGCAGAACTCGCAGTTTCTTCTCTAGCGATGGCTGTAACCACCACCAGTACTCATATTAAAATCCCAGGAAGGGTAGAATGCTGAGTCAACCTAGTTGGCTTGGCTTCATACCGTGGACAGTCACCCACCTAAGAACTCACCGAGCTTGCAGTAGAGTAACTTCATTGATTTGACTCAACACGTTACCGCTACGCCACGCTGTCACGGGCAGCCAAAATAACATAATAAAGGTTAAAGGTCGCACATAGCTCCTACTGAGCGAACCCATCTCAGAGCTACGAAGCGTCACTTGTCATATGGGATCACACAGTGTTACCTGCCACCCGACAGAGGTGAACGCGCCCTGCCTTAACCCCAGCCAGATAGGCCGGTACTCGATTTACCTACCCCGAAGGGATGGAAGGCTGAGTTGACCTAGGCGGTTGGTTACATCCCGAGATGGTTTACCTGCCCACAGGCAGTCACCCATCGCAGTATTAACCGGGCCCGGCATACAGTAACTTCGCTGATCGGATCAGACGCGTTACCAATACACCACGCCTACCGCCCGTGCATTACTATGATGCACGGAAAGTCTGTCTGTTTGTCTGTCAGCCCCCTCTAGCACCTTCCCTGTTGCATTTGAGTCCTTGGGCGAGGCCTTAGGTACGTGCCACCTACCCCAACTGGCAGCCTAAGGAGGCGGGGGTTGAGTTGCCGTGTCTTCTTTTCCCGCTGATTCTGTCAAACCCGTCAGCTATGCGCACCATGTAGTGCTTCACGGCGGAAAACTCCAGCCCATAGGGCGGGGTACTTTTAGTTCAAATAACAGCTACAGTTGGTAAAATTTCGTGTAAATTGATCAACATTTGACTGAGTATCTTATAGAAAGAAAGAAAAAAGGTGCCATTTCATAAAAACACAGTTTACAAACTTAGGTCTATCAGGTGAAGAGATTGTGCTGGCAGCAGCATGGTTTGCACGACTCGCAGCGGCTTCTAATGCAGTCCAAAATTAAAACAGCTGACAGCAGATGTCACATTTTAAGCTTAAAAAGCATCAAATGTGATTTAAGCTTAGACTCCATCCCTAACCCCACTGGGAAGCTCACAGCACTCTCCAGGACCCCCTAGCTGGATCAGGGGTCCTACTTCTATAGGCAGAGAAAGAAAGAAAAAAAGAGTTTAAAAAGAGGAAAAAAGAAAGAAACAGTGGAGAAAGAAAGGAGGAGGAGAAAAAGAAAAAAGCTATCATCATACCGGCACTTGTTTTTTTTCGAACTCTGAACAGTGTTATTTGTATACATAGACAGTAAGCATGTATACAGGTACTGACATTGATCAGGTGACGTCAGTGCACTGGCTGCAGCATGCTGGCTTGCATGACTCTCACTGGCTTCCAGTCCAGTCCGATTCACAATGTCACAACTCATGACTCCTGCCGCTGTTGGCTTAGTGTCAACGTTCTGAAACGTGACAACAGCCTTTCTACTGGACTCAGTCAGAGGCCTCCTACTGTACAACGCAGTCGAAGGCCATCGCGTATTAGGCATGCTGGGTGGTGGTCTTCTATTGTCAGATGACATCTGGCTAAGTGGTCTTTGCAGCGTAGACTCACGAGTCGCAGCTGCTGTTCTAATTGTTGAGTCGTTATCACCCATCAGGTGAGGTGGTCTTTCATGACTCGACACGGCTCTTCTATCAGACTCCCTGTACTTGCTGTGATATCCTGCACTGGACTCCATAGCAGGTATCCCAGAATACACAGCATGGGGTTGTGCACTAGACTCCGTGAAAGATTTGCTAGTGTAAGCGGCGTTGGGTGGTCGTGTATTGTCCGTAGGTACCGTGACATGAACACGGTGAGTTCGTGGTGCTCTGGTTTGTCGAGCTTTCGTGAGAACCTGACTACACCAGCTGCTGTCTACAGCATAGTTGTCATTAATGAACTGGACGTCGGCGGTGGCTGTCGAAGTCGTCTCACTCAGCGCTGGCCTGTCCACTGCAGCTGTTGTCCAGCTGCTGTTGACACTGAGTGCATCAGTAAGTAGTCTCTGTGATGCTGCGGGTATGATTAAGCTGTCATTAGCCAGCGCTGACACATCATGCCTCCAACTGTCAGCAGCAGGACCTATAGCAACACCAGCACACCAGCACATCCACAGCCTACCTATAGCAACAACAGTTTGGACTGGTCCCACTTTTATGACAACTGCCGTAGATGCAGCAGCCATCATATCTAGGCTCCAAAGAATTTTTTTGATGAAAAGCTGATGAAATGACGAAAGCTGGCGGATAAGCTTCAATTTGGGGCACTCTAGGGGCCAAATTAAACTTGAAACTGAGAGAAGTTTTTCTAATTAGTTCCAAGTTAGTATGAGTACGAATCTAATGAATTAGAGTCCAAATCATAAGCGTTTGAGTCCGAGTCCAAAGTCACAAAATTTCAAAAAATTTTCTTGAAAAAAGTGGAAGCCAAAAACCTTGAACTGTTTTAGCAAGACTTTATAGAATAAGTTAACAGCAGTAATAGTTATACACTACTGAAAGAGCCTCTTTTTAGGATTAAAAAAACTGGCAAAATTTGGGATTTGTGGCAAATTTGGACTTTCTGACAAACAAAAAAATGGCATTTTTGGTGGCAAAATCCTTTGGAGCCTACCCATACCCATACCCCAATGTAGACTTGCAGTTGCACTTACTGAAAGTCTACATTGCGGTACGGGGGCTGTGCCCCCAGTCCAGGGGCATACAGTCGAGGAGCTGACAGGGGTTTCCATGCACCCCCTTTGGGATTAAACCCCATGCATAACCCCAAGCTGAACTTTAAAAAAATCAAATTAACAGGAAAAATTTGGTATACGTGGTGCTTAACAGCCGCTTGTTGCTATGGCAACCAAAGGCCCTTAGCAACAAGCTTAGTGTGCCTATAACCGAAATAATAAATGTTTAAATGTATTAAATAACATGACTACGTGACTATAATAAACTGTTCATGCATCATATAAGTATAAACGGTATATTTTTCACATAGCAACGGTTGCTACGAAGTGAGATTCTGCATAGCAACAACCTATTCAGCAAAAATATAAGCACGAGATCTCAACCAAACCTTATTTACCATATGAAGTAAGACAGTGGTTATACACTGTGTCTCAAAAAAAACCGGACCCCTGCTACGTTTTGCAATAACTCCAACAGTCCTGGTTCAATAGCAATAGATTTTGACAAAAATAATCGTTAGAGAATCAGCACTTAATAGCATGTGTTACTTTGCGAGAAATTTTAAGAACAGAGTACCAGCTGA
>Ga0209367_1013423_pt1 | contig 10535 bp, 6 predicted proteins | sample WorMetLIZISLAND2_FD_187412 | JGI IMG/M metagenome (GOLD analysis project Ga0209367, IMG submission 187412) | Marine gutless worms symbiont microbial communities from Max Planck institute for Marine Microbiology, Germany - Olavius geniculatus... ...
CAATACCTTGTGAAATGCAGAAGTCATGCAGTTATTAAACGTGCTGTTGGCGAGCGGTGTCAACGTCTACCACTTGCGTTCGTGATAGAGGAGGACATTTTGAGTACATGCTGTAATAAAGATGATGCGATATAAAACGTGTGACTTTTTGAGAGACAATAATTGCCAATTGTGTTTGACGCTATTCAGTTAATCATTTCTGAGCCGACGCGTGCGCTAAACAGTATGAACTCGTTGTAGTTAATGGCCAAATTACGACTTCTGCATTTCACAAGGTAGTGTAACGAGCGTATTAATGTGACGTGGTCAAAACTAAAGTCACTTAAGTTTAGTTTCTTTCTGATGTAACACGCCAAAAACTACTAAAATCGGCCAATGTTTCACGGAGCAATTCAAAAAAAATAAAAGTGGCACCTTCTATGGACCACGACGTAGTGTCGGTGCCGGAAACACGTGTGTCGCTCGCAGTCCCACACGCACCCAGAGCTGCTCTCTCCTCATTCATCTCCCGACTCCATCCGACCGACCGGCCCTCCATCTATCCTTCCATCTACTGCCGCTGTCCCTGTCCAGTGTCCAATATGAACGGCGGCATGACAACTTCCAGTGGCGGGTAGCTTATACGAGAAATCGATTCCCTGCCAATTAAGGGGGCGAGCGAACGAGCGAGGCGCCAGTGTCAGCTGGGACGGTGGCCGAACGGGCGTGAACGTGTCGCCAGCGCTATATTGCCTATAGTGTCTAGTGTCACAGGCTCAGACGCGGCACAGCACCGTTGTGTAGCGCTGGCACTGTCTGTCACGCAGAAACATCGCTCGCAAATTGCTTCCGTCGCTCCTGCACAAACCGCGCAGGTTTTCTAGAACAGTATAAAGCGCATTACTAGCTGATCCTAGAGGCGTGTTTATCCGATGGCACCGTTTGGCTTAGGCGTAACGGCGCTGCATTATATCAGCGAAACTACTTGTAGCCGAATAGTAGGCCTATTACTACAAAGACCGCTCTCGCACATATCGTCCTAGTATTTAACCAGCCACGTGGATCAAGTCATAGCTCAGTACGGAGGCGTAATGAATACTGCAGTGAGAAGACCAACGAAGAATTAAATGGCGAGTTAGCACAATATGCCGATCCGATGCCCTGTTACTGGATGGAAGTGCTGGCTAACTCGTATCATAGATCTTTCTCCTTGGTTTAGCAGTCGTTTCGACTCAAAACGCCGCAAAGCGGATTTTAAATAACAAGTACAAACAATACATATAAAAATTGCAGCAAAAAATCACTGCAAGGATAAGGTATATCAGCTTGCATGTGGACTGAGAGATAAAAACACAACGAGCGATGCCTCGGAATGAAGGGGTTGTATGCTTTCATGCTGGACTGCAGGTCATTTGTCGGTTATTGCGGGCAATGGATGCCTGCATAATGCATGGACGTTGCAGTCCTAAGAAACTGTCAGCTATCACTTACGTGAGTACAAAGCTTTGCCGGTTACAGGTTGTGTGCGTAGTGCTGGAGTGAGCGTTCTACCATCGCAGAATTGCATTTCGTTAAAACACTCATCTGCTGTGTGCAAGTGAAACTGCCGTAGTGAAAAGTGTTTGGGGACGCTGATTATCTAGCTGCTCGCACGCGCAGTTTGCGCTTCGTTGCCTGCGACATGTCTTCGTCGAATACATCATCTCGGCGTGGACACAGCCATAGCGCGGGAAGACGAACGAGCGGCCACGATATGACAGCTACGACGCAATAGGATTTGCACTGACGTATGGACGAACGGACGGACGGACCACGAGAGAATATCCAGCAGTAGCAGTAGCCACCAGCTCAAGGTTGCATGCCGCCGCACGTACGTGCTAGTAGAGGCGGTAGTGGTCAATATTGGTGACGGACTAACACCGAGCATCCCACGGCTCAGCTAGCGGCCAACCCGCAGATCAATCATGGATCGATAACTTCCTTCCTCCTCGTCATACTTGCAGCGACCGAAGTGTCTACGACATCGCTCAGTCAGGGGACGGTGACAACCACCGTAGCGCCTACTCAGGCCTGTCGAGAAAGAGGGGTAGATGGGGTAAGTTACCCCGGGCCCTACGACGTTTGGGGCAGGGGCCGCGGTCGCTCAAAAATATAAAGTACACCAAAATGCGCCATTCTAAAAAATTCCGAAATTTTCTTCCCAGGGGGGTGAGAATATCCCCGGGCCCCGCTGTGGCTCTCGACGGGCCTGCACCTACTCTGTTCACTATACTGTGTCCCAAAAAACGTCCAACTTTGTCGTTTTCCATATCTTCGCCACATATTAACCGATTTTCTAAATCCTTTCTCTGATGCATTCTGTAGACACTTTGTGATAACACAGTTGCTAAATAACCCACCACACCTTAACTATGTCGTTACACAACCATTTGAAATATAAATTTCCAAAACTCACTAAAATCACTATAATACATATGCAAAAAAAATCATTTTTGCAATCATTTTTACTAATTTTTATACAAAAATTAAATTATGTTTAGTTTTACGTACACTTCTGATCTTTTTAAACAAAAGCAAACGATATTGTCGTGAATAATAATTTTTAATGCAGTGACGATATACTGGTAATGTAAGGTGTCATTTAGCAATGGAAACAAAGCTCTGATTAAGAACTTGTACCGGTTCAAAAAATACAGTTTTCGGAGAATACTGGCAAAATTTTTGAAAATAAACTGCAACGGCAAAAGTAGTGGGAATGTTATTAACAAAGATTTGATAAACATGCAGCACCGACTAAAGGCAGGCATCATGAAACTAGCAGACTAAAGCATACGCGTACTGGAGAGAACATGATCACTGTGGATGAAATGGTAGACTTGCTAAACCACAAAGGCCAGAAACAAACATATCGTACAATACGCCCAGATATCCAAAGAAACAGATCTAACAATATTTAGCATCGTACAGATCATTCACTGCATTTTTGACTGGAAGTGTATTTTGTTTACCAACGTGCTTGTTGTCTATGATTGCTAGTTTTTCTTGCATTTATTTTTCACAAGGTAGTGTAGCAACATAGTTAACGTATGGCGGGATATTCAATAACCACTTTATTGCTAATTGTCCACACAATGCACCGGTGAAAGAATTTTAAAAATCGGTTAATATTTGCCGAAGATATAGACAATCACAAAGTGGGACGTTTTCTCGGACACAATGTAAATGTGCGTCAGTTCGCGCTAGCATCAACTGTGTAATCAGTCTTGTAGGCCTGCTTTCTGTGGTCCTGTACATATTTCTCTCTTATTGTAAAATAGATAAATGTGCACGCTTGTTAAAATTTTTGCTACGTAATCGATCAAACAGAGAAACAACGTGGCATTCATTTGAACTAGCTCACAGAACGGACGGACTACGATATTCTGAAGCGCTGGCGAAACACGGGTGATTCCGCTAACGAGGTTAACAAAATCGAGTTCTATAGACCGGGGAAATGACGGGACTACGACGCCGGGAAACGTAACAAATCACGCAGCAGCGAGACGCATCGTCAATTCGCCCGCCGCAAGAACGTCCGTCCGTCCATACACACACTGCTGGAGTGGACCGACCGACGGCTGAGACTGCGAAGGGTGTGTGTGAGAGGAGAGCAAAATGACGTTCCTTTTCTTCCGCTCAAGACGGGGTGGCTCTAGTCATCACGCTGGCTAGTCGACCGGTGTCCCATTATATTATCGCCCCTCAGAAAAATCTCCCCCGGCCACCAATTTACCGACAAAACTCCGCCCCGACCGGCGGGAATTTTTACCGGTAAATTGTCGGCCGGGGAGACTTTTCTGGTGGGGGTGATCCTATAATAAAGAGACTTTTATAGAATCGGCGATATTTTAATAAGAAGAAGACATACGGTATCGGTGATTATCTCTCCCCCGGCGGATTTTTCATGGGAGAGACAATTTTAACGTGAAACCGGCCAGTCGTCGTGTCATGAAGACTGGACTGAGCGACGAGCGCACGGACTCATTCATCGTCATCCATCGCAGTTGAACAGGCGCACAGAACCCAACGCCACTGCTCGCTCGCTCGCTCAGTGCTGCTTGCTGGACTATGATAATCTTAGCGCCGGACGACTCGACGATGACTCGCCCCCGCTGCTGCTGCTGCTGCTGCTGGGACGAATGGATGAAGGAACGCGACGCACGAAGCAGCGCCACGCAGCCTCTTATCAACAACGACGACGACTACGACTACTAGGACGACGTGAAGGCGTGATGGCAGAGGCGTCAGTCGGTCGCTGGACGAACTGCCAGCAGTGAGGAGGAAAATCAATAGACGGACGGGACGAAGGCGCGACAAGCGTCCACCAACCGACCAAACCACGCTCACTCGCACGCTGTTGCGACTGATTTGATGCCGCGCGGCCGGCCGCTGCCAATGTCGCCAAAGACTGAATGACCGCGCCCGCAACTGACCGAAGGAACAACAACCACGACCGTGTTCGGTGCCCTGTTCATCCCCCACGCACCGTCCTAGGTGCCACTGTGCGACCAAAAAGAAGAGAGGAAGACAGAAAAAAAGATAAATGGACGACCTACTAAACTGGTGCAACTAACATATGGGTACCTTCTATGGATTGGTGATGAATGGGAATGAAAAGGAACTATTGCTGCATCAGTCAGTCACGTTTTCAATCTGTCTCAGTCTGTTTGGGCACTTCGCCTGCAATCTCCGTATACTGTCGACCGGGGTTGGTTTTTTATCAGCATAGATCGTGTTCATTATAATGAACACGACCTATTCTGATAAAAAAACCATCAGTTTTCAAAATGTGGGTCTGGATGAAAATGGAGAAGATCAGCTGGGCTGACATGTTAATGGATAATAAAATTCTGCAAAGAGTCCAAGAAAACAGGAATATCTTAGACTTAGTAGAGCATTAATATGACACATCTTGAGATACGATTCGATAATACGGACATAATAAAAGGCGGGATGATAAGCAAAACAACAAGACGACCTTTAGATGAAACTGCCTACACATAAGCAAAGACCATGTCACTCTGAAGAGAGATGCAGAAGGCAGAAGAGTTTGTCATAAACCTGCCACTCGGTAGAAAACCAATGAAAAAGATACTGAATTTGGCTGCAGTGCGCTTCCGATATACAGAACCGTGACGTCATTCTACTGCTAGATGCGGACGTCCGAGCATCAGTAGCAGCAGTGGCACACTGCCTAGTAGCTCGCCGCTGACGCCGGTTCGGCGGCGCACGGACGCAGAAACGGCAAGGGTCAAGACATTTTGCCCGCGATTAAAAATTTACCGATCCGACACGGGCATCGTATGGCCAGGGGCTTGCGAGGAGTGTAGCGTGCAGCGGCTGCAAATCCTCCTTAATCGACGCAGTCCGGCGCCGCAGCTAGCGCTCGACGTGTGTGGTCGACGTACGGACGTAGGGACAGTCAGCCTGCGGCAGCATGCGATGCATATACACCCACTACACTCACTACGCCCGCCGTCTCATCCGACGCCTCGGCGCTAATAAATGCAATCGACATTACTAGCTGCATGCAATCGGTCGACGCTGATATAATTATACCCACGCCTATGCAAACAACAGCCTCAAGACGTGCAAATATATAGGCCTAATTTCAAGAAAAAAATGTTTTCAGTAAGTACGTTAGAGCGTACTGACGCAGAACGATTATATAAGCATAAATTTGGCTTTGGCGACCTGTTGTGTAACGTTCACGCAACAGCTATGACAGCTCCTAGATACTGCGGAGACGCTGGCTGCCAAATTGTTTGTTCCAGGCACGAATTTGTGTACGACTGCACCTAGGTGAATCGCGGCCGGGCAGAACGACCGGACCGACGACAAGCGAAGAAGAGCGACAATTGATCAGGTATTCAATCCAGGACCGGACGCCACCGCCCGGCTAATTAACAAACTGCCGTCTGTGGGGTCGCCAAGTCGCCGGACAGGCTAGTGAACCACAGCGCCGCCGACGCCGTCGAAATTAATCAAGTCACGACCTCTAGCGGCATTAGACGCGATCAGAATGCTGCAGCAAAACGAACGAAATGCAACTTGTAGCTAAATCCTGTTAGATGACACCATCACACTCACGGTTTGCATGCAAATAAACCCCAGTCTAATATCCACTCACATTAAACTCTATTTTCCGGCAAACATCTGACTGACGTTATCGGCGCCTAACAGATCACGATTTTCTGCCAACATCGGCATTTTTAAGCGACGTAAAGTCGACACAAGCGTTTGCGATTTTTGCCGTTAACGTGCAGCCTATTTAACCGTCGTTGACGTGTGCAAAAATTGTTAACGATGCAAAATAACACACAATTTGTAGAGGTCACAGTTTATCACCACGAATAAAACTGGAATGTAGCCGCAAAAAGGCTGATGGGCCGCCAATTTTGGAGCTTTGCGACAGAATGAAGTAGGTAGTACTTACTCGGTGTACGGTATCTCCTTGTTGATGGCCATGAACACACAATTAGTCATGATGACAAGCATGACGAACAGACTGAAGAACGTGCATTCGACCAACGTCAAGGATCGTGACCATCACGAATCGTACTCACGCTTCATCACGTACAGCATATGGGTGCCTTATACCCCGTTTACACGATCAAGCAAACATCAAGCAAATGTATTCAAAATATGCGTGCACGACGTGTGCTTTTGTTGCTTGCTGTTTGCTTGACGTTTGTTTGATGATTGCTTGATGTTTACTTCATCGTGTAAACGGGGTAGAAAGCACCACCAATATAAGACGCAAAAATGCGTTTTCGCTCTTTTTTCAGAGAAAAAAACGTCGTACGCAAGAACAAAAGTGGGACAATTTTTGCAGTCATGCTCTTACCGTTGGAAATGTCAGTAGCAAACCCACCACAATCTGCTGGTCTTTAGCCCGCCATGCAATAATTTCTCTAAGGTGGTAAGGAAAAACCGGGCATCAGTCTAAATATAGGCCTAGCTTATCTATTAATGCATTATCATGACCCAGCTAACCAAATTTTTGCACAAGCTTATTTAATCACGCATATAGCATTTCCATGAAATGCACTAGTTAGTTCAATAATCAAAATCAATGCTAGTTTGAAAAAAAACTTTAATATTAATTAACATTACGGTACAAAGTCTAGCACTGCTTCATCATAATTTACTCTGATCTTGACCTGCGACTTTTTGACCCCGGCACCGAATTAGCTTATTTTTGTCTTAAGATGCACTACCGACAAAAAGCTTGGCGAAATCAATTATAGCTATATATCGTTAGCAACATCAATCACGGACAGACGGACAAACGGACGAACACGCGGACAATCAAAACAAACACACAACGCTTCCGGTAGCGTATATAGCGCCTAACAGAATAAAAAAGGATATGGATGTGTGAGAACGAAGATAGCGATGCGACGAATGGGATTGAACGGACTGAGTAGGAACATGGCACTCGTCGAACTGAAGCGGAAGATCGTCCGGTCCTTCGCGACCACCATGAACGTCTGTCAACATCACACGACGCACGGCAACGCGACTCAACTAAAAAAGTAAACATAAATGTGGTGCATAGCTCTTAATAGGAAACCCATCACAGAGCTACGGAGCGTCACCTGCCACTTGGGATCACACAGTGTTACCTGCCACCCGACACAGGTGAACGCGCTTCGCCTTAACCCCAGCCAGACTGGCCGGTACTAGATTTACCTGTCCCGGAAGGATAAAAGGCTGAGCTAACCTTGGTGTTGGTTATTTGTCTGCAGACAGTCACCCGTTCAAGTAGTAACTACTTGACTGTGACCATAGATGTTAAAAACATTAATTTGCAAATAAAAAAAAAACATTTTTAAAAACATGTTTTTACTTGTATAAAAAATAAATGTTATGCAAAAACATACATAAAAACATTGAACCACATTTAGCACGTAAATAACATGTTAAAAACAAAAAACTACTGTTTGTGAAAACTAAAGACCGGAATGTTCTGAATGTTATTATGTAACTGTGATTATGGTACAGATCGAATACAGAACTAAATGCAATTTGCTCATGAAAAATGCAACATTAAAAATAGAACAAAAACATTAAAAACATTTTTTTAAATAAAAACATAAACAATAAAAAACATTGAAAAAACATTTTAAAATAAAAAGAAACATTAAAAACATGTTTTTAAACTTTTATAAAAAACATACAAATGTTTTAACATCTATGATAGTGATCCGACAGGGAGTCGAACCCACGACCTATCTATCGTAAGTCTGATATCCTACCGTTACTACCAACCAATCTAAGTGTATTGGGCTATCGACTTCGAAGAGCCAACCTAATGTTACCTAAATCAAATAGGTACATCGAATGCAACTGTATCGTCTGGACGAGTCCACTAGCGTTTAACTGTTTGACTGTTTTACATATTTTTGTTTTGTTTTCTACCACATTGTGTTGGTGAATAAAGATTATCATAAACACCCGACTGAAACATATCAAAACAGACTCCCAGAAAATGTACTAAAAAAATTCAAAATCGGTAGGTTGTCTTCTTTGTGTGTGTGTTTTATTCTTGCTATATGGTATCTCACTCTGTCCAACGGTGCTGCGAGGTGCACGAGTGCGACAGACAAAAACACAGACGGACGGACCACGTTACGGTAGCATCGGTTCAATAGCCGGCATGCATCGCTAATGCTTTCAGCGACACCGCCTAAAACGTAACGCCGTATAAGCAGACACTCGTCTAAACTGTCGTTTCCGAATAAAATGTCCTTTGAGATTATTTAAGAAAAAACAATTTTCTAGCACACAGATAAATCAGCTGCTGACAACTACAGATAATCGACAGCACAGCGCCGAACGAAGAAAACAATTAGTTTAAGCAAAGCTCACGTGATGCGCGACAGCATCGATCTTAGCACCTAGGCAATTAGTGTAGCGTGCAATAAAAGAACAATGCGTCTTGAAGAAGTACTCAAATTTGAGGCCTCCATACGAAAGACTCGTTGAATTTAAAAGGTAAAAACTTAGATGATTAAAAATGTACGTTTTATATGCTAAAAAATTATGCTCAGAATTTCCAGGTCTATTTCCAGCCATTTCAATGCAATTCATTCTTAGAATGTGCGTTGCAGAAAAAAAAATTGGAAGATAAAACAAAAACCCCTATTAATAACATCGAAGTCAACGAACTGATATCAAATAATTTATTCGTACGTATTTATTGAAGTAGTAATCGTCGACGTCTTCGATGGGCAGGCCGAACATTTCGGGTGGGAATTCGCCCATCTTGTTGGGCAATGTGGCGCCTTGCTCCAGCTGCGGGTTCGGCTGTGGTTTATCCTCATCTTTCTTCTCTTCAGCGCCGTCGTGATCACGCTCCTTCGCCAACTCCTTCGCCGTCTTCTCTTCCTGTCAGCGCACAGTCAGCAACATCCGTTGATTCAACGGTGTCGTGGCAAGGGGAGGACAAGAGGTCGCCTCCCCCCTGAATTTTAGCTAGTCGGAAAATTTTACACATGTCGGAAAAAATTCTTCCAAAAATGCAAAATATGAAGCTGCAAATCCACCGTTTAAGAAAATTTTGGGAGTCAGTTAAAGTTTTGAGCACCCATTATCTTCTTTATCCGAAATTCGCAACTGTTTGTCAGACAAATTGCAGCCTCCTGCGGATGCCCCTTTCCCGCTACTTTTTGACCTGCACTAGGCCTACGCCGCTGCGTCGATCCGTCGGTTTAAACCCGCCAGCAACGCATGTGCAAAACATCCTAAAACTAACAGTCTAAAACAATTAGAACTTAAACGAAATCGATCGCATGCGATAAACTTGAAACTTATAGAGTGTTTACACGATCCAGCAAACGTCCAGCATTAGCACGTGTATTTTGAATACATTTGCTGGAAGTTTGCTAGACGTTTGCTGGATCGTGTAAACACCCCATTAGGTTTCAGCATTATCGCACACTTAGAGACGCCGCGTAAAATCTAGCACTGATGTAGCTGAAACTGTTTTGGGTTTCGATTCTGTTATAGTATCAGAGTTTTCAGTTCTATCGCGGATGCAGACACTAGGCCTACTGTTTATATATCGTTGTTTTTTGCATACTATACGTAAATCCATCAAAAGCATACCGTAAAAATACAACAAATTAATCGAAATCTCATGCGCTCTCGGGAGCGCCGAAAAAAAGTTAAAAAGTGGTACAGCAATTTCTCTTCCGTTTCTCCTCCTTTCCTTCTTATGCCATTCTTCTTCCCACGTCAACGACTCTTTTCTGAAAATTTTCGCGACGCACGAAAGCACAAACCGACAAATGGCGGAGGCATAAAACGAGCAGGACTTTATATCTTTTCTTTCCAAGTGTAGCGGAAAATTCGTCACACGGGAAAATAATTCCCACATGCAGCAGTGCGGGTTAGGACTAAGATTAAGGATAGCGTTAAAGTTAGGGTTAGTTACATTATGAAAATATGGAGGTGGGAAGAATTTTCCAGGTGCGACAAATTTTTCACAACACCGGCCGTCTTCTATCGCT
>Ga0209367_1013424_pt1 | contig 10535 bp, 6 predicted proteins | sample WorMetLIZISLAND2_FD_187412 | JGI IMG/M metagenome (GOLD analysis project Ga0209367, IMG submission 187412) | Marine gutless worms symbiont microbial communities from Max Planck institute for Marine Microbiology, Germany - Olavius geniculatus... ...
CATTACGTTACGTTATGCGAAATATTCTAATCTATCAGTGCCTGCGGTGACGTCATGACCCTAGCCCATATAGATCATGAATATTAATGGCCTAGCCGACGACGTCACCATTCTAGGCTAGGCCATAGCCTATAGACGTCATGAATATTAATTCACGGCGTCTATAGGCTAACTCATGACGTCATCGCAGACCGTCATGGCGGCGCGTTTTCTACGTCGTTTTCGTAGATCGTCGACTTCAAAGGTAAATTTTTCCGTGTTGGCAAAACGCTGGGCGCCGATATTACTGTCAAAGTTATCAGAAAACTCTGCACTTTCAGAAAAATGGATATAATGAATATGTTAATTTTGGCGTCCATGGACCTTTAACAGTATGTGCTGCAGAGCGAGATAGAGATGTGTGAATTCCGACATGATCACCAGCCGACTTAGTTAGTCATGAGTAGGCCCACAGTTTTATGCGGTAAATTATTCCAAATTCCAAGGGACAGTTTGCAAAATTCTGCGGCTCATCGCGGCGAAATAGTCTAAATTCCGCGGCTTACCGCAGCATTCCGTTCGTGCATACACTAAGCTTTATTCTGTTTAAAAAAACTTCGGTTTTTGGATGCTGGCATGGCACTCGTTATGCTAGCAACATACAAAGGAAATTATCGATCTTTTTTCTTTTTAAAAATGCAATTTGTCAATTAGTCGCATTGTGTTAATTTACGATTGTGCCATATGGCAATTATTAGTAGGGACTAGGGAGGCAGTTTTAGGCAGTTCAGTTTTGATTTTTTCTTCGTGACATGTCATGTCATGTTGCCGTGCCGTCGTCAACGACGTTGGCGACCATGCGCTGCCAGAGCAATCGGTCCTCTGAAGCCCTGATGAGCTCTGTTGGGCTGACTTTGTTCTTCCATGCTTCTCCTAAGCTGTCCAGATACTTCAGTCTCTGACACCCCTCGCTTTTCTTTCTTTTATTCTTTCCATTACCATCAAGTTCTCAAGACCATGCTATCTCAACATGTGCCCCAGGAAAGCTAGTTGCCATTGACGTATTCTTTTCATTAGTATGCGGTGTACTCATGCCTCTTTAAATACTTCATCATTGCTTTTCTTCTCTGTCCATGATATCTTTAGCATCCTTCGCAAGAACCAAACTTCTGTGGCCATCAACCTGTCCTTTCGAAATTGTCCATGTTTCACACCCATACCACAGAACCGACCAGACGTAACACTGCAGAAGTCGTAGTCTTGTGTTAAAGCTAACTCTGTCACTGAGAAGCACATTTTTCATATTACTGTTGAACTTTACTGTATGGTTAAATTGTTTGATTAATCTAGATATCTCGGTAGGCGTAGTAGTCATGTGACAGTGTTGACAGAATGTTGTTTTTACCTGTTTGGACAAAGTTATGCATGTATTCATGTATTATGAAATAATTACAAGTTTATTCGGTATCTTGTACACTCTGGTGATAATTCTTAACAATTACCAAAGACTGTCTTTGCTTTTCCAATTCTTTGTTTTATGTCGTGTTCACTTATGCCGTCACTTGTAAGATACAAAAATGAGTTGACTTGCTGGACCTCTTAATGAAAATCGACATTTCGGTGGGACTTTTGCCTTGGAGATTACCGTACTAAAATTCTTAATATTCACCTTTAACCCTCTGTTGCCACTTTCTTGCACCACCGCATCCAACAACTTCTGCAGTTTGATTTCTGAATCTGCCGTCAACGTCGTGTCATCCGCATAACGCAGGTTATTCACATTTCTTCCACCAACAGAAATTTCTTCATGATCCTCTAGATGAGATAAAAAACCTTGTCCGCATACAAGTTAAAAAGTCCGGTGATGTAACTTCCGTGATATAGTTAGTTTAAAGCCAACGATCGTACTAATCATCGGTCATTTCTTAACTTCTGTAAAATTCCGCAAAATTCTGCAGCAATATCAAATTCCGCGAAAAAGGGAAATTCTGCAGCTCGGCTCGAAATTCTCTGGCCCGCGAAAAACTGTGGGCCCTAGTCATGAGGTTTTGAGGTGCTACAGTTACACCTAATTGTTTCTAGATTAGATTGTAGGGCTACTGCTACTGTTATGCCCGGTTTTTGAAACGAGGGCTAAACCAGGGGTAACTCTCAATCGAGGGTTACCCCTGGACTAAGCAAAAATTGTGTTTTTGCAACCGCTAACCCTGGTTTAAACCAGGGTTAACTCACAAAAAGTTAACCCAACATCACCAAAGGGTTATTCTAGCAGTGAACTAACGGCAAATTCAAGACAAGCAAAATGGCTCATTTTGACTACTTTGATGATGATTTGTTAATCTATTCGGCTGTCTAGTAATATTAACAGCAAATTTCAAGTTGCAACGGGTGTTCTGATTAAGTTGATAATGAAACGTAAATACTTTGTGCAACGTCATTAATTCAAAATGATGTTTAATACCGGTAATATGCTTTTATGTTTATTTCGTTTAACATCATTTTTGTTCAACACCATAATTGAGATTGCTATAATGTCTGGTAAAACATTTTATGGTGTGCGAATTGTTGCTTGCAATGTTAGCATTAGCATTTTATATTTTATATTCTCTAGGTGGCACCACTAGAAATGACTAAACAACAAATCAGCAATAAATCAACTCAGCATTTCGCTAAGTCACGAGGTAATTATCCACCAATCAGATGTCGGTTTACAAAGATTGCCGACTTACCCTGGGTTTAAGCCTGGAGTTACTAATCTTGTTTTACACGCATTGCAAAAATGCAAAACTCTACACCGAGATTTAACGCCGAGGTAACCCGTCGATCTCAAGTTAGATAATCCAACGTTTACCCCTCGTTTCGAAAACCGGGCATTAGTCTTACAGCGAGAAGAAAATATACAGTATGTGTTCTTACAGAATGTGTTGCTGTGACTGGTAGCGCGGCGTTTTCAACAGAACTTGTAGTTGTTGCATTAGTTAGAGGACGTTGGGCAGCAGTACTCATTGGACGTGCAACAGGCACAGGCTTAGCAGATGATGTCGACACGTCACCACCCTCTGCGTGCAACAACCACTACAACACGTTACTACTACACATTGCTCACACTACCACTACACACCACTAAAGGTAAAGGTAAAGGTCGTCAATTTGTACAGCGCATAGTCGCAAGCATGCGCACACCTCTAATGCACTTTCATCACTAACCAGAGCCGCCTGCCGCATGGCCACTGTGTACAGCCTGCAAACACAGGCTGGCGCAGCGGCCGGCTAGGCAACCCCAGTCAGCTGTACCAAGGTCCCCACCTTCCGTAACCCATAAATGAGTTACTACTCTTTTTACCGTCCCACGGAGGGTAGAAGGCTGAGTCGACCTAGCTGGCAGGCTTCGCACCGAGATGGTTTAGCTGCCCGCAGGCAGTCACCCATCGCAGTACTAACCGGGCCCGGCGTAGAGTAACTTAGTTTCAGCCGAAACACGTTACCGACTACGCCACTTCTACTGCTAGCATTTCATACTTAACTAAAGACTGCTTATGAAATCAACATATTACAGTGTAGTAACACGGTTCATTTTCTTCATATTGTATTCATTACCTCCACCAAGGAGGTTATGTTTTTGCCAGATTTTGTTTGTTTGTTTGTCTGTCTGTCTGTCTGTGTGTTAGCAAGATAACTCTAAAAGTTATGGACGGATCTTTCTGAAATTTTGAGGGTATGTCGGGGATGGCATAAACTACCAGTGATTCAATTTTGGGGGTGATCCGGAAGGAATCCTGGATTCTGGATCACTTTGAAATTTTCATTATCATTGCTTTCAATGGGGCATAAGGGAAACCGCTGCAAAACTGAAGAAGGTGCTGCCACCTAGCGAACAACATTGCCTTGGCGGAGGTGTGCGGGCTCTGACTGCTTTCTAGTTCTCTTTGTAACTATTTTCTGACGTATAAGCCACATTCACACCATTTACTGTTGTCAAAGGCTTCTACAAGTAAAACGTATTTTAAGTTTGCTTTTAATGCATATATTAACTGCTTTGTATGGCACTGAATGGCCGATTTTGTGCTGAGAAGCCATTAAGAAACTCACTCACTCCACAAGTAAGTCAACACAAGCAAGCAGTAATTGGTGTAAATTATGCATTACAACTCTTGTACATGCATGATCACATATATACCAGAGACCCGTAAGCAAACAGACAAGTTATTGGTTTCACAACAGTGCTGTGATAACCAGTTATGGTAAAAAGGTAACCTCTCACTGCTCTGTGACTGTAGGACTGTTAGTGTATGGTCAGTACTCGTTTCCATTTACATGGCCCTAAGCCATCGACGAGTGCAAATACACTGTGCCTCCATAAAAAAATGTGCCACATTTATTTTTTGAACAACTCCGTGTAGCATTCACTAATTTTGATAATTTTTGGCACACAGCATCGTGAAAATACCTGACGTAAACGAGTACACTTATGCCCACCTCACCTTAATACTGTCTCTACACTACCTTGTGAAATGCAAAAGTCGTAGTTTGGCGGTATACAACAACCAATTCATACTGGAAAGCACGTGCATTGGCTCAAAAAATCACTGAGACCACAAAATTATTGAAAACTTGTTACATATTTAACATTAGTCATGTTCATTTTGAAATCATACGTCGACAAACTAAAATGACGCTTCAACAGCGAGTGAGCTGCTCTGGCTCGAGCATTACTGAACGTGCTGTTGGCGAGTTGCATCAACATCCACTGCTTGCATTCGTTCTGGAGGAAGACATTTTGAGCGAATGCTGTAATGAACGATGTGACATAACATGCCAAACTTTTGGAGAGATAATCACTGTTACTCATGTTTGTTGCTATTCAGTTAATCCTTTCTGAGCTGACACATGCGCTACCCAGTATGACTGCATTGCTGTAAATGGCCGAGTTTAACAAGGTACAGGTACAGTAGCAACAGTATTAAGGTGAGTTGGGCAAAACTACTGTCATTTGCGTCAAGTTACTTGACATATAATGTCAAATTATGTCGGAAGTAAATTATACTGCTTGGTGGCAGAGGCACATGTGTGTAAGTAAGTAAGTAAGTAAAGTGTAAATTTAGATAGTGTGTGAACAACTTTCCCAGAGTTGTATGCTACCTCTTAACAGTGAGTCTGATGCAATACACATTAAACTACAAGGCACCAAATGTTTAGAATATAGAGTAGAGCACAAATGCTACCTAGCACGGAAGCAGCTGACCAAGTTCTTTCAGTCTTAGACAACGACATTGGCAACGTAGATCTGTACACAAATGACAAAACCATCTTAGATACATTCACAACTACTAAAAGCGTTTTGAACAACGTGACAAAAATGAAGTGCACTTGACTGAATTCAAATGCTAGTTCAGCTGCACACAAACGTCACTGCACTGCACTGCAGTATGTCAGTGCAGAGCAGTATTATTATGGGGCCGTCCTTCCTAGAAGGAGGCCCCATCATGTGTTGATCTTGTCCGTCTGTCTGTCTGTTTGTCTGTCTGTCCCGTGCCTCCACCTAGAGGGAAAACGAAAAGGCCTACGAATACCAAACTTGGTAGGAAGGGTCCCTGGGACACCAGCACCCTGTGGACCAATTTCAAGGTCAAGGGGTCAGAGGTCAAGGTCACGGCGGCTAATTCCGTTGTTGGCAAAAAACAACGCAACGCCCACTGCAACCACTGCAACGCCCGTTGGCAATGTACGTCTGTCTGTCCGTCGGACAAGTTTCTGCCCTCTAGCGCTAGAAGGAAAAGTCTAGAAAGCCCCAAAACAGCACACACGTACTCAACTGCAAGGACGGCCCCATAGCGCGCGGCCCCTTAACGGCCGCACCCTCGTTATGTCAGTGCAGTTCATTTTGCAAATTGTACAAAGCGAGCTCAGTTCCAATCAGTGCAGTTCATTCACTCTGCATAACATGTGCCTTATAACTTGTGTTGCGATCTTACATCTGATCCATGTTCCCTTAGCCCTTAGCTAAACACCAGTTGGCACTGCAATGCGATGCATACAGGGCTATTGCATCGTGCATCGTGCCTGCTTACATCCCAGCTTTTGCTGGTACTCACTGCACCTACCCACGGAGGGATGGCCAGGCTGAGTTGACCATGTGGCGGGTTGCACACTGAAATGGTTTACCTGCCAACAAACAGTGAACCATTTTGGTACTAACTGGGCTCAGCATAAAGTAACTTTGCTAATGGTAATTAATGCATTATCTCTACAGCACATGTGAATTTCACATCAAGTACAAAATAAGAAGCATTTTAGACTGCAACCAACCTAGCATATACAAAATATCATGCATTTTTGGCAGATATCAAAAACCGCAACCAGAACCATCTAATCTGCTGACTCCAAAAATTAAAAATGCAGAACCAAACATGGAGCGAATTGGATAATTGGTTGCAGAGATAAGGATGGACTTGCCACAGCAATTCCGACTTTTGCCACATAACTTTGGACCTTGCTTCGACTGTTAGCAACTTTTTTATTTATCAAACGAGGTGAGCAATGCAGAAGCAACCCATGTGGCAGTGCTGTCGGAACTGCAGTGGTTTGGTGTTACTCACGGCAGAACAAACTTAGCCCCGGGCAGAAGATAACTAAACAGTGTTGCTACAGTACCTTGTAAAATGTTTACGTAGCGTGCTGTTGAGAGTGCGAGGTTTGGGTGCAACCGGCAACAGTACGTACTTCATGCCGGGTAGCCAATATGTAAACAGTGTTGGTGCACTACCTTGTAAAAGCTAGTAATAGTAAAGCAACTCACGCTGCAGCTGCAACATCAGGAGTACGCGGTTTCGGTGCTACGGGCGGCAGTACGTACTTCGCGCCGGGCAGCCGTGCCTGACAGCTGCCAGTCTTGGGCGGCAGGGCCGGCGGGTCCGACGGCGAGCGCAAGTGTGCCCCACCCCCGTGGGTCAGACTCAAGCCCGGGTCGGACGGGTTCCGCATGTGTCCGTTGCTGGCACCGCGGACTGGTGGCGGCGGAGGTGGTGCTTTCTTCTTGACTGATGAACTGGTGATGGCAGGTGGCGGCATGGCCTGCGCTAGATTTGTGTGGTTGGACATCGCTGCAACATACAATGCTGCATACAATGTAGTCTCGCAGTGTAAACTGGTACCTGACAGTAGTACAATACGTGAGTTCATGTTTTGTCGAGAAGTAGGATTATCGCTTCAGTCGACACTTTCTCTTAAAATAAATACCAAGATAATTGGAAACATGAACTGAAGTTAGAATTCGCTGTTATCTTCCTTCTAAGAACCAACGTTTCCGATTATCTACGAGATAAGAATAAAGATAATTGGAAACAGCAGCTAACACCAAAGTTAATCCAAGCATTACCGATTAACACCAGACAACTCCAATGCAAAAGAATAGGCGGATTTTCTTAATCCCTAACGATTAGAAACTTTCTAATCGATTTTCAGTTCACTTTTTAATCTATGGATAAGAAGACAGTTAATCGGATTCGGTTCTTAGCGGATGTCAGATTGAGTGGATGCTGATTAGAAAAAGATAATCCTACTTCTCGACGAAACATGAACTCATGTAATGTGGTGGTAAGGGTGACAGGACTTTCTTCTTCACTGATGAGTGGTTCGACACTGCTCAAACATATAATGCTATAGCAAGTAAGGAAAAGTCAAGCATAGTAATCACCAGGGCTCTCTCACAGCTCTGTGTATGTAGGTAAGTGATCATCTCCGTTTCAAGGCCGTGAGCCGGCAGTGAGCCGCAGCTCTACCATATGGACTGTAGGCCAGATCTCTCTTGTATAATGCTGTCACCTTCTCGGTGATGACAGAGGTATGCGTGTGTGAACAACTTGCCCAGGGTCATCACCTGGCAGTGCATTGGGTGGGAGGTGAACCAGCAACTGATTCAACCAGTCACTGATTCAACATGCTACTGCTACACTACAAAGCCACACCTATGTTATAGCAAGACATTATAACTGCCATATTATAATTAACAATATTAATCATTATTTATGCGATTAAAAAATAAAAAATTTTACACAGTGTAAAATGTTGCCTAAAGTGACATCAATAAAAACATTATAAAGTAGATACAATGAGGTCATAACAAATATCTGAAATCACTTAAATCATCTTTTTTCCTAAAAAGTAAACATGGAAACAAGTTTCAAATTTTCTAACCAATGTGCATCAGTCAGATGTGTTCAACACACTGGCACTTGACAGCTAGTTCAGTTCATTCGCTATAAACAGGGCTTTAGCCGAACACTTTGTCAATGAACACCATGCAAACATACAGCCTCTAGACTGTGTCTCAAAAAAAAACATCCCCGATATAATTTATCGATTGTAAATAATAGGAGAATTATCAGATTTTAAAATTTTTTGGTACAGCTGATCTGACAATCCTTTCTCTAGTTACAATTGATAATGTCAGAGATGCTTTTTTAGGATACAGTGTATACATGAACAAAGACAATAACGTACCCCTGGTTTTCAAGCTGGCAGTCTGACCAGTGGCTGAGGTCGTGACCTTTGGGCACTCTGCAGTGCGAGATCGTTCTTTGTGAGACAAAGCGGGAGGGTCGGATAATAGCACCAGACTGCCGGGCCGAGAGCGACTTCTACGCTCAGGAGTCTAAAACACAGAACAATAATAGTTAGTTAAACGTTATACAGATGTATAGCTCTTTATGTGTAACCCCAATTACAATGCTATGAAGCGTTCAGCCGCCATGTGGAATCAAACAGTGTTACCGTACCTGCCACCCAATACAGGTGAATGCTCCGTGCTTTAATTACAGCCAGAGATGGTTTACCTGAGACCCAAAATAGTAGTAAGCACCTGATAGGGCCCAACAACAAGTCAAACCCATGACCTGTTGATTGCAAATCAAGCATCATAACCATTATGCCCTAAGCTAGCTGTTCTCTTGATAAACATCAACATCATATTGTAGCTAGTCTAGAGGTCAGTCTGAGGAGGGTAAGGCAACAGCACCAGACTGCCGTGCCAAGACCGGCTCCACATGACACAGATCAACAATAATTTACAAATGAACTACTAAGGCTTAAATTCCACTTGCTTTGATTTGTCGTGATTTGTCATACAACATGCTGCACAGTGCACAACTATACAACAATAAATCAAAGTAGTGCTGTTTAGGCCTAACTAGCAATAGTAGTAAGTAAGTTAGCACTAAGCAACTAAGTTAACAAAGACGATTATAGTGTCCGACCGAAGCAATGAGCATCATTGCACAGGCAAAGCACAGTCAGTAACAAAGGAGCAGAGCATGAAATGTCAAACAGCTGGGTTTTGAGATGGTACTGGAAGACAGCTAAGGAAGGTGCGAAGGTGACGTGTTCAGACAGACTGTTTCGGACACGAACAGCACGACTGGAAAAAGCTCGGTCACCGACGGTCGACAGCCAGGAGTGTCTCACAATCAGACGTTTAAGTAAGGGTCTATAAGAAAGAACGGTTTAAGCACTGACTGACCATGTTGTTATCAAGTTCGTCATCGCTGAAGTCAACACCATCGTGCTGATATTCATCCTGCAGATGCAGTCGCACCATCACAAACAGCACATTAAGGCGAGTGCAAAGCCGGAGAAATGAACGGACCTCACACTTTTTTTATTTCTCCGAGAATCTCTGAGATTCTCTGAGAATATCCAAGATGCTGCGTAGAATTTGCGTTTCACACCCGTCTTTTTTCTGAGATTCTCAGACAAACTCTGAGAATCTCAAAATAAACTCAACTCTCAACCAGTGTTATTGTAATTTTAATTTTCTTTTTAATTGTAATTTTAATTCAATTTTTTTTAAAATTAAGTAATTTTAATTGTAATTTTAGTTCTATGTGTTGAGGTAAAGTTCGCTAAACACAATAAAGAACAAAAACTGCCAGTTCTCTCAAGTGTTCAAACTTGCACACAAATAAACATGCACAAAAAAAACATACAAATGGTGGCACACTTTTGGTGCACACAGTTCTTAGTCCCGCAAACAGCCAGTCATTACTCATGCATATCAAGAACTCAGTTATTGACAACTAGCCACTCAACTGTTCAATTGTTCAACTGTTCAATGCTGGCCAAACCTTGGGCAGTTTGGCCAGCATTGAACAGTTGAGTTTCAGGAAAACTCACTTTTCCAGACTTTGCTTAGTTTTGTTTCGTTTTCGGGCAGTCAGGTCACCACAAACAGAAAGCAGTCTTTCAACATATGTTTGAGAAGCTGCAACTAGATCCAGAGCCAACCCCCCCAATGCATTTATATTGAGATTCTTTTCCCACCCAGTATTTTACAGCATCAGTGCCCTCAGTGAGGGATTCCAGATCAGATAAATAAATACGCAGCTCATTGTCAGGTCCAGCTGATACATCAGAAATGGATGCGACAGGTTGCCCTGGAGCAAACTTAAATCGTTTTGGAGCCGATGGCTGGTTAGCGGAATCGTTTGTGTCAGGGCCTATAAACTTAATCCCCCCTAAGAACTGGAGGCAGTCCCTTCCCCCCTTTACCTTCCCCTTTCTCC
>Ga0209367_1013425_pt1 | contig 10535 bp, 4 predicted proteins | sample WorMetLIZISLAND2_FD_187412 | JGI IMG/M metagenome (GOLD analysis project Ga0209367, IMG submission 187412) | Marine gutless worms symbiont microbial communities from Max Planck institute for Marine Microbiology, Germany - Olavius geniculatus... ...
GACGCAGAGTCTGTCGACGTCGACGACATTCCACTGGCGCTGCTCACTGACGACGAGTGGGTTGCTGTGTCAGACGGCAGCGTCACGTTCGACCAGTACGTGTCTGCTGACGATGTCCTGCTGACAACGGAGACGCAGTCAGTGCAAGAGATTGTCGCCACCGCCACGTGCAGCAGAGACAACGACGACGACAACGACAACAGTGACAACGACAACGTCTCTAAGGCCGATTCCGAGTCTGACCAACTCAGCACCGCGCCAGTCACTGTGACGCGAGCTCAGGCGATCACTGCACTGGACGCTGTATGCGCGTTCAGTGAGACCACGCCAGACGTGCCGGACACTGTGTTTAATGCGATAGCATGCGTTCATGACTTTTTACTGAACACACGCGCTACCGTTACTCAGCGTACTATCACCAATTTCTTTGCGCCGCTTTGATATTTGATTGCGATTTGTGCTGCATGAACTGTACGCGTATAGTAGGCCTATTAACTGTATTGATAGTATGAAAACAATAATTAATAAGTGCAAGTAATATTTTGATTTCAGTGACCCGAGCTGTTGTCTTGTTTTTGTACTTCACGTAGACACAGAACTTTTACTGGTGCAAGGTCTATTCATCAAAATATAATTTTACTTCTGGTTGGGCTCCTATGGCAAACTCCTGTTAATGTCAACTTAGGTTAATATCACACAGTTTTGGCAGTCCCACAGATGTGATATTAAACGGGTTTGACTGTAAGTAAACTACCACCACTATAGCCTATTAATTCGTTTGTGTGGCTTTAAAGCCCTTTTCAACGTTCTCGGTAGAATTTTCAAATTTTAATGAACGTTTGAAAAAATTTCAAAAAACGTTGAGAAAAATAAAAAAACAATAAAAAACGTAAAAAACGTGGCAAGAATAAAAAACGTAAAAAAACGTGTTTTACTTCTATGCTCCATACCTTGCAGACGTAAGAAGGACCTCAGTTGTTGCAGGTTACAGAAACAGCTGCAGTCAGGTTTGGTTGAAAATTTTGGGGAAGGTTTGACTTGATCCAACTTGCAGAATGCAAGATTTTAGTGGTGATCTCGATCAGGGAAAGGATTTTTAAATTGTTTGCCGTTGAGAGATAGGACAAGAAGTCTGTCAGCAGGGTTACAGAATAAGTTACGGATGGATTTGGCTGAAATTTCTAGTGAAGTTTAGACTTGGCCCAGGTTTGAGATGATTAGATTTTTGGATGCTTGATCTTTGGTAGAGATGAGAAACTGCTGCCATTTGGTGCACGATATATTGCCATGGAGGGTTGCAGTTTCTGACTTCTGTTCTTGTTATCTCCACCAAGGTGAACGTAGTGAACATTGGAGGAGATTAAAAGATTGGTCGTTCTGTCCATCTGTGAGTGTGTACATGATGACTCATCATCATCTTCACATGTCATGCACAAGCAGACATCAGGAACGGCAAGATGTGTTGATGTCAGCGCATCTTATTAGCTGTAGTTGTAGGAGTAGTAGGATCTGTAGGTGTAGTATTAGTAGTATTTATAATGTTTAAATTACTTCACTTGTCGGAGATATGCACTCTTACAAGCGCCTTCTAGTTAAATAAGTAAATTTGTTGTATGTTTTGTGTGTTTAGGCTGCAAGAGACGGGCCACGTTGCCAAGCGTGGAGGAACACCGGGACACTAACAGTTCTCAGAGCACTGTTTGTCTAGTCATGTAGTCTGGTCACCTGCCCCCTTTCTGTCAGACTAATAGAATTGTTGAACAGCCCTTTGAGGTGTTGGGAGTTAGTTGTTAACGTGGGACACCGTCGCAGAGCAGGATCCATGACCACAGATTTTGGCCTATAATGTATTTTATATATTGAGTTGTTGACAATTACTCTAATAGGTATATTTAGCATATGTTGCACTTTATCTGTGACCATAGGCTAATTGACTTGGAATAGCAGATTTTTCGAATAGGGGCACTCGCAACAGCAACACTGATTTATTAAGATCTGTCAGCTGAGTTTAAGTCCAACTGAATTAATGAATTTTCTGTTAATATGACCAGTTTTTTTCTCAGTGGTCAACTGATGAGCAGGTTTTTTCTGATGCGAAATTAATTGTGTTGTACTGCCAGAGTATTGAAAACAGTGAAAACTTTTCAAACAGTCAAAGCTCTGCCCCCAAAACTGCTGGGGGAAATCACAAGAACCCAATTACTGCACCCCCAGTGTTGGCTGTTGGTATTATTGTAATTGGCATGGCGATGGGGGTATACTAGTATGTATAGAACCAGAATCAAGCCAAGTAAACTCTTTATGTAATAAATGGCGTCAGAATGGTTATTGAACATATTCTGTGCTTCTTCAACGTTTTGTGTTATGCCAAAACATATTCCTGGCTATGTGCCTGATTATTGTGACTTTGAGCACATTCTGAGGATAAAGGGGATATCAGATGAACGACAAAGTCGGCCGATTTTATCTGCCGACAAAATCGTTCAACAGAAATTTGTCATGTTGTCATGCAAAAATCATTCAGGCAATATTGTCAGTTGATATAGAACATGTTCTATCTTCGACAATTTTGTCGGCCGACTTTTTGTAGATTGGTCAACAAATTGTGCTTTTGTTGCCATGGTGATTGTTTAAAATGGAAAATGGATGTTTATTTTAGTTATTTATTGTGTTTGTTATTTATTTTTGTTTATTAGATGCAGAAGAAGTGATGCAAGTATTATTTTGCAATCTGCATTCAGCTGTTGTACTAGCTGATATTGCACGAAGTAGCAGACAAAAATGTCAGCCATGTGTCATGGTTCACCGATGTTATCAGCCAATTTTCTTGAGCAACTAAACCACGCCCACAAAAGTCGGCCGACTTTGTCGTTTGTCTGACATCCAGTTTGCCACAGATACACACAGTAGCCTGGATACTGCAGTGAATCTTGTGAGAACAGTTATACAGAAGTTTACGTCTAGTCACTTGAATGTCCATCATTCAACCCTGTAGCAGGATTGGTGCCACACTGCACAGCGTTCTTTTTCACCAGCGGCGTTGGGGTTTGAAAAAGTGGAACAGGGGGGACAGGAAGCTGCAAATTTCCGACAGAGGAGATTATGGGTGCTCAAAATTTTAATTTTGACGTTAAAAAATTTTCCAAAATTGAGGTTTCTCAGCCCCAATTTTGCATTTTGGATGAACATTTTCCGACAACAAGATTTTTTGACAATTTTATGACAGCCCAAAATTTGGGGTGCGAGCTACAGCCCCTCTTCTCTATCACTTCGCCACTGTTTGCTACCTCTGGGGTTCTGTTCTTATTGGTTATGTATGTTTGTCTGGCTGTCTGTTTGTTTGTGAGGTTACTCGTAAAGTGTATAAGTGTATTTTTTTGATTAAAATTTTGGATTGGTCTGGCTTGGCCCAAGTAGCTGGTGATAAGATTTTGTTAGTGATCTGCATTTATGAATTTTTAAATAAATTTTTGGTTGGGTATTTAGTGGGTGGGGCTTGGTTCATGAACAGTTGATTAATGATTATATGTTGGCAGCAGTCAGGGCTGGAAAGTCGGTTTGACAAAGTAAAGCTTTTTAGGATTTTTAAAATTCTACTTTTTATATTTTTCAGGATCTTTATTTGCTGTACAATTTGTGATACAAGACACATTTATTTTCGTATTTTACTGGAGATTTTTTGAGTTCTGACTTCACGTTATTTATTCAGCAAAAATGGTAACACTGAAACGTCAAGTAAAAGAAACGTCGAATAAAGGGTTTTGACAGGGTTAGGTAAGGCTGAGTATCTGAAACGTAAAGTAATGGTCACTGACTGTATATGGCAAGTAATGTAAACGTCGATTAAGTTACTCAACGTTTCTGTATCCAGTCCTTGGCTGTTACTCGCAGTTTCCCTCGACATTTCTAGTCACTGGCTATTGCACAACGTTTCCTATACTCGATATATTCAATGACAGGCATTACTTGCATTTTTACTCAAGCATTCCATTACCCGACGTTTCAATTACTCGACGTTTCAGCATTCCCGCAAAAACGATGTAATATTGAGAACAGTGTATAGAACGTTCTTCCTGAGTTTTGAAATTGGTGTCCCATTTTCTTTGCGCACTAAGACATAAAAAAAACCCTGAAAACTTAAAAACTCAGCAACCTACAAATTTTTTTCCCGAAAACATAGTTTTTCTCTCAATTCCAGCTCTGGCGGTAGTCTAGAAACGATTAAGATCTGGAAGTGTTTTCAAGTGTTGCCATTCCTGCAGACTGTTAGCCTGTTACGGGTAAATACGCAGTATTCGACGGAGTTTGATCTCTTTGGGTACTTTTTACATCTAGTAGCATTTGTATTGTCACATGAGTTTTTTTGTCTCAGCAACATGTTTTTCACTGTGCAAGTATTTGATGTAAGCGAGTTGTAGTAGTTATGGCAAGAGTGCATTGTGCATTGTGAATGTTGCAGCAACGGTTGCTACAGAAGTTGTTGCAATCATTGAATCAGTTACAGCTCCATCTGCTACAGCTTAGACCCTTCAGCTGACTTTTGTTGTTACAAATTTGGCCGGTTAAGAATATTTTTCAGCTGACCATTAACAGGATTCTAGCCAAATTAACACGCAGACAATGAAATTGCCTGAAAATGCAATTAACCGCAAAAAAATTGGTTGACCCTCTGGAAGTGCAGTATGATTAGAGTTTGTACGCAAGTTAATGTGTTAGTCACTTTCCTTCTATGCAGGGGAGGCCACAAGTAGCTGCAACAGTTGCTGCAACTTATCTAATATACAGGGTGGTCTGCGAAGAAGTGTTAAGCCACAAAATTACATAACGTCATCATAAATGACTAATAGCAATAGGGCCTACCGAAAATTATCTTGCAGACACACACTGGCAGACCACTAAGTTCTCAGTTACAGATTAATATGTCTTAGCATTACCTAGTGAATGTTGACTTTTAAAGCTTATTTCATATAATTTCCAGTGTAGACTAGTGGTGGAATCTTAAATTACCATTTATCCTCATTGTTCCTGCATGTAGTAGAAAAAGTATTACTGAAACTGATCAGTATTATTTTGCTGTAGTTATGAGAAAAATGAAATGGTTTACTTTTATTGGACCACTCTGTATATATGTGTATTTTGTTTCGGTTGTTATTTGTGCTTGAAGGTGTGGTTAAATATTTATTAATTAGTTTTTGCTTTTACTGTAACTACACGGTGTTTCATTTTAAAAATGGCACCCTTTTCTTTTCTTTCATAACTGAGTCACATTATGATAAATTACATGAAATTTTTACCAGATGTAGCTGAAGAAATACTAATTCAAACTGTTTCAACAAAATGTGGATGTTAGTTAAACGTTCTTTGCTAATCGTGATGTAACGCTGACGTCATAATTTGTCGTGAGCACAAACTTGCTTGTCGCAACCAGTGCTGAGAGTTGCTACCCTACTTCGATGGTGAACTTTATCTGATTTACTAATGAAAAATGTTCATTATATCAGCACTGTGCAACATGGAAGCATGAAATCAGACATCTCGCGATTTTAAAACTCGACCATCTCGCAAGCGGTGTGCGCTGGTGCACTGTCTTGCTGGAAGGTGTAAAAATCAACCTATCCCCTTAAGTGTGTGAAAGTGATCGTTTTGGCGTTTTTTGTGTCTACAATGATAAAACTTTAACAGTTTGTTATCAGCAAACCAGATAAAGTTTATTATCGATGTAGGGCAGCTATTTAGCAACAGTCAGCGCCGATTGCGACGAGCAGGTTTGTACTCACGGCACATTATGACGTCAGCATTACATCACGACTAGCAAAGAATATTTGATTAAAAGCCATATTTTGTCAAAAATATTTTGAATTGAGGTTTCTCCAGCTACATCTGATAAAAATTTGAAGTAAAATGATCGCCATTTGACTCGGTTATGAAAGAAAGAAAAAGGGTGCCGTTTTTATGAAACACCGTGTAGTATATTTGCAGCCCATCATTCCGTTGTTTTATCTGTGTACACTGCTCTGTGTGAGACCGTGGTGTGCATAATGCCGATATTTTGTGTGCAATACATACTTAAACTGGCGGATGGAACTAAGAATTTTTATTACCGTGGAAAAAACTACCACCGAAATAAAATCTTACAACCATCCTTTTCTGAGGGTCTATACATGCGTCTTCAATAAAAATGTGGTTACAACTTATTCTACCGTGGGGAGGGGTATCTCGTAAAATAAGGCAGGAATTACTTCAAGCTATTTGGGCGTCTGGGGATTTTCGTTTTTTTTCTCGAACTGTCGTATGATATAATGCGCTGACAGTCAACGAGCAAGCAAGCAGAGCAGCTTGAACTGATGAGTCTCATACTCCGTTTACACGATCGAGCAATCATCAAGCAAACATCGAACAGACATTGAGCAAACGTCGAGCAAATATGAAGCATGCATAAAGCATAGCCTGCACGAAGCAAACATCGAGCAAACGTCTAGCAATTATAATTTATGTTAGCTGGACAAGCCAGCTCGTCTAGCCAGCTTCATCGTGTAAACGGGGTATTAAGGCGTGTACAGAGCGACGTAACTGAACTGAACTGAACTGACATTGTTTAGTTTTTGACGAACTGATAAATGGACAAGCAGTAATGCATTACAGTAGGCACCGTCTAACAGCCATGCCAACAGCGACGGTAACTACGCGCACGTACGCGTCCGTCGACCAATGACCAATAGGCTCGCCTTGCTCGCCCATTGTTCAGTTCGTTAAAAAGTAAACCATGCCAGTTCAGTTCAGTTTAGTTACGTTGCTCTGTAGGCTCGAACGCGTCTTTAAGCATGTTGTCGAGAACTGGACTGAGCTGATTAAGGCGTGACAAAGACTCTAGCTGAGTTGGCTAACCACCTACTAGCCTGTATGCCTTATATCTGTCTATCTACCTAGGCTACAATTTGCGTGGGCCTTTTCGGTTTTTGCACTAACGCACATGCATACAATGCATGCCTAGGCCTATCATTAAGTCTTTGCTGTAATGGGTGCACTGCACACATGACTCGATCAGGCTGGTATATAATAAGCCTATACTGAGTAGCAAAAAAACTATATTTATGATATTCGATATATTACTGTACTCGGCGTGAGTATAGGCCTACGATGGGGTGATTTGAGGTGGCGAAACATTGATTTTGTGGCATCTGTATAGGAGCCTAGTGCACTACACCATTATAGCAGGACTGCTTGCTTGGCGAAGGCTTTCACGTCGGAGAATAGGCCTATCCAGTTAAATTTCATATCGACCGAATTTCTGTCAACTCTCATCACTGCTGAGTAGGGGCTTAGAATTGTCGCAATGTGTTATCTGCCGTGAAAATTCACGGAAAATAAGTAGTCGATTTTCGCTATCTGCCGTGAATTTTCACGGCAGATATAATATTCGAGAATTGTCAGCGTCGAGCAGGAGGTGACATTAATGTTCGCTGCTCAAGTCGTGGGCTGCGCAGAGACAAAGCGGCTTCGGCCTACGACAACGACGCTGTAAATAGGCTATTCTCGATTGATTCAACAGACAAACTCTGGTGCTGCTTGTTACGTTAAGACCTACAGTGACTTACTTACTAAGTGTAGGCTACAGAGAAATAAATCAGCATCGCGACACGGGCAAATTGTTATCTTGGCGACCGACGGCGTGTACGTCTCGTCTCACTTCGAAGTGTTTTTTCTGCATAAACATTGCAGTGCCCGTAGGCCACGTATGGCAGCGTTGCCGTCTTAAGCAATAGTGACAGGCACTGCTCCATTACGCCTATAGAGCGTTGGCGTGCTGACTTACCAGGCCGAATCGTGCAGGCCTATAGGCTACAACTATGCACAGGTAAGAAAGACAATGTGTGTCTCTTTGCAATCACATTTTGCACCTGTTGCAGCGTTGCATTTGCTGTTGAAAGCGTGCCACTTATATTTCACCAACTTTCTGTAGACCTGTATAGTTGAAATATTCGATTTAACGACAGCAGTTTGAGCATTGTGTTTATCAGGCGTCTTTATCAGAAGCAAATTGCTCACAGTAGGCCTTATCTCGAATGGCGCAGGCCTAATCGTTAACATCGTCGGTGAAAGCTTCCAACGTTAGCGCTTCTTCAGTCAGGAACTCGTCGTCATAATGTCTTCTGATTTTTTCATGCGAGCAAAATGAGCAAATGGAATCAATCCAAAAAAGAGCAGTAGGCCCACATATCATCTTTAACTTTGCCCGTGGCATCCTAACCTTTTATTTGTCGCTAACCTAAACTCAATAAAAGACAGGCGAGATAAACTATCCAGATCTTTCTTCCAAAAATGTGTAATCCGGCTTCATGTTTACATCACCTCCTTCCACCACCTCGCAGCACTTCTGTAACTTCCAGCCTACGTTTCAACACGACTTTTTCGCCCAACCACACGAACAAAAAAGTCACTTTTCAGTGGGATGTGGGAAAGAGGCGAAACACAAATGAGTCTATGTCTAAAGTTTGGTCTTTAAAATTGTTCGCACGTTAAAGACGGCGTCATTTCTGGTGGCAGACCACGAATTATTCCTACACGGTAGCAGAATGCTTATGTTCGGGTACCCCGACTTCGAGAACAGTCGCGGTGTAGGCCTGTAGGCACCTAGGGACCTAATACCCGGTTTACACGATCGAGCAAACATCGAGCAGACATCGAGCAAACGTCGAGCAAACATCGTGTAAACATGAAGCCTGCATAAAGCAGAGTCTGCACAAAGCAATCATCTGGCAACCATCAAGCTGGCTCGTCCAGCTAATATATAGCAGCTCGTCGAGCCAGCTTGATCGTGTAGACCAGGTATAATGTATTTTATCGAGTTGTTTGACGATCGTGTTGCGAAAAGACTCGGCGGGACTGACGAGAACACGCGGGATAGCGGATGTGAGTGTTGTGTCCGAATAAAGCGGGGTTTCAATCCAGCGCAACGTACGCGATATAAAGAACGACGTCGACCTAACTGAACTGGACTGACAGGGTTTGGTTTTTGACGAACTGACCAATGGGCAAGCATGGTGGCATGGTGAGCTCACAGGTAATTGGTTGACGCGTACATGCGCGCAATCACGTAGTCACCGACGCCGTTAGACGGTGCCTACTGTAAGCGCAGTTCGGCTTGCCCATTGGCCATTTCGTCAAAAACTAAACCATGCCAATTCAGTTCAGTTTAGTTACGTTGCTCTGTCGCGTCTTATCATAACTGACGTAACGAACGTAACGGAGGTGACGTAGCTGACGCAACGACCCCTTCTGTCCGTGCGTTTTGGCCAAAACGCACGGACAGAAGGGGTCGTTGCGTCAGCTGCGTGCGTCAAATTCAGTTGCGTTTGTTGCGTAATTTTTTGGCGTTTATGTCGTTTGTGGCACAGTTTCTTGCGTGCGTTGCGTTCGATGGAATCCCCGCTTAACGCATTTTTCTCGCGTAGTCGCACAGCTGGTGTAGCGTGGACATGGTGTCAGCATCGTCCTGGTCGTCCGTATCTGCGAAATATCCCGCAGCTTTTAGATACTTTCTCGCTATAGCTGATTAGCGGCGTGGAGTTGCACGGTGCTCATCACGCACCATAGTTCGCATGGCTGTCGACAAGACACGTTATTTGAGCTACAGGCTACTAACCGCCACAATCGGCCAGCGGGCTTTTTCACCGTGGCATTTCGACTTTCTTACGGCGACGAATTAGGGACAAAATAGGTGAACGCATCAGCAGAATTTGATATCCGACAATCGGCCTTCGTTTTATTGCCTCAGTGCTGGGAAACCGGACAGATGTGACATAGACCTATGCACGTGACTACCTCGAGCGGCAGCGATGCCTTCAGCGATGTCCGCTATTGCGACAGATTTCTCGTAGCGTGGTCCGTCCGCCTGTCACACTCGTGCACCCTGCAAAAACTGCTGGCGATATGAGATGTCATTTCGATAGGGACATTCGCGTAGCTCAAGTAACTCTGTATTACGAGAGAGAATATTTGTTTTGCCAACTAAATCAGTACTTAAATTATATGCAATCAACTAACCTAAATTTGCGCAGTGGCCACCGCTCGGTCCGAACAGTATAAGCGGAGACTTGAAGAGTGGTTTGTACGGGTTTTTTTCAAGACGTCTTTTATAGCCTACCCCACTCCACAAATAGGCCTATAGTGAAGTATTTGGGCGAGCAACCTGCCATGCTTTTTCCTCCAATTTGCCCACTTTCGCTTGCTGAAATATCGACATGTGTATATCAGTTTACAAAAAAGCTTCAGACTTCCTGTCAGTGCCGGCGTTACAGAGTTGAAGGCTCCCCAAATACAAGTGTAAGGCTCCTATAATAGGGGGTCTGGAAGCAGAGCCCCCAGCGGGGTCCAGGGGCAAAGCCCCTTGTTAGGGGCCAGGGGCAAAGCCCCCCCCCCGAAGCTGAAACACTTATGGATTTTGGACGTTCACTGAAAGTCGCAAATTTGCCCGTTTTTAAAAAATTTGAAACGCAAGATATCAGCTACAATTTGTGTTGTCTTTTTAAAATGAC
>Ga0209367_1013426_pt1 | contig 10533 bp, 7 predicted proteins | sample WorMetLIZISLAND2_FD_187412 | JGI IMG/M metagenome (GOLD analysis project Ga0209367, IMG submission 187412) | Marine gutless worms symbiont microbial communities from Max Planck institute for Marine Microbiology, Germany - Olavius geniculatus... ...
CTTCAATAAATAGTCTAGACTCGCACAGCGCCAAAACAGCCGCTCCGCGCGCGCGCGAGACGCCGAAAAATGCGTTGCTGCAAAAACCAACGAGCGACGGAAAGTTGCCGCCGAGAAGTCGAGTTTGTTGCCAAACAGGCGAGGAGCGCAGCAATGACCAGGGCGATGGACGGACTGTGCGGTGAACGGTGATTTACGGCCGTCATGACCCCAACGCTGCAGTGGCTGCTGCTCGACCTACTTCACTACGTATACATTATACACCTCTCCATTGCTGATCACTGTACTCTGGACTTCGTATTTTCTTCTTTTTTCTCTGTTGCTACTGCGTTATTCTCTGACTTTTTCTACCGTCATCGCTGAATTAAAGATTATCAATTAGCGGACTGATTTTTTCCATGCTTTTTCAGCTATTGCCGATTTTTTGAAGCATTTGGGATGTTTTTGGTTACCGTTCTTGTTTTGCGACACTACTGCGCCGTCACGAAGCAGCCATGTGCAAGTTGTGTAAGCCGATTATCGTATCGTATAGTATCGCGTGACATTTAAACGGCCGTCTCTGTGAAGCTAAGCCGAAACTTCACTTGCTTCGCTTTGTTGTAGATTTGTCGTACAACAAGTTCACTGCAAATCTAAGTAGTGGAGTTTGGACAGCGTGGTGCATGGTGTAGGGGGTATACATACAAGATCGGACTCGTGATCAGGAAGTCAAGGGTTCAACTCACGCATTCGTCTCATTAGCAGCACGTAACGACTCTCCATCGACAATTTGTTTACACACCACCCGCAGCTATGTCGCCAAACGCTTGGTCTACAGTTTGATATCAGGCAAAGAAAGGCAAAATTAAAGCAGCCGAGACGATAACTACCATAGGTCTGGCAATGCGTCGCGTGCACTGGCCACGCGTCACAAAATCAGTGGTAGGCCTAGGTACACCACGATTAAAGACTTTTATAGCGAGTTGCATGATACAGTCCCCTAGGAATACTCCTTTCACCTTTATCCGTTTTCCCTACGAGTTAAATTGGGCAATACAGCACTCACATGCAGACGCAATGCAAACGCGTCTCACCAATTAGAATGATGCGCAAGCGTTAATGCTAATAGTTATACTGAATTTTATGCACGCAGTCAGACTAATTACTATATCAAAAACCACATTTATAAATGATGCCAATATATTTATTATTAAAAAACTTAGGTTAAATCGAGAAAAAAACTCTGACAAATCACAGTATGAAGTCGCTTTTATTTCAAGTGCTACGTTTGACGTCAACGAAAACTTCCACCAAATGATAACCTTCAAACGGCATCCATTGCGCACATGACCCAAGTCTGAGTAAAAGTGTACGGTAAATATCAATCAATCAATTGGTTCAATTCCTCTCTAAAACTTGTCAGAGTCTACCAAATAAAGTTTGCAGCAATAGCATTTTCAGTAAGCAAGACGTGCATCAGCACATAGCATTTCTGCAGGTCAGTCTTCGATCAAACAAAGAACGTCACAAATATAGAAAGCACAACGCCGTCGCTGACGCTGCATGAAAGCTGCAGCACGAATAAACAAGATAAACAGAGCACATTATCACTGGTTAACGGACTGCAGCTGGTGTGGCGAGAACACTGGCCACGAAGTCCCTCCAGGGACCAGGAAGTGTGCGCGGTCGTCACGCCGTCAGATGACATAATACTTACGACATCAGCAGCAGCAGACTACGACACACAGACACACAGACAGACACAACCTCTACTAGCTCCGTGTCCGTGTCACATGCCAGCCCAGGACCGCCGGCATCGCATACATAATCGATAATTCAATAAAAGACAACCGGCGGCGGTCCAACCAGTTTGTGGAAAATGTCGAGAGTGCAAAGAGTTTGACGGGTGGTGACCGTCGTGGTCGTCGGTCGGGCGTATCGATCGCAGTAAATTAAGTTGGTTGGCGTCGACGTCTCGCCTTGTTTGCCGGTGTCACATTAAAATGTCTCCCCCATGAAAAATCCCCCGGGGAGAGATAACTACGGATTTGATATGGTCTCACCCTTATTAAAATATTGCCGGCCCCATAAAAAGTCGACCCATTATAGGATCGCCCCCTCCAGAAAAGTCCCCCCGGCCGACAATTCACCGGCAAAAATCCGTCCCGCCCGGGCGGCGGACGGGCAGGGCGAATTTTGCCGGTGAATTGTCGACCGGGGAAGACTTTTCTGGAGGGGGCGATCCTATAATGGGCACCGGTAGTTCTCACCGTCCGTTCGTCCGTCCGCTAAAATAGCCGCCGCTACGGCTGCTGCTGCTGATACGACGTCTGCAGGATGTGTGTGCAATCGTGTGCTCCCAATTCTCACGCATTCGTCACGCTCCACAGTCCAGACCGACCGACATATCCAGGCCCGCCAGCCAGCCAGCCATCAAGTACGCCAGGAATCGCCAGCCAAAGTAGGCCGCCAAACGGGCTGCCGTCATCCGACAACGGTTGGCTCAATTAACAATGACAGTGAATCGGCGACGCTTTGGCCTTCAATGACTCTTATTGGCCAACTTCAGTAATATTATTTCCAGCATTTTGTAATTTTGTATATCGTACCGACAGAAGATCGTTTTTCATTAAAGTGGGATAACTGTGCATTTTTCTTTTTCAGCCTACGCATAGGCTACGTTCAGCCTCAATTCTAGTCATAAGTTAATATCCGTTAAGAATCGGCCTACAGTAGGCCTAACTGCTCAAATACCACTGACGGTTGACGTGGTGCTGCGTTGTCAGGTCTCGCAATTTTAGCGCAGCCAAAACGTCAACAAATTAATAAATAACGGTTCTAATTTGATAATTTTCCATGGCTTTGTAGTTACTGCTTCCACACATCGTACAAGTATATTGGAAGATATAGCTATAGCTGCAACAACAGTTTAAAAAAGTAATTACCTTGATGGAGTCGAAGCAGCAGACGACGCGTCCGTTCTGCACCTCGACGTGTGCGGGCGGGTGAGCAAAGCGACACTCGTCGTCGGAGCGCGTGCAGCGTCGTCGCACGTGTTCACGACAGACCTCGAGCGTCAGCCAGCGCGAGTCTTTACCTCCACCACCAGAACCACCGGTGGTCGTCACTAGCGGCGACGGCATCGACGACAGAGTGACGCTGGACGCAGTGGCAGCACTGCACGACGACGACGACGACGATGGAGGACCGTTGACAGCAGACATCATCGGCAGCGAGGCAGCGATCGCGCCGGGACCAGTAGGAGGCAGCGGCCGGGAGACGTACGCCGCAACGCTGCTGGCCATGACGGTCTCGTATCAGCCACACGACAGCCTGAACTCTCTCTCTCTCTTACTGCCGTTGACTCAAGAACGTTCGAGTTCCTGTCACGTAGACAAATTACGAACAACTGTGACGGACAGACGACGGCGCGCCACTAAATATATAACACGGATATGTCACCGTTGTCGGAGGTGCGTTCGCGCAGCGCCGCTAAAAAGTCGAACAGTGTTTCGCACGCTGCACGCCACCGGCTGCTGGCTGTCCGGGTGTCTGGGCCACAGATTATACGTCGAGTGACCGCTGACCGACTAACCAGAGGCCCAGTTCTCTGCGCAGTCAGTCGTTCGTCGTCGAGGCGTCGCTGACGCTGCGCTGTCTGCAGGTCGACAAAGAAGACGCGACGCGAGTGGCGCGCGACTGGATTGCAACTGCGACGCGCCGACGCAGCAGCACTGTTGCTGCAGTAGCCGCTCCCAGCGAGTGGAGTGAGTCACGGACGGAGCGCCCGCTGCTTGGCTTGCTTCGGCCCAGCCTGCAGCCCTTGCTATGTACGTCGACGGTTTTTTATGCCGTTTTTTATCGCTAGTTCGATGCGCGTCGCTGCGGGAGTGCTGGCCGCCGCCCAAGAGACAAAGGTTGACCAGTGGCTACTGCGGCCGCTGAAGAGGGGGGTATGGACAAAAACCCTCACGACAAAGCCTTCGAAAACTGCCTTATTTGCACCATAGGCATATTTGCGTACTTCATTGTATGCTACTTTTTAATTTCTTTTCGCCACGAGTTTGCGCATCAGCAACTCATCAAGTGCAATTCGTCGGTTAATCATTGCAGACATATTAAAGAAAAATAAATTAACGCAACTGTACACACAGTGTGCATAGAATACTTGTCTTGATGTTCACCTGTTCACGTTCAAGCATTTGTTTATAGCTTATAGGCCTATAAAACAGTGAGATTACGGATGATGAGTTGCAGCAGTCTCCCACCTACCCTGAGGCCGACGCGTCTATGACGATATTTCTAGTAGTCGTAGGCCTACAACTGCTGATTACTGTCAACACTTGGTTCATGTGTGGTCGGTCACTTAACCTGCGGATGTACGACGCCCACACATTTTTACAGCGGCAGAGACACTTCGGATTCGCACGTTTTACCAGTGGCGGGGTTTTGTTTTGTCGTGGGGGGGGGGTTCGTTGGTCGGTCACTGACGGCAGATGATGAGACTCGAACTGACCAGTGACCAGCGTTGGGGCTGGACGAGCAACCAGTTACTCATGCCAAATAAACCGGATGATGTCACGGGACTGAACCCTGTCTGTACTATAGACCAGCTAGGGCTCGCTCGCACCGTCACCACCGTGTTATCACTGTGGCTATTATAGTTTGTTTAAGGTATCAGCGGATGTGGACAGGGCAGTTTAACGTACTGTATAATAGGCCTGCGTTAAAGTCCAGGCTTCTTCCACGTGCAATGCTGCCGTTAAGTCCAACTACTGACGTCACTCACTTTACTCTTGACCTCTGGCCTCAAATAAACTACACACGTGCAACCGCCGAATATAATCTGTGCGTATACCTACATGTATGCATATGAATGTTTAGCAATCGCCAGTCAACACGCAATGACCATTGCTATAACGACTTTCTGCAAACACCGCGTTGTATAGGTCTATAGCATCACGCACATTATGCTAGCTGCCACATAAGCTTAGAAATCATTATAAAAATTACAAGGCAACATTAAAACAACTTAGGTACACCTAATTTTACTGTTAAGCAATGTATATTATCTAATCCTATGCCCATATATAGGCCTATAGATTTTTCAGAACAGTCCTATCATTTTACCGTAACAGAATCACGTAAAATTTTTACGTGATTCTGTTTTGCTCGTTGGCTTTCTTCGTGTATAGGCGTAGCCGTCATGAAACTCATAGCGAAGCCGGTAACTGTGATTCTCTGATGCAACAAATAACGCAAAACAATAGATTTTAATTCATCTACTTCTGAAGTTTATCTCGTCTAAGTCCGTCATGGCTAACAATGAAAAAAGAGTAGGCTACTAGAAGCCCAGCTGTCACTAAGGTAAGCCGACCGTACCGTCTATCCGAAGGCCAGCGTCGGACTTCCGGTCATGGAAAGACAGCGATTTTCCAGAGTGACTGCAGTCCCATACACGCTATGGTGACGCTGCTATAGAGAACGCTACCGTCAACGTTATGATACGGTACGGTAATGCGGCGCACGGAGGTGAAGGCTGCAGGCAGAAACTTTGCATTCAAAATTGCGGCCGAATCGCTGCAGAGACATGCAGTGGCGGTTTTAGGCCTGGGCCCAGGTTTGCTCCAGTCTCTCAGTTTCGTGGTCACCCATGATTTTTTTTGCAAAAATAACACAAATATCTGATTACTTTGCATTTCCAAATTTTAAAAAATTAGGCAAATTTACGGCTTCCATTGATCACCCAAAAACCAGGTTTGCCGTGGATATGACATTTCCCATTCATATCTATATCCATATCCACAGACGCCTATCTTGCGTACATGTAGCCCACAAAATTTCGCACAATACAGCATGCAAGAGCGTCCACTCCCCCCCCAAAAAAAAAAACATCGCAAATATTTTATTCGAAGTTGTTAAAAAATAAAAGTAAAAATATACACACATTTGCATTAAAATATAATTTAAGTTATGTATTTCCTAACTTTCGTAAAAATCTACATAATTTTGTTGTCCCTGCTTTGGCCGACCGTTAAGTCAAAATTTCGGTACGATGCGTTGTGTCGTCTGTTTGTCGTCTGTCTGTTCGTAAGGCATGTACTGAAACTAAAATGGTAGGTCTTAGGGATCGGCGATGCTACCGTTGGATAGAGCGATGGCGACTTTTTATAGTTGTCAAAAGTAACCATATGTCTATCTGCAGCGGTTTGGCCTCAACTTTGAATGCAATGTTGCTGTCTGCAGCCGTTACCTACCTGCGCGGAATTACCGTATCATGTCCTAGCGCTGATTCTAGCGTTCGATATAGCAGCATCACCATAGCGAGTATGTGATTGTATTCATTCTGGAAAATTGCTTTTTTCGCCACCCGAAATCGGACGCTGGTCATCGGATATAGCCGATACGGTCGGCCCACTTCAGCAACAGTTTGGATCCTTGTTTTCCAAGACGCAGGTTGCATTCATGTAAACCTACGCGACAGATATAGGATGAAGTGGACGCTTTTAAAGGACACTTGGTTTGTACTTTCTGCTAGCATATGTTAGTAAGCAAAAATTGTAATTTAGTTACCATTTGATAATAAAAATTAAAAAAATAAACTCACAAATGGATTTAAACCTTTTGTTGCCAGCCAACAACATTATAGCACCGAAGATTAAAATCTGTTACCGCTAAACTGCTAATAAAATAATTTAGACTAACTAAAAAATGATGTGCTGATGTCACTGATTATTCATTTGACTCAACAGCGTAAATAAACGACAAAATGAAGAGTAGGAATGACGGACAAAAAATATCATAGAAAGACAAAACATATAAGTATACAGTTTAATTAGCAGGTGCGCCAACATAATATCCATGGATATATCCATGGATATCCATATCCACGGCAAGCCCCTAACCCCCTGACCAGGGGCTTTGCCCCTGGACCTTGCTGGGGGTTCTGCCCCCAGACCCCCGTTATAGGCTAGCGCTACCGCACTCGCCATGGAGCCGTGCCCCCAGATATTGCGGGCTAGAAGTAGAACCACCACTGGAGACGGTTATACTATTGACAGCGTATAGGAAGGAAACTCGTCATCGCCATATCCAATGATGCCACCGCCAACCCCTTGCGACTTACACGCGCATAGCCACAATACACGCGTTGCAGACAGAGTGACAGACGACAGACTGACAGACAGACAGACAGATGACATATATCGTACCCAAGGCTCAACCTAGCCTAACGGTCGGCCAAAAATCAAAAGTTATAAAAAGTGGCATTTTGGGCTCACGGTTAAATCACGAACCACAAAATACGACATGGCAGTTGATTGAAACTATGCCATGTGACCTGCAGCAAAATACATGGCTATTCAACCACGCTTACCCGAGGCAACGGTTGATGAATTTTTTGAACGTAGGCTATACGTAGCCTACGTAACATACTTTCATTTGGTTATAAGCTCACGACTCGCGACGGCACATACGGTATAGGCCTACATTTGTATTCATGACATAGCCTATAAACAGAGTACCGGTAGCTTAGGCCTAACTAAAGAGATCTATAGAGAGACTAAGAGAGGGAAAAAAGAAATAAAAGCCTCATGGTCCAACTAACGCTTAATATCATTATCACATATCTGCAGCTTCGAATTTTCCCAATCATTTTTTGTCAAAAACGCTGAAAAAGGCAATCACCGAACCACAGTCTCCACAGTTTTAATTAGGCACTATTTCAGCATGGATGCATGATACATAGCCTAATTTACGAAAATGTAATTCCGCCAAACTTTTCCTGTGTCACTCACTTTCTTCATTAATGCCCCATTCCGACACAATTTGCATTTCGCTTCTCCCAACTTTTACATAGAAATGCGATTTTTCAAAACATTTTGCATAGGCTTAGGTCCTAATATAAGCCCCGTTCTCGTTTAGGCCCATGCACTGTGAGTGTACATGACTCAAAATAAGGCAGGAGTTTAGAGATTATATTTTAGCTTTCTCGGCACTGCAGTTTGTATCATAAATGCAACTGCAAAAAAAGCTTATTAAAATCGGTCAATTCCCGCCAAAATAGGCTACCACTATTCACATAGTCACAGAGGCTGTGTGGTATTATGACAGACATTGAGTGCATGTGCAGCTGATTCCAGTGCAGACATTCACATTATGTCAGAGTTATGCGCCCGCCATGCAGCTGAATACGCAGCAGTCGCAGCACAATAACTGCATGACGGACCGACAGTCTGTTAGGTACTTCAGGTTGATAAGTATGGCAGAAAATTAGCCTAAACCATGCGTGCAATGAAGCAATAATATTCAATGGTAGGCCTAGATGAGTGTATCCCGTGGCGCACCTGCAGCGAGCAAATAAAATACGCCGAGCAAGCAATGTTTGCCCATGCGGACTGCTATGCGTAATTCTCTCCGGACAAAATTTACTCCTCATAAAAATATGTCAATTTATTGTACAACGAGCTTTTAATTATACGTAAAATGTACTGCTGCAACTTTCACGTCTGACTATTTGGCAACAATGATCTTCCGTAGCGTGGGGAAAAAGGGAAAAAAGGGAATTTGTCATAGATGAAACCGAAGGGAGAGGGTTCTGTCCGAGGGCATTATGTCCGTTTCCCGCGTGGCGCGTAGTCGATCGGTCTTTCGGAGGCTGACTACAGCCAGCGATTCTCTCACTCTCTCTGGTTTATGAAAGATTGACGTCACACACGCCTGCGCACCCAAACTCCACGTACTTCGATTTGTTGCAGATTTGTTCACCAAAAATTGAAAAAAAAACACAAAAATTCACAACATCCTGCGAATTGTCGCCCAACGAATCCATGAAAATAAATCGATGCGGTGGAGTTTAGGCTAACCAGGACGCACAACACACGGATATATCGAACCAGTTAGACAGACAGACAGACAGACACGCAGCGCGTAGAACGGAGAAGCGAACACAGAGAGGGGGGGGGGCAACGTCGTGACGCTAAACAGCAGTAACACCACCAGCAGCAAACAGTCACCGTGCATACAGCAATTGTCTCGTTCACAATCGTAGCCGGAAAATCACGCTTGCACAGCCGCTCGTACTTCTACTGGCGCTAAAATGCAGCTCTGACGTGCTGGTTCTGTCGTTGGTCGTTAGATGGCGGTAGCAATGATAGGGTCACGGTTACCAGTCTACCACGCTGCATGGCGAGGTCCCGCTTGCTGCCCGCGGTCTGTATCAACAGTTCCAGCGGCGTCGAGTCAACCCAACTTAACACTGGAAGAGACAAAGAGCGTCGACGTGGGTCCGGTCTTGCTCTCCCCAGTAGATCGGCTACAGGGTCTGCATGGGGGAACGCCGTAAGCTCCCCTGTGAAATCTGGAGCGGATTCCCCTTTAGCCGCAAACGATTTTAGCAGTGACGTGTCTTCGAGGACTTGTTCTCATCCTCGGGGCGCTTCGATGACAAAGAGCAATGTTTTTGGCCGTGGCCTTGTTTTTGGTCCCTTGTCCTTGTCTGTGGCCTTGAACACAAAATCCGTGATAACATCATTGGATTTTAGCGCCCTTTTTCTGACGGCAAATGAGACAGCTCCAGTGGCGTAAACAAGGGGGGCTTGGGGCCCATGCCCCCCAATTTTTCGAACAAAACAAGCATACGTTTAAACTGCACGAAATTTGCCAATTTAGTCAGTTTATTTTTAAGAAAATAATTACAACTCTTGCCATCAGATCTCATTTTTTAAAAACTAAAATACACCAAATTCGATTTCGGCTGCGGCTCCGCCACATACCCCGCTGGGGAGCTCACAGCGCTCCCCTAGATCCCTTAGCTGGGTTTTTGCGGGGTCCTACTTCTAAGGGAAGGGAGAGAAAAGAAGAGAGGAGGACAGGAAAGTGAGGGGAGGGCAAAAGGAAAGGATTAAAGAAGAGGAGGAGCAAAAGGGAGAAGGGGAGGGGAGGGAAGATAGACGAGACCCCCAATTGAAATTTCTGGCTACGCCACTGGACAGCTCTCAGTAAATCCAAGTCACCATTTCTTCACTTTTGGGAAAGGAGCAAAGTCGTTGAAGTCCGCCGCCGAAAACTCAGAAAAGGACATGTCTCCTGTCTCTATAATGGATTGTCGTCTTTGGAGAATTCTGCTGCTGCAGTGTGCGTGTGCGTGTGCAGTGCGTCTGCAACGTCAACGCCTCTCGAATCCGTTTCATTTGTGGACGTCTGCAAAACTGCGCATGCATTCTCTGACGAAGGCAGCAGATATGACACCATGAAGCCATTTCAGCATCGTCGGCCATCGCTCAAGCACACGACAATGATTTGTACATGCGTTCCAGATGACATATGTACCTCCTCTCCGTTCAGTGTTTGCCCACCACTTCACGTGATCATTGTGAATATGCAACGGCGATGGACATTAATGTGACATATGTTTGCGCTACTTAGCGTTGTCATATTATACGAAATCGCTGTACACATCGTAAAGGGACAAAGCTATAAACCAGAGATGGACACGGATCGGGTCCATCCGCGGATCGGGTCGGGTCGGGTCGGGCCGGGTCACGGATCAGATTC
>Ga0209367_1013427_pt1 | contig 10532 bp, 9 predicted proteins | sample WorMetLIZISLAND2_FD_187412 | JGI IMG/M metagenome (GOLD analysis project Ga0209367, IMG submission 187412) | Marine gutless worms symbiont microbial communities from Max Planck institute for Marine Microbiology, Germany - Olavius geniculatus... ...
AGTTTATACACTTGTTAATGGCGACATGCAATGAGTGACACATTGAAAACAGCAAAAATCATAAAAAGGTGATATTATTCAACAGCACGTTGACAGTTAGACGATGTGATGTTGAGTGATATCACCTTTTTATGATTTTTGCGGTTTTCGATGTGTCACTCATTGCACGTCGCCGTTAACAAGTGTATAAACTGATGTTCTGTACATTTATCAGGTTGTTATAGCCTACTGGTGTGACTAAATGGAAAACGTCCAGTCTACCACTACCAGCTGGCTGCCTTCTTGCCTGCTGAACACTTGAGTTTATTAAAACATTTGCAGCTGAAAGGGTACCCCGCACTAAAAAACGTTATTTTAACGCTATTGGCTCGTCTAACGTGAAAACGGTTGCAGATAAGTACTGACATGCTGCTTATTATTATAACAAGCACTGGTGACAGGCTTTAGTGGTATCAACATCGATGATCTTGAACCCTCAAAATAGGGGGTTTGATGACTTTTTGTGATTTTTGGCTGCAGCGTACACTTTAAGGGTGAATTGCAACGATGGAGATAGACCAAGACAGCCCGTGAACAGGAACTGCTATAGGCAGTTGCGCATCTCAAAAGCATTAGCTCAGATTTCTTGTAACGTTGTGCAATCCCAACTAGGCCTACCTTGTACTCATCGATAAAGATCCACTCTTACTCTTATTATGTTTAAATAAGTAAATCAGCTAAACAAAAATGCAAAGTATTAACATTTATTGCAAATTGCTGGCAAAAGAATTACGCAATACCACGCAAGAACACAAAAGATTTGAGCATGAGCAACAACTGTACACATTTCAAACCAGCAGAACCAGAACACAACATAATGTTTGTAATTTAATGCTTACAAATTATACACACATATATACAAACGCTGACTTAGTTTAACTTTAATTTGACTAGTTATCCAGGTATTCCTGCAAACGCTACAAACCAAAATCTTTTCACAACTGTTCTCCACACAGTGTGACATTACATATTCAGTGGTGAGGGAACTGGGAAGCTAAGGGGTCGGTTCCACTTTCCAAAAGTATATATTTTGGCCCCTCACTTTTTGCAACCAAATGCAGTAAATGCCAGTAACTGAGGTCTGTTTTATGCCATATAACACATCTATATATAGTGAAAATAAAAAAATAAGTTGCTTGTAACATGACAATATTCAATACTGAACCCTGATGGGGTCACAGCCTCTTAGACAGATTACTGAAAATGGACTGAGTGGGTTTAATTGGTTAGTGTTCTCTGGCAAAGTCAGAAAAATGACAATAGGCTTGGTTCTGTTCGTCACATCTACTCTTCTCCCATTTTTGTCATGACCAAAATGTTAAATTTAGCACCAAATTACACCATTTTGAAATAAAAAATATAATTTTTTTTTCAGGAGGGGCACTGCCCTGCTCTTGGGATGAGAATGCAAATAGCAAAGTCTGTCTGTCTATTTAGCGTCAGTCAACAGCAGCAACTGTTTCAGCAAGCAATTGTCCAGACTGTTTGTTCTCTGTCTCAATCTTGCTAGGCTAGAATATTGACGTATCCCAATCTTACGGAACACTTCTTGAAGTGACGCACAACACTTCCTTTACGTTTGAAATATTCACCACATGAACCACAGCAAAACTGTTTGTAATCTGAGTGAGTTGGCATATGTTGTCTCACTTCACCGGCAGTGCAGAAACACTTTGGACATTCACTGCAAACATACAGCTTCACACCTTCATGACGACGTAAATGCTGCTTAAGATTACCACTGCAGCTGAATTTCTTCTGACAAATGTCACAGGTGAACCAAGTACCTTCATTGTGTGACTTCAGCAGATGTGCCTTGAGATGGCCAAGCTGTGTGAAACAGCCTGAACAGTGTCTACATGAGTATGGCTTTGCAACAGTGTGAGTATAAAGATGAAGCATCAGTTCCTGGCTGCTTTTAAACATCTTTCCACAGAAACGACAATCATAAGGTCTTCTGTTGCTGTGTGCATGACGTTTGTGTGTCTGCAAGTTGCTGGACTGGCTGAAGCTGGCATCACACAGTGAACACTTGTACGGTTTGTCTCCCGTGTGGACTCTCACGTGTTTGCGTAGAGCTCCAGACTCACTGAATGCCTTGCCACACTCAAGACACATGTATGGCTTCTCTCCACTGTGAATTCTGCTGTGAACAACAAGGTTACCTGAAGTTGTAAATTGTTTGCCACAAACAGTGCATTCAAACGGCTTCTCTAGAGAATGAATGCAACTGTGTGTAGCCAAATGTGCCTTCATTCCAAAACACTTTCCACATTCAGTGCACTTGTATTTACTGCTGTGAACATTCATGTGCATTCTTAAGCAATGCTGAGTAGCAAACTGTTTCTCACACTGACTGCATGTATACACCTGATCTGCAGCATGTAGTTGTTCATGTCAACTCACACTCCATTTTGCTGTATACCTTTTCCCACACACTCTACATGAGTATGGTCTTGGCTTGTCATCACGTGGTTGCTCAGTGATATCATTATTACCATCAGCTTCAATCTTCACCTGAATCGAACTTTGGCCTGCATAATATGAACAACACAAGACATTATTCTAAGCAAAGATCATTCAAAGTACAGCAAGCAAATGCCAACAGCGACAGCAGGTCTAGACTTGAATTTTCATCCTCACAACTAAATTTGCACGACAATCATGCACCAACCCAGAATTACTGGTTAAAGCTGTTACAGTAAATGAATAGATATCACTAGGCACAATAGAAAAGCACGGAAACATGGAAATCACGGAAACCGTGATTTTCGTCTGCCGTGATTTTGCCAAAATGCCGTGTTTTTCAGCCAAAATACCGTGATTGTGCGTTTGTTACAAGAATTTTTTTGTTTCAATCAGAATAATCTAACATTTATCCTGTGAGTTTAATGCAAAAATATTGACTTTGCCTCTGCTACTAAAGTTGATGTGCTTTGTAACTTACCGGCTTAATATGTGACCATAAGGTCGTCCTAAAAATATGTATTTATGTTCAGCAGCAACAAAATTTTACAGTTGAAAACCTTGCACCACGTGTAATGATAGTTGTATAATGATATTTGGACCCATGTTTTGACGCTGTGTCTTTGCCGTGATTTTGCCAAGATTTTTGCAATTTTCACAAAAGTTTGCCATGTTTTTTGCCATTATTTGTCGCAGTTTTCTACTGTCTCTAGATATCACCAGCCAATACCACTACAGCCTACGTATCAATTTCACGACGGGACTGATATGGTCTGGAATTATTGGTCTTGGTCTCGATTCTGTCTTGATTCTGTAGTGTGTTGCTAGTCTTGATCCTCACATTTTCGTCATGTTCACATAACTTTCTTTTAATTTACAGTTATTAGCTAATGAACCTATGAACCATGAATCCACCCATTTGTTCTGTCTGTAACGATAGTTTTTGAAAGTAAGTTTCGTTAAAGTCGTTTTTAGCTTTCGGACTATGAGACGCCTCTTGCGTACCTCTTGCATACTTTTAGATTTATTACGTATCTTGTGCTTGCGTTGTTGAAAGTTGCGCCTGTCAACTTTACATTAAACGAATACATGATGATGATGATGATGAGTTATATTAGGCGCTAAATTGACCCTGACCTAGCAGACAATAGGAGTTCATTAGTGTGACCTTGCTGGTATTATCATAACTATAAATACGCAAGCAAAAAGTAGTGCATTTTTAAAATCCAGCCATTGTAAATTGACTTTTTGTCATGTCAGTAACCTGCAACGCATGCTTTTTGTCCCTATTCACACACAGCTAACACATAGGCCACTAAGACCAGCCTATGTAGAAACGTTCTCAAGGCCTGTAGAAAAAAGTGCATTAGCATAAACCAGGGTTCCCACTCTTTTACTGAAAAAACAAGAAATCTGAGCTAATGCTCATGAGACGTGCAAGAGCCTATAGCAGTTCCTGTTCGCAGGTTGTCTCAAGTGGTCTATCTCTATCCATTTCGTCGCAATTCACGCTTCTGCAGCGAAAAATCGCCAAAAAATCACGAAAACCCCCCTTTTTAAAGTTCAAGGTCATTCAAGATCATCGATGTTGACATTTCTAAGAAGCTCGTCACCAGTGCTTGTTGCAATAAGCAGCATGTCTGTGCCTATCTGCAACCACTTTCACGCTAGGTAAGCCAATGGCGGCTAAATAACCACTTTTTAGAAGGGTACCCCACTTTAACACCCACGTGTGGAGGCCCCCTTGAACCTAGAGGGTCTGGACTGCTAAAATCTACATTCAATACTGAAAATACACAGGTTGTCTTGGTCTATCTCCAGCCATTTCGGCACAATTCACTCTTGAAAAGCGAGTCGCAGGCCGAAATCGCGAAAAATTCACCAAAAGCCCCTATTTGGGGGGTTCAAGGTCATTCAAGGTCATCACTGTTGACATCACTGTTGGCTCTCGATTCCTAAGAAGCTCGTTGTCAGTGCTTGTTATGATAAGCAGCATGTCTGTGCCTATCTGCAACCATTTTTACGGTAGACAAGCCGATAACGGTAGAATAATGCCTTTTTAAGAGAGGTGCCCTTCTTTTGCCCCTAGTTTGGAAGGACCCCTTCACCCAGCGGAATAAAATTTTGTCAAGAAATACTAGATACATTAGGCTATCATATGGTAAAAACTCGAAGTCTCTATCTCACCTGGTCTTGAAACGGTACGGACAGACGGACAGACACCAGGAAAAAATTACCGTAGCCAATACGTGCTATAGCTATGCTAGCTCTCGCACGTAAAAAATCCAAGAGTTTTCCAGGACTTTCCAGGACCCCAAAACCTTTTTGAAGCCCACAAATGTTTAAATATAAGGGGAAAAGTCAGTATTTAAGCGAGCAAAGTGAGCAGAAAAATTTTTTGAATGGCTGTACATAGTATCTAAGTCAGCAGCAGTCAACACAAACTGGATGGATGATGTACTACTGTTGCTTGTTTTCAATTTAAACCTACGAAAAATGTGTGACTTTCAAGGATATTTTTTCAGGATTTGCAGGACCTTAAAAGCTTCAATTTCCAGGACAAAAGTGATTTTCCAGGACTTTTCAGATCCTGGAATTTTCAACCCAAAAAATTCACAACTTTCCAGGAAGCATGGGAACCCTTATATCACACAAAACTAAAATGTGTAGGCCTACCAATGATTATGTTTACTGAATTACAAACAGGCCCGTCGAGAGAGTAAGCTACCCTGGGCCCCACGACGTTTGGGGGCCTCACCATCGGCCAGAAATATAAAGTACGGCAGAATTTACCATTTTAAAAAGAAAAATTTAAAAATTTTCTCCCCAGAGGGGCCCTGTAAAAATGTTTCCCCGGGCCCCGCTGGGCTCTCGACGGGCCTGATTACAAAGCAGACAGACCGGGACTTGGTGGAATGTTTATGCCAGTGAGTTGACTGATCAACCTACAATTACATACATCATTGTCAGCAACAACATTGCTACATTAGTACACATGTTCAAGCTGAGTACCACGTCTCGATGCATAATAATTAAGGCTGGCACCGATTAGTTTTTTTAAAAATCAACTAATTTCCGAAAATCAATCAAAAGTAATAAATTAACTGTGATTAATTTTTGTGATCGTCAGGAAGATCATGAAAACTGCAGAATTCAAATACCGGTTTTTGTTTTCATTTCGCAAACTAAGGCAAAAATTGAAAGTGACGATGATGTAGTACACAAACTGTGTAGTCAAAGCTTACAGATTGCAGACCGTTAAACTACACAAGTACTAATCTGCATGACAATTACTATATACAGAGTAAAATTACTGGCAAAATTGTGATAAAAGTTCAATTCCTCTAAAAATTAATCAAATATGTTCTAAAATAATTACTCTATTAATTAGTTTTTCATTTTCACAGCCCTAAGAAAAATAATACCTCCGTAATATTTCACATGGGAGTATAAGAAAACATGACATACAGTCCTACACTCATGTGACACGCTAACACTTCAGCACCTGTTAGCACTAGCACATATACAAGGACAAAGATCACAAGCCACCAGCATCAGCCGCACTGTTATTTCTACGGCTTGTATATATTAAATGTACTGATCAGAGCGGTACCAAATTTGGCACAATTCAATGTTATTTCATTCTTAACATAACCTCGCAATCTATTCGAATGAACCCTGGAAAACAAGGTGTCGCCATCTAGCGAACAACAATAACCATAGTAAGTGACAAATTTTTTAATGGCTTTATTCAGTGTAAGACAGATCAATAAAAATGACATTGCACTGTTTCACATAAGAAGAACTACCACAGCAAAAGAACTAGCACTCTCAACATTCGTTTAAAACGGTCTGACGGAAGAATACTGAACACAATTCTATAAACCAGTGTGACTAATTTTAATTGAATGCCGGACAAAAGGCCACTAGACAAAAGGCCACCAAGCGGGATTTTATGCGTGACAGCAGGTGATGCTGCAGCACGTCTTAGCCATCACAATTCTCTCTGTCCGTCCGTCCATCTGTCTGTCACACAGGTGGACCAGTCAAAAACGATGCAACATAGGATCACCAAATCTTCACCGTCGGCTGCCTGGAAGACTCTAGTTTCAGGAACTGTAAAGCTTTTCCATAAATTCAAAAGGCGTTACCATGATCGAGGCCACTAAATGAGAGGGGGTGGGAAAAATTTGCAATTTTTAGCCAATAAGTTGCTGTATCTCAAATTGCGCTGAAACCAATTGAGATAGGCATAGAAAAGCTACATATGAAATTTTCAGCATTGAATGTAGATTTCAGTAGTCCAAGTCTCAATTTTCTAGGTTCAAGGAAACCTGCGCACAAGGGCATCAAAAAGCGGTACCCCGGTAAAAATTGTTATTTTATCGCTGTTGGCCAGTCTTTCGTGAAAATGGTTGCAGATAGGCATGAACATGCCAAATATCACAACAAGCACTAGTGACGTGCTTTTCAGTCATATCAACATCGATGACCCTGAAAGACCATGAACTTCTGAAATAAAGGGTTTTTATTGATTTTTGCGATCTTCGGCTGCAGTGCACACTCCAGGAATGAACTGAGACGAAATGGCTGGAGACAGACTGACAGTTTGCGAACAGGAACTGCTATAGGCTTTCACACATCTCGTGAGCATTAGCTCAAATTTCTTGTAATTATCATTGTCATTAGGCACATAAGTGATAGAAGAATGATCGTTTTGATCAGGCTGCTTAGCAAAAATGTGATTTTGCAAACATTCGTGATTTCAGAAAGCTGTTCAACTGTCTAACATTATTTGACAAACAAATCAACAAAGGCTAGTCACTGCTTGTGAAACAAGTCGAATGCAATCCATAGATAGAAGTTAAACATGGTTATGCTGTTCGACCGTCAACGTGTTTGACCTGCTGAAATCACGCCTTAAGTTGCATGCTTTCAGTAGGCTTACGTGCTCTGCAGAGTTCTAAACATTATCTGTTAACACGGTTCATGACCTTAATCCTGATCATAATCACAGCCTTAAATTTAACCTCAAACCTATACCAACTCTAGTTACAAGAATGTAAGCAAATTTCTCTGTCAGTGCAGCAAACCTTTTGATTTCCCTCTTTATTTTTATTTCCTAACAGGATGTTTTTTACGCGCAAAAGCGGCTACTGCTTTCAGCGCGTCTTAGCCATCGCAATTCTGTCCGTCTGTCACACGGGTGGATCAGTTGCAAACGGTGCAAGATAAGATCACCAAATCTTCACCGTCGGCACCTTAAAGACTCTAGTTTCAGGAACAGTTAAACCAATGTCAGACGAGCGACAAAATCGGCCGATTTTGTGGGCGTGGTTTAGTTGCCCGACAAAATCGGCCGACAAAATCGGTGAACCATGGCACATGGCTGATATTTTCGTCTGCTACTTCGTAGGATATCAGCTAGCACAACAGCTGAATGCAGATCGCAAAATAATACTTGCATCACTTATTTTCTGCACCTGATGAATGAAAATAAATAACAAACACAATAAATAACTAAAATAAATATTCATCTTCCATTCTAAACAATCACCATGGCAACATAAACAAAATTTGTTGTCGGATATACAAAAAGTCGACCGACAAAATCGTCGAAGATAGAACATGCTCTATCAGGCGATTTTTGCATGACACACGACAGATTTCTATCGGGCGATTTTGTCGGCAGATAAAATCAGACGATTTTGTCGTTCGTCTGACTTCCCCTTTAAGCTTTTCATTAATTCGAAAGGGGTCACCCTGAACAAAAGTGCTAAATGAGAGGGGGTGGGCAAAATTTGCAATTTTTGGCCAATAAGTCACTGTATCTCAGTAACGGTGTGAGATAGGGCCTAGGTTACTATTAATCACTAATATAGGAAGTCGTACACTGGCTGTCGATTGGCGCCAAATTCAATGACCTTGAACGACCAAGAACGCCAAAATAGGGAACTTTATGGATTTTTTGGCGATTTCGGGCTGCAACACAAGTCTATATCATTCACAAGGTGGCGCCACGGAACTGCCGTTATGCGATCCAGATAGAGAATTTGGTATTTGTATATTAACTTAGCATGAACACCCTAATTTTCAGCTAAACTACTAAACCGGAACTGCTATAGGCTTCGCGCGTCTCGTGAGCATTAGCTCAAATTTCTTGTAAACTTAAGCTTCTGGCTTTTTTCATACTATTGTTGTTATTATTCTTTGTATTTGTAGTTTTATATCAGCGAAGTTCAAGACAAGTTCACGTTCAAGGGTGCCTATGAGAAACCAGCACAAAGCAAAATATACGAACGTTTCACTGGTTCTTCGAAGCCTAACCACTGACGTTGTCTTCAGCTTCCAATCATCCATGGCATTCATTAATTTAACAAAAACACACTATATAGTAGACAAAAAACTAGCAACAAAACGCGAACGACCAAAAACACCACGTGACCGAAATATTTTGTGGCAGAACGGATATAACACATTCAACGGGTAAAAGCAGAGATAGAATGGAAATCAACAACCACAGCGTTTTGTCATGTCATTAAATATTCTTTGCAGCAAATTGATTTAAGATGGCGTCGTCGGTTCAAGGAATGCGAACTTTTGGTGATAAACCGAAAGCGTTTCAGCTAGAGGAAGGAGGAGAATTGTACTATGTCGGTTCGGAGGTATATTGTCTTTATCTTTAATTTCGTCACTGATTTGTAGATATTTTTGTTGTACCGTACGTGTGTGGGCACTGAACAAAGAAAATGGGGTATGCGGCTGGCAGGCCTATTTTTGCCATGCGAAAGAGGCTGTGGGTAATAAGCGGATGTTCGGATGTGGCAACGGGTAAAACGCGGATAAAATCTGCGGATGCTAAGTGCGGATGTGTGGGTAATAGACGAATGTGCGGATAACAGTTCATTTACCTGAAGATCGAAATGTTGGTATTTCTTATTGTCGACTTTTACTACACAATACTATGTTGAAAGAAGATGCATATAGAACTGGACTTTACGACAGTCCAGTTTGTGAATGTGGCAATGACAGAGAATCTGCAGAACACTATTTGTTACACTGTACCAGATATCACGAAGCTAGAAGTGAATTAAGAGATGCTGTTAATGTTATATTAGAATCGATGAAGGGAGAAAAACATTTGACAGAGAGATTGTTATTGGCACCTTATAATCAGTCAGAAAATGTCAACAGAAAGCAGGATAGACATATAAAGGAAGCACTATTTCAGTTTATTACAGAAACTCATAGAAAGCTTTAACTTGTGCACTATCAACACTGGTTTCCGGTTGTCTTTACTCTACACAGGGTTCCCACGCCTCCCGGAAAGTCATGGAAAGTCCTGAAATTTTTTTCCTAGATTTTCCAGGACCTGGAAAGTCCTGGAAAATGAGTTAGGCCCTGGAAAGTCCTGGAATATGAAAATCCTTGTACCTATTCAAATCCTGTTCAAACTGTTATTGTTTAAATTTTAGCTAAGTATGTGTGTAATTAAGGCAACATGTAACACTAGCCCTTGATATGGTGGTTTGAACTGGTATTTTTGTACCTAGGTTTTTCCGGTTTTTTTTCGTACGAAATGTGTGCTTAGTTACAAAGTCCCATGGCAACATTGTTTACATGGCACTCAGGCTGCGTGTTTAGTCTGCTTAGCGTGAATGAATCGAGTAGACTAGCGCGCGTGCAGTGTACGGCATATTTGTTAAGTTGTAGTGTGTTTGCAGGCAATTATATTGCCCGAGGGTATGCCTGGCTATTGTGTATTCAGTGAGGCTTGGCTCACTGACGACAAGTACAGTGCGTGGTTGGCGCGAATGGGTGACAGAAACAGGGCGAGATGTACGTTGTGTTTGAAGGATTTTGATGTTGGAAATATGGGAGAAGCAGCTTTAAAGAGTCACATGACTGGCAAGAAACATCTTCATCTTGCTAGTATGATCTCTGGAGGTCAGCTGACTTTGAAACTGACGAACAGTGTGACAGTGAAGCAGGCCCCATCTGCAGCAACTGTCAGTTCCCAAGTCAGT
>Ga0209367_1013430_pt1 | contig 10532 bp, 10 predicted proteins | sample WorMetLIZISLAND2_FD_187412 | JGI IMG/M metagenome (GOLD analysis project Ga0209367, IMG submission 187412) | Marine gutless worms symbiont microbial communities from Max Planck institute for Marine Microbiology, Germany - Olavius geniculatus... ...
TTACCGTCCCACGGAGGGTAGAAGGCTGAGTCGACCTAGCTGGCAGGCTTTGCACCAAGATGGTTTACCTGCCCGCAGGCAGTCACCCATCGCAGTACTAACCGGGCCCGGCGTAGAGTTACTTCGTTTCAGCCGAAAGGCGTTACCAACTACGCCACGCCACCAGCCTTTAACGTTTATGTTACACTATGAATTTTAGTGGAATAATGATAGTGAAGTAATGATGATGGTGTGAAATGTTGCAGCATTGTGAAATTAAGTTGTGCATGAAACATTGTGTTGTGTTGTTGAGTATGAGTCATTGAGTCTGTCCGTTTGTGGGTCTACTCAGTCGGATGTATGCTCTCTGTCTGATCGTGATGCTGATAAAATGTCGACTCTTTGTTTGGCTGTCTGTCTGTTGCAGGTTTGTGGCTGTACACAGCACTCAGTCGGACGCTCTACATCTCGTCACGACGCTGATGAAACATCGTTTGTGTCGGGTGAACATGTCGGCTGACGTCTGTTCGTTGTTTGCGTCCACCGCCGTACGTCCGATGCCCGCGTCGCTCGGTCTGCTTGTTACTGTTTTTGATGAGTACGGGGCCCCGGAAAACACGGGTGAGAACAACGCAGGATGCAAGAAATCGTCGTCGGTGCGAAGTCAGCTGCTTGGCTGGCTGTTGCGTTGTCGCTCAGAGCTTACGGACGATGAATTTGTGTCGCTGCCGACGGATCTCGATGCGAGGCTGGTGGCACGCGTTCTTGTGGCGCTGACCGTGCGTGATGCTTGTGTGTCCGATGCCAGCCAGACCAATGATACTGTGCTTACCAGCGATATCAGTAATGCTATGGGGCTCGCTAATGCTGGGCATATCGGTACAATGGGTGGTTCGTCAGACATTGATGGTCTGTGTCTGCTGTCGACGTTCCACGCTGTCATTCCGCTGCCGGCGTGTGTCAGCAGTACAGCGACAGGTGCTTGCAATAAGCTGTCTGCAGCAGTGCATTGTGGGAGCAGTGTATTACAGCACAGACGGAATGAGCTACTGACTCTCCTAGCTAGCGACATCGACTACTCAGTCGCCTCGGCCAATTCTGAGGTCAGACCCTGAGCCGTGTATTTTTTCATTTAACTGTGTAGATTGTATTAATGAAAAGTTAAACCAAAGTGTACGAAACTTTATTCAGATTTATTCATATTTGACATTTTTATTGTATGATGTCTAGGGGGTCTGTTTTTTACCGAACACAGTATAGGCCTACATAAATAAAACTAGTGCGTTAAAAAGAAGGTTACTTGCCAAGTCTAAAATATTGGTAGTGAAACTCTGAATTCGGACAAGTTTAAGTAATGATAACAGTGTTGCAATTGTCATCACTTTGCAAAACATCTCGGAAAGTTTGACGGTAATTAAGTGAGAATGCATTGATTGAGAGTGACCACCAGTGCAGAGTCTAATGAGAGTGACTGCATGTCCGCAAGGTAGAGTTTTAAGGTGTCTCGGTGGCTTGGCGGCTCAGCGGTTAGGGCGTTGGACACGAGACCGAAAGCTGGTGAAAGGTCCATGGTTCAATTACCAGCCATTGCACTGCTAAGTAACAACTTTGGGCAAGTTGTTCACACCTATGTCCCTGTGTAGGTGCAAGCGTCTAGTGGTTGGTATCGACTTGTAACTTTCATGTTGCATTTCGATTCTCACTGCCGGTCATTTGCAAGCTACCTTGAGCAAGTTGCTAACTTACTGTCTGCTCAGGCCAACTCAGCCTTCTACTCTTCGTGGGATGTTGTTTGTGCATTTTGTCTATGTATACTGTCATTGTGTGTGTGTGGAGTCAATGGCATGGCAGCGTCAACTGATGATGAATGTTTTTCTCTGTGCTCTGTGTGTAAACGTAAAACGTAAAGTCCTTCCCGAGCCTTACAGCCCATAGGGTGGCGCTGATCTTCGTTTCCTAAGGCTTTCAGCCAGACACCAGTTTTGCACTGCGAGACCGCGGATACGGGGCCAGTGTATCGCGCGGTGTGCCTGTTTACGTCCCAGCGGTGAAGCCAGTACCACATTATACTGCTTGGTGACAGAGGCACATGTGTGTGAACAACTTGCCTAAGGTCGTTACCCAGCAGTGTCCCGGTGCAGAGTTGAACCTGCGCCTTTGAGTTACCTCAGGATTATGAGTTCGACACGTTACCGTTAGACTACCGAGCCTCTGGGTGTGCTCAGAGTGTATTGTGTTTAGATGAAGTGTATGGTGTGTAGTCAAAGCGCATGGAGTCGATGGCGTGGCAGTGTCAACTTATGATGAATGTTCTGCACTGTGCTCTGCATCGCTGGAACTGGACAGTTGCTGACATTCTTCAGTCAGACATCTACACTAAGTTCAAGGTATTCATTCATTTTGTAACTTGTGCTTTTGTGCTTTGTTTGTCTGTGTTAAGTGCTAGCAGCTTTTAGCCTTAATGCTCATATGTCGGGGAAATATCAGGGAATTGTCAGGAAAAAATCTCATTCGGACAAATTTCTCAAAAACTCCGTGAAATTGCACAATTTCACATTTTTTTGGAACAGTTTTTAAGCTCGCTATGCTCTGGAGTCATCTTGCAGCTATTAAATGACAGCCACAATTCATTAAGTGATGAATCTTGAAAGCACAGGCACTATTTGGCCTGTTTTTGATTAACGTGATGCAACAACTGTAGACCATAGCATTAAACAGTATATTGATGAATCTTTGCCTGTGGCTCAGTAGTCTAACGGTAACATATCGAACTTGTAATTCTGAGGTAACTCAGAGGCGCAGGTTCGACTCCGCACCGGGACACTGCCGGGTAACGATCTTAGGCAAGTTGTTCACACACATGTGCCTCTGTCACCAAGCAGTATAGTTTGGTACTGGCTTCACCTCTGGGACGTAAACAGGCACACCGAGCGATACACTGGTCCCATATCCGTGGTCTCGCAGTGTAAAAACTGGTGTCTGGCTGAGGGCCTTAGAAAACGGAGATCAGCGCCGCCCTATGGGCCGTAAGGCTCGGGAAGGACTTTGCGTTTTTTTTGCCTCCTCTACTGGAAAAGTTGGAATTTTGTTGTGGTCTCGAAAGTGGTCAACTGTGGTAAATGCTTATTGTTACTTACGATGAATTACTGTCACATTTGCAGAGTATGATGCCTGGCATGTGGTATCATGGATCAACTAGTACTTTATGGCTGTCGATATATTTGGTGCTTGTGTTAGTAGAGAAATTGTTAGTTACACTGATGTACAAAGTTGAAATGAATCAGTTGAGATAATTTCTGACTGATACTCAGATCTTGGAGATCATGGATGCATTTCAGTGCTTTTAGAATACAGCAGAATTGAAAAATAGAGGCATAAGCATGATCGTGCACTTGTTTACACTGTTTATTTACGACAGATTGAACACATAAGCTATTAGTTCGTGCTTATATCTTTTGCTTCTGCTGTATCATATAAATCAGTGACATTCGGTATTTAATTATAAATCTGGCAAACACACATTGGCAGCACTGGCAAATGAGCAATGCAGCAAATGGTCAAGATAAATAATAGTAATAATAATATTTTTTTGTTGGGGGGGGCAACTATATATTTAGTAGCCAGTCATCACCAGTCATTGCTTTCACTTATGCAGTAATAAATTAATTAAAGTAAAAGTAAAGGTGTCAATTTGTATAGCACATCTCACTTACACGCCTCTAATGTGCTTTCGTCACTAACGCCTGTCGCACGGCCACCATGTGCAGCTGCAGACACAGGCTAACGCAGTGGCCGGCTAGGCAGCCCCAGTCAGCTGTACCAAGGTCACCACCTTCCGTAACCCATATAAATGAGTTACTACTCATTTTACCGTCCCACGGAGGGTAGAAGGCTGAGTTGGCCTTGTTGGTTGACTGATAGCGGACGCCGTACCCAGAAAGTGGTCAAACGGCCATCCATCAGTCTAGCGCAGGATAGAGAAAGTTCTCCGACTACGACCGACGTTCTAACCACTATGCTACGCCACCAACACCACAAGTTGCTTGTAGTTTGTTTCTGTGTATAAGTGTGTTGTTGCTGGTTGGCAGCTGCTGATGTCGACGTTGGCGGCTAATGTCGTGAGTTTCATTCGGAAACAGCGCGGTGGCAGCATCGAGTCACTGTCAGCTGTGATGCGGTTGCTGGTTGGCATGATGACGTCACACAGCAGCAGCTGCAGCAGCTGTATGTCATTAAATGATGATACCAGTCACCATTCGCTCGTCTCATTGTGTCATTCTATGCTGCCGGACAGTTTCATCAGGGCGTTGCTTGACCAGATTGATGCTGAAATGGTAACATCATTTGCAGTTACTGTTGGTGCATTATTTCTCCATTTGTTCCATGTGCATTTTAGAGTTATATCTAGTATTTTATCTACACTGTGTCCCACAAGAAACGTCCCACTTTTTATTGTCCATATCTTCATAATTCTTTCACTGGCATATTCGGCAGACAATAAACAGGTGTGATCTCATAGCTTTCATACTGGTTTCCAATAGGAACCATATCTCCTTTAAACCTTTAAACAGTGACAAACAGTCTAGTCTGATGCAGTATGCATGTTTTTTTTCTTGGTGCACATTTGCTTCAGACAGAGTCAGTAGATGTCTTCATACAGAGTTATAGTTTGAGTTGTATTTGCTGTTTGCATGCAACAGTTGCCTTCCAAAACCAGCAGTGCTGATCTCGCATCATCATCGCTACTCTCTGACAGACTACCAGCGAGGACTGACGGCAGGGTGCGTGATCCGTTTGATGATGACTTTGATCTGATGGCGGATGGCGGATTGACCAGTCAGAGTAACTTGTCATCACAGGCGACCACGTCCACCGCTGGCTTAGCGTTCAATGATGAATTCCCAGTCTCCACATCGCAGTCTCAGTCTTCACTCGCCTTCTCTGCAGGTAACATGTCATTCTGAATAATGACTACGATCTTGGAATTCCAAACCGACAATTCTGGTCGTTTTGCAAATCCCAAATCTCTGGATTGGCGGCATCCCAATGCTAGGATATTGGGATTGCAAAAATTTGTTAAATAGTATTTTTTGGATGGTTACAGATGACAAAATAATAATTTTCTCTGTCTGATGAAATATTTTGTGCATGCAGGAGATCTTTCTGTGAGCTGTAAGTTGTACTTCGACAATCACAGTCACTCCCATGTGCCTGATGACTTACTTCGTTTTTACTCCTTGCCCGCTACGTTTCTAACATAGCGAAGAGGAGTATATGAGATCAGAGGCGCGTTTCGCACTTTTTATTTCTCTGAGATTTTCAGAGATTCTCTGAGAATCTCAGAAAAAAGGTAGGTGCGAAACTCGAATTCTATGCAGCATCTCAGATATTCTCAGAGAATATCAGAGATTTTCAGAGAAATAAAAAGTGCGAAACGCACCTCAGTGTAATATTGAGGACCGACCGACCAACGACTGACCTCTGTTCCTGGAAGAGCCTTCCTGGAAGAACTTTAAACGGCCTTATCTCCATAACGGTGCTAAATAGACACATGGTCACTATGGACCACCTATAGGAAGTCGGCCCCCGGGAGTCGAATGGTCATGCGACCGATGACGCCACGTGACCCCCAAAGGTCAAGGTTGTGACCCCATTATCTTTGAGGCGCCATATCTCTGTAACGGTGCCAGATAGATTCATGAATTGAGGTATAACCAGACAAATGGCAAATAGCGTCATCAACCATTATTGGAAATTTTTTCCTCTCAGTTCCTAAAATTGGGCAATATTTTATGAACTTTGGGGAGACAATTTTCAATAACGACCACGACGCCAGTCACTATTAGTATAATATTAAACGGGTCTCAATTAGACGCCGGGTCTCTAATACAAGCCGAAAGGAATGAAAAAGCTTTTAAAAGAATACAAAAGAAAATGATGCGCCGAGGAGTACATTAGATTGGTCACAATCTAATAAAATTTTTTGTTCATTAGGAAATAAGTCTAGTAGGACTACTTATGGGAATGGATTAGGGAGACCAATCCTGGGATTACGAATTTTTTTAATCCCAGATCCTGAGATTGAGAAATGTTCTCAGGATTGTAATCACTAGTTCTGAACCGGAACTGCTGGTGTAGCTCAATGGTAATGCTTTTCATTTGATCAACGAAGTTGCTTTACACTGGGCCGGGTTAGTACTTGGATGGGTGACTGCCTGTAGGCAGGTAAACCATTTCAAGGTCAACTCAGCCTTTTATCCGTCCTGGGTAGGTAAATCATGTAACAGTTTGTCTGGCTGGGGTTAAGGCAGGGTGCGTTCACGTTTACTTGTGTCAGATAGCAGGTGTGCGATATTATGTGGCAGGTGATGCTCTGCCTTGGGTTTCCCATAAAGAACTATACACAGCCTTTATGTGTACATGTAAAGTTGGTGTACTGTGTAAAAAGGTAAAAAGGTAAAGGTCATCAATTTGTATAGCAAATCGTCGCAAACACGCCTCTAATGCGCTTTCGTCACTAACCAGAGCCGCCTGCCGCACGGCCACCATGTGCAGCCTGCAGACACAGGCTGGCGCCGCGCGGCCGGCTGGGCAACCCCAGTCAGCTGTACCAAGGTCCCCACCTTCCGTAACCCATGTAAATGAGTTGCTACTCATTTTACCGTCCCGCGGAGGGTAGAAGGCTGAGTCGTCCTAGCTGGCAGGCTTTGCACCGAGATGGTTTACCTGCCCGCAGGCAGTGACCTATCGCAGTACTAACCGGGCCCGGCGTAGAGTAACTTCGTTTCAGCCGAAACGCGTTACCAACTACGCAACGCCACCAGCCACTACGTGGTGTGGGTGTATATTGGTGTGTTTGGTCTGTTGTAGGTGGTGAAAGTGTGCTGTCAGCGTGCATGCTGTCTGCTTGTCAGTCAGTCTGTCTGTCTGCGGTTGACTTGCTCTGTCAGTTGTGTCAGCAGATCGATGACTCGCTACATACTGAGTGTGTCATCGCGCAGCTGCTTAAGTCATTTGATGATGACGATGAAACTTCCTGGGATTGCTCAAAGCCGTTCCGTGTGCATCTGGTTTGTAACGACTATAACCTAAGACAACGACCGCATGACTGCAAGTTGAATGTTAGCACTGACGATAGAAACTTTTTAACTAGGATGCTTTTGAAAGACATTTATTAACCTTTTTATTAATCATTCTGTCACACATCATTTAGTTTTACTGCAACCCTCAGACTGTGTTGTACCCGTACAATTATTGTGTTGTATAATGTATTGTATTGTATTATTCTTGTATAATTTGTCACATTCATTTATTTCCCATATTGGACTAGCTTATGACTACATTCACATGAAACGAACATTGTATTGTATGCGATATGATGAAGATTCGCACTTGAAAACTGATGGACTAGCTGTCAGTTTATTCTAGCACATAACTAAAAAGAACTGAAATGTTTCAAGTGTTTTAAATGGAAATGAAATGATATATGATATGATGTTGAATTTGCACTTGAAAACTGACAGACTGGCTGTCAGTTTAATCTAGCACATAAACTAAAAAAAACTGAAATGTATCAAATAAAAGTAAAAAATAAAATGAGAGAAGTGGAAATATGAGTACAGATTATGAAACATAAAAACATAAACATAAAAAACAAACATAAAACATAATAAACAAAAACTGACTGAAATCCAAGCAACTAAAAAGGAAAGAAATAAAATACAAAAAAATGTAACTGAAACTGGTATAAACTAAAACCAGAAAAATAAAAACCATGAAGTGAGTCTCGATAGCTGTAAAAATCAGTCCGAGGATGGTGCCAGATGTCAGTGGAGGATAGGATTTGAGAAAAAGAATAAGAAAAGTTTTGAGATTGGAATGAAAGAATGACAGGGTGATGGATGACAAGAGTGGTGATGGTGACGCTGACGACGTGAGATGATCATGGAAGTATGGTGAGTCAGGAGGAGATAGATCAAGACGTGGCTGATGAAGTGAGTGGGGGAGTTGATTCCAGAGATGAGGTGATGCATAACGAAAGGAACAACTGGTAATTTTTAAGGAGGAATAAGTAGGTGGACGAGCGAGAGTGACAACAGATGAGAATCGAGTGTTACGTGGTGGCTGGAGAGAGATTAAGTTATACAGGTAAGGAGGTTGAGCAGTATAGAGAAGTTTAAAGGTAAGAGAGAGAATTTTATATTCAATATGTTCATTTATTTTGAGCCAGTGAAAAGATTTAAGAATAGGAGTGGTATGACTAAAATTAGGAGCTCTGACGACAGCACGAGCAAGGGAGTTTTGGCTGTGTTGAAGACGATTTAATTGAGACTTAGGAAGATTATAGTATAGAGAGTTACGGTAGTCAAGTTTGGAATCTACAATAGATGTTGCATTGGCACTGGATGTTGTAGAATCAAGATAGGGGCGGATACAGCGAAGTTAGTGAATATGTGAATAGCAAAATTTAGACAGTGCAGAGATTTGGTTTGAGAAAGTAAGGTATTTATCGAATATGAAGCCGACATTACGAGCAGAGTGAGTAGTGTTGAGAGAAGAGTTATTTATTTTAGCAAGTTGCCGTTTGAGCCCAATGAGAAGAAATTCAGTCTCGGAGGAGTTGAGAGTTAGTAGGTTAGCAGTCATCCAGGAAGAGATACGTCGCAAGACATCCTGAAGGTGAGTTAGATTAGAATGGAAATTAGGTGGGCGGAAAGAGAGGAAGATCTGAGTGTCGTCTGCATAGAGGTGGTGATTTAAGGAATGAGATGAAATGAAAGTGCTGAGAGGGGTGGTATACAGGATGAATAGTAAAGGACCAAGAACAGAGCCTTGAGGTACACCATAGAGAGAACCATGTGGGGAAGACAGACTACCAGAGCAGCGGACACGGAAAGAGCGAGATGACAAGTATGATTTGAACCAGTTTAAGACAGTGCCATGAATGCCAAACCAGGATGATAGATGAGAGAGTAGAATATTGTGATCTATGGTGTCAAAGGCAGCAGACATGTCAAGAACGCAGAGACATGATACTTGTTGTGAACAAATGGTATTGAGGAGATGATCGTGAATGTACAGAAGAGCAGTTTCAGTGGAATGATGTTTAAAGTAGGCAGACTGGTGTGGATTAAGAAGATTATTAGATGATAGGTGGGTGGTTAATCGAGATTTTACAACACGTTCAGTCAGAGATAGTGTGGTAGTTAGACAGATCTTCAGTGTTTAAGGTAGCTTTTTGAGGAGAGGAGATACAACAGATTGAATGAGAGAAACTGAAGTACTCAAAAGTATAGTTGCGTAAAACACAAAAACAAAAAAATCCAAAAACAGGTGGTCATGCAAGAGGTAGAAGTCTAAGATCAGAAAAATTCCAAAGCAGAGCTTGGTAGAGTAACCAAATTGGGTTTGATGTAGACAAGGTTAGTGCTTTTCTACATCCCACATCCAAAGTCATTTTTCAAAGAAGTTTTGAAAATTCGCATCTTTTCTCAAGAGAAGAAGTCTTCCAAAGATCTTCCTAAGAAGTTTCAAGTATGCAGCCAGCCCCTCGACTTGCACTTGTGTAACACGAATGAAGCTTAACTGGTCGGTGGGCGAGTTGAACACACAAACTGACTAAGCGTCCCAGTTTCAAATTTTCTCGGGAAAAATTCCATGGAAAATATGCTGTATCTGTCTGTTCGTGTGTTTGCAGTTGTCACATGTGATTGGTTGCCTGCTGACACGGTCTCACTGTCTCACGGAGGACTTGCTGGAAACGCTCGTCTACTCTGTCCAGTCAGTACAGTTTGCCTGCATTCCATCATCGACTCAAGACACAGCTGTTTACTGTTGCTTTTGAAAACAGTGGTTAACTGTAACGTAGCCAGCGCCTCCGTATCTTTACACACGTCTAGTTTTGTGGTGCTTTATAAGTTCGTTTTTGACTTTAACTTAACTTTAAGTACCATTTCAGTTTTTTTCCTTGCTGTCATGATTGGCTGATGCTCAGTCATTTATTCATATACACTGACTGTTGTGTAGAAACTTTGGGCATGTATGTTGGTTGGACACATATTATTACAGCAATCCCCATTCACAATTCCGTAGAGTGTTTAGCGCTGGCGTCGTGATTGGTTCAGGGATCAGTGTGTGACAATGGCACAACTATACACTGGTCATTCACCATATCGGGCACTGGGACTGCTGTTCACACTGCAGCAGCACCAACGAAACAGTGCAACATTTGGTTTTTTTAGTGCCCAGTTCATGACTGAATACACATTACCCCGGTTTTGAACTGACTGCATTGGCTGCCAGTGCGACAGCGGGTCATGTATAAGACGGCGATGCTAACATACAAATCACTGAACATTGGTCAGCCAGAACACCTGTCCGTTCTGCTTAGTGACTATACACCGTCACGTCAACTCCGATCATCCGATCACCAACTGCTGTCCCAGCCAACAGACAACACAGTGTTCGCCGGCCGTGCGTTCAGCTCAACTGCACCTCGTATTTGGAACAGTTTACCAATTACCATTCGAACAGCATCCACTACCAACACTTTT
>Ga0209367_1013433_pt1 | contig 10531 bp, 6 predicted proteins | sample WorMetLIZISLAND2_FD_187412 | JGI IMG/M metagenome (GOLD analysis project Ga0209367, IMG submission 187412) | Marine gutless worms symbiont microbial communities from Max Planck institute for Marine Microbiology, Germany - Olavius geniculatus... ...
TACATGCAGGTATATGTTTATAAAATTATATTTGATTCGGTAAAGATTCTTGCATGTTATTAAGAAATCTGCAATGTTATCACTTTTTTGGGACACAGTGTATAATACTAAAACTATCTTGGTAGTGATCTTATATTCTCTCAGTATTAACAGTACTATTTTACTAACTTTCTGGATTAATTAAATAATGTGCGGAAAGAGGACCAACTGAATATTTTGCTTGCTGTTTGTGTCAGCTACCTTGACAATTGTTCACGTGCCGCACGCAAATTGGCACATTTTGATGTCACATTTCCCAAGTACTATCAGCTGATGTTGCCATACATTATCATGCATTGCACGACTCCAGTTCATTGTGAAAACGGTACAACTGCTACAGATAAGCCTGTCCCTTGCCAGAGTTTTGCGGTAGTACTTTGTTTGCTATTTATGATGCTCTAGTCAATTAATGAATGGTATTTATTTGTGAATGGAATTTTAGTTTGATAAATTATTTTTTTTAAAATTTTGTATGTTGGGTATTTATTATGATGCTCTGCATGTTAGTTTTCCTGTGTTGTAAACTGATTTTGTTACTAGCAAGTCCTGAAATTGTACAGCAGTACTTGTTTCTTTGGTCAATAAAGTTGGTTACTAGCAGCTTGAGAATTTAAAAGTTCTTCTAATGGTGATGACTGTAATTTTTTCTTATAAAGGGTAAATAGTATATATGGTGCAATTTAGTGTTTACTTTTGGGCATAATTGGACAGTTAAATCTATAAAACGAATGTTTAATGCAGGATATTTCAGGATATTGAATATTATCTTGTTATCATCACAGTTGAATAAGTGGGGATTCAATAAAGTGAATGTATTACAAAAATGACAATAGTGATTTCTGACATGTGCAAGTGCAATATTTGCGAAGAAAAGCGTGAGCTCTGGGTAAATGCGGCATTAAGGTTTTGTATTTTGCTTTGAATTTTATTCTAAATTCGTGTTTCAGAGTAAAGTAAGTAAGTAAATTTGTATAGCATTCAATGTCAATTTTTCCCACTGAATCTGAGGCAATTTGGGTGCGATGTGGACTAAGATAGCTTTAAAACTAGGTTCCGTAAAAATACCTTGAGGTGACGATGAAAACAACATATGGAAGGGAATTGCGAATATCCAAAGGGAGGGTGTTTTAGATGTAGGGAGTGGCTACAGCAAAGCTACGGCAATGGTTTAGATGATATTCTGGCCTGAGATGTCACGCATGTTACATACGCTACTGAACTGCGTGCGTTTTTGCTGCAGAATCACGGCTGGTGTGCAGCAGGGCAAAGCTGCCAGCACTCCCATGACATAGACGTCATTCTGGAGTACGAACGCCACGAACAGCTGTCAAAGAAACAGCGACGAGCAAAGAAGAAAGAGAAGAATGTGGAAACGTTAACAGACACAGCTCTGAGTGTCAATGAAGCAAAGACGACGACCAATGGCTGCTGTAGTAATAGTGATGTTGGTCTCACCAGCAAGACTGCAGCAGCAACTGTGGCAACTGATGATACAGAGGTGACTTCTTTGGCTGATAAAGAAAAGTCAGCTGAAGCAAGAACTGAAAGCAGGAATTCTCATGGACATCGGGCTGGTTTCGACGCATTCATGACTGGCTGTGTGTTTGCTTGGTCGGTGGTATCATACAACCAGAAGTCTTCCGTAGATCAATTTGCTACAACGACAGTTACGGCCCTCGATGTCACAAACTCAGAATTCGTTAATCGTGTTTATCTCGGTGGCAAAGATTTCCCACTTCATGTGACGCAGAGTGCTTTTGCGAAGCCGTCCAAGTGTCACTTGGAGAAATGGCGATTGATGAACAGTGCAGTCGATGCTCAGTAAAATCATCTCACTTTGTATTACGCAGTGTTAAATATTGATTTGCAGTTGACATTTTTTGAAATCATTCACTCTAGTCAGAAGTACAAAACTGGATTTTTAAGCTGGGAATAAGCATTGTTTTTTAGCCGATCGTACTTAAGTAATGGTTTGAGCTATTGGCATGGTGGTTGTTTGTCCATCTGTCTGTCTGTAACGGATTTACCTGGCTAACGGGTAGGTTGTAGGGAAAAACTATTTACACAAGCAATTAGCCATGTGTGTTAAACTCGAGCTTCCAAAATTTCTGCTATCTAGTGTAAGGGACACATTTTCAAATTGGAGGTTAAATGGAGAGGGGTAGGAAAAATGTGAGTTTTTCAACAGAAAACTGGCCATATCTTGAAAATGGTGAGACATAAGGCCAAGGTTACTATTAATCACTAATAGGAAGTGGCATATCCCTTTCAGTTGAAATGAAAATCATCGACCTTGGATGACCTTGAAGGTCATTGACAACTAGTACGATCGACTATTTTAGAGACAGCTGCGCTTCTTGTTTTACATTACGTTTGGTGATATCAAGAAATGGTTTGGCTTTATAAATGTAACAGCATTGGGGGGATTTTTTCTAATGTGTCCAATTCTCCCATCACCAGAAGGATTGATAAGATGTTTTAACCATGTCATTGTTTGGAAAGGCCATTCTGAGTACTGAAAATATTACAGTACGTATATTGATCTGTCCTTTATTGGATAGCGTGCAATGGTCCCCACAGTCTGTTAGTGGTTTGTTGCTATCCACCTAGAATGCCACTTTCACTGGCAGCATTGAATTTCCCAGCATACAAAACCTGATAATAGATGACAGTTAATAAATCGTTCACACTTTTGATGTTACCAGTGGCGGATTCAAGGGGGTTAAGGGGAGGGCGTCTGCCCTACCCCTGTTAACGAGATAAATCTTGAAACAAGTAAAAATTTTGCACAAAAATTCATGATTTTTTGCATGAAATTAAAAATTTTCTGGGGTGGGACACAACCCCATCTACACTTTGCTGTTCTCCACCCTTATTTCAAACTTCTGGATCCACCATTGGACGTTAATCCATCAACCAGTGCAGCCTCATGGAGTTGTTAGGCCCAGTTGTGTAGTGTGGCTGCAGGAATGATGGTTTTTGTTGTGCAATGTGCACCTGCGATGCATAAGCAGAAACAATGACAAAAATAAATAATTCTTGTTGCTTGCCAGATACGGTGGAAATAATATCTGGTGGAACACAGGCACGCCAGGCAGTGCACACACTTTATTGTCACTGCGAAAAATTTTTGTCTATGCAAGTTCATGAGATTCAAAATGCTACGTTCTCATGGGTATTTGGATATGCATTTCAATTTTCTGATGTTTAGTTTTGGGTATCATACGTAGTTGAATGTAAGTACAGCATGATGATTCTACGGTACTTAGTTTACGAGCATTTAACGATAATTATTAGTGGGTAAATTGACTCAGTTATGAAAATATAGGCCCAATAATGTAAGATATCGATATTGTAAGCGTGTCGAGTCGATAATCCTATATTGGCCCATCTCTACTGCGACTTGAATTTAAATAGTCTACGACGTGTTGTAGGGTAAATGTAAACAAATAAAAAAGTGACGATTGTAATAATAATTATGCAGTGCGTATCAGAAAGTTACTCATAATTCGTATATACACATATTTACTATTTTATTTTTAGCCGTTTAGCGACATGGTAAGTTTGATTTTGTTATTGTGGCAGTTTGGTGGCACACAGCGTCATATTTAATATATAGCAATGAACTGCTATTGCTGTTGAACTCCGCTGACACCGTAGGTTAGAAGTAGGTTTACTCGTCAAGGTGGTAGATAAGGTTAATTATAGAAACAATGGATGAAGTTACAAGTGGTGAATTTTTGGCGAAATAACATGATTACTTACTCGTAAATGTTGTAGTAATCTCATCTTATTGCACATTTCATGAATCTTTGTCATCAGAGGTTTCGTTTGAGTTCAGGACACACTTAACTTTCTGGAACAGTAAGACAGACTTTTAACAACTTCAACATAACTTCGCACAAAATCAGCGTAAACATCGCACTGCGCTGTCATGGCAGTCTTAAACATCCGTTAATATAACGTAACGTAACATCAAACATTATCAGACACGCGGACGTCTAACGACCGAGAATGACCATGTTTAGATCATCAGACTTAGTTGTAGAATTAGGGTTAGTTTCAAGGTTAGGGTTAGAAATAGGGTTATGGTTGAGTTTGAGGTTTGTAATTACATTCAATTGCAATTAAAATTACTAAAATTCAGTATGATCGGTGTTACAATTGTTCTCGGTTGATAGATGCTTGAAGTAAACATCTGTGATGTGGAGATCGCATTGCGTGCACATGTACAATTTGTTGCAAAATAGTTAGAGAAGCGTGAAACGATCGTAAATATTTTTTCATTTTTGGACTTTAGACATCTTTAGCAATTGATTAACGTGAGTGAAATCGGAAATTTGCGAGTAAGTAATCGTGCGATTTCGCCGAATTTTTGCATGCACTGTTATGTGTTTGTGAAGTTTTGTGACAGTACCATTATTTTAATGTGGAACCTATTGCTTGTAAAGATACTGTGTGATGGTGCACCAGATGATGAGCGATTGTTAGAATTATGGAACTTCCATTCTCACGTACTTTCGCTCACGGGAACAAAAGTTCCATGAATGAAACTTTCACTTCCTGCAACTTTCGCTCTCGAGAACTTTCGTTTCTGGGAGTGAAAGTGACATGGAACTCGCTCCCAGGAACTTTCATTTCATGGAACTTTCACTCCCACAGCCAATGTAACGTGGTTTCACTCGCTAACATGAATTATGATTATTTAATTGATAAACTAATGGTATTAAGGTGTTAGCCTTGTTTGTATCTTTGTACAGCTTCATTGTAGTAAAAGGAGGCAGATTATTTTATTAAGTAATGTACAATGCTGAGTATGTGCATAAATCCACATACCCAGACTAATGGCTGATTAATGAAAATATACCGCGGTGCGGCAACAGCTGAGAAGTTTTGCTATAAATACAGCGGCAGCATCTGTGCGAGAGTCAGAGAGTCAGTGGGAGAGTTAGTTAGTTGTCGGTTGGCAGTACACAGCAGTCTGCAGAGCGGTCGCGAACAGTAGCAAGTTAGGACGCCAGCAGCGACTTGTGGTGCGCTGCTGCTGACTTTTGAGTTTTGTGGTTTAGTTCGATGATCAGACATAAATGGAGTTTTAATCTGGATTATCTGAATATGTGACTTAAGGAATAAAATGAATATTTCAACTTGGTTCTATGTCTTCTATCGCATGATCACTATTCTAAGATGAGTCAATAGAGACCGAACAAGTCCCGACTCATCTCAGAGGTAGCTTAGGCCTAGATTTCCACTACAATACAACTTACAATTCCCCAAACTAACCCAAGAATTATGGTGGAGTAAAAATTTGCTGACCAAAAATCTTAATTAGTCCGCCCGAAAACGATAGTTTTCAGAAGAACTTATTTTTTACTGCAGATGTTTTTTTTCTTCCGACGCGAGATCTCCGAGATGCGTGGGCCGATCGGCGTGAAATTTTGCACGATGCCCTAGGCCCTATTTTATAATGCCGGTCCAAAATTTTGGGAGGCGCACCCCAAAAAGATTTCAGGGGCCAAAAACATGCAAAATTTGGCCCGATTTCGGACGACTTGGATGTTCGGCGGCGAATATCTCCGAAACGGATGAAGATATTAAAAATCTGATTTTTACTTTATCTACCGCAATTCCTCCCGCGTTAGGCGAAACAAGTCCGGTGAACTTTGGTCCAGTGACCTTGGAGATCTCATTGTGAACTCGTACCCACCTAAAGCGCATTTTTCGGAAGAACATATTTTGGCCCCTAGAAGGTGCTGCCCCCAAATTTTTACACGCGCTAGAGAATCACCAAGTCTTACTAGCGCACCCCCCAACGGGGACGGCGGCCCCCCTTAGAACTTTTTACAAAGGGGGTCAAAAATTGGCTTAAAATGCAAAAAAATGAGCGCTTATAACTTCGGTGTTAGGGGGTGTAGCCCGACGAAACTTTGGCACTTGATGCAACCCTAGGTTGGGGTGTTAACGCACGTACGAAATTTGGGGGCACCACCCCACTTAAAATTTGGGAGAACAAAAAACGTCCAAAATTTAGTACGTTTTACGACACCTTCCGAGTTTGACCGTGAATATCTCTGTAACCAATGAAGATAGTGACACAATCTAAACGGCGTTGACAAGTACGATCCTTTCGGCGTTGAACAAAAAAAATTTGGTGAAATTCTGTCCACTACGAACAAAGTTATAGGCGCTCATGTTGACGTACCCTAAGCGCATTTTTCGGAAAAACATATTTCGGCCCCTAGGGGGTGCTGCACCCCCAAATTTTTACACGCGCTAGAGAATGACCAAGTCTTAGTAGCGCACCCCCCACCGGGGACGGGAGCCCCCCTTACAACTTTTTCAAAGAGGGGGTCAAAAATTGGCTTAAAATGCAATAAAGGAGCATTTATAACTTCGGAGTTAGGGGGTGTAGCCCGACAAAACATTGGCACTTGACGTGTCTCTAGGTGGGGGTGTTAACACAAGTACAACTTTTGGGGGCTCCGCCCCCCTTAAAAATTGGGAGGGAAAAAACGTGCAAAAATTGGTGTGATTTACGACAACTTTTGAGTATGAGCGCAAGTATCTCTGGAACTGATGAAAATAGCGACAAAATCTAAACGGCGTTGACGAGCACGATCTTTTGGGCGTTGAACAAAAAAAAATTTGTGAAATTCGGTCCACACGAACAAAGTTATAAGTGCTCATGTTGACCTACCCTAAGTCGACAATGCGCGTTCGGTGTATGCCACCCTAAGTCGACAATGCGCGTTCGGTGTATGCCAAATGCATGTGAGTTCGGGCCACGTGACTTTGATGCCGGGAAAATTTTACCCCCCTCTAATTTTCCCCAATCGGACTTAGGGCGCCGGGCGGACTCACGTTGGGCTTTGCCCCAAATTTCTAGTTTTACAAAATTTCATTGAATCTGAAAATATATCTAAACGGACTTGGTCTAACCATACCAAAAACTGCATTAAAACAATGCGTGACCCGCTATAAGTCAAGACCGGCATTCCACGGTCGCCTGCAGTGTACGGCTAACAGCAAACACACACAAGATATCTGGGCCACTTCGCATCCCAGAACACCGGCCTGCGTTCCTATGAAATATTGTTTGGGCGAAAAATGCCTTTGCCAACCTCAGTACCAATGCATCAACCTATCCAAGATTTTTGCAACCTAGATAGTCGTGTATATGTGAAATGGCTATGCAACGCTTTACGGTTGATAAGTTCCGCAAATTCTTCCTCAAATCATATATGTTTATAAGTTCGTCCTCAAATTATATTTTTGGTCAAGTTCTTACCATTATTCTAAACTCTAGTCTCTTGCCTAAACCTTAAACCTATTTTTAGTCTTTCGGAAAACCTTCATGGGCTAGCTGTAGCACGTTCCCTAGCGACAGCTGATCTTTCTTATTTTGGACGTTGAGCATTTACACCACATGCTGGCATCCTTTGATTTCATCTGCTTCTATTAAGTGTGTAGGCCTATAATGTTAACTCTTGAGTGAGGATCAAAAGTTCTACCTCATTTTCGCTCAGGGGAGCGAAAGTTCCAGGGAACAAAAGTACCAGGAAGTGAAACTTTCGCTCCTGGGAGCAAAAGTACATGTGAACGAAAGTTCCAGTTACCGATTGTTGTGTGCTGGTTAATGAGCTTGTCAGTTTTGTAACTTACTGTTTCCAGGTTGAGCATTTTGCTGTCATACAAAAATGTAGGATTGCTGTGGGAAGTTGTAAGGCCATTTTGGAATTATGTGCTCAGTGCTCACAGATTGAGATAAACTTGCTTTTTCACATTGTTAAAGGTACACATGAATCTTGTAAGTTCTTCACGAAGTGTATAAAACTATAAATACAAAATTTGATGTGTTTGTAGAAGAAGAGTCGCAACGTTATTCCATTGTGCAGTTTCTGCTGTGGTTCAGCTAAACGTAATCGCATTGGACATCCAGAAGAACTCATCTCTTGTGCTGACTGTGGCAACAGTGGTTAGAGCACAGATTATCATTTAACTGTTTATAGTTTATCTAAGCTAAGCAGATTGGTATATAGGTGGATTAATTCATTATGAAACTGGTAAAAAAATAAGTTATTACAGTCACTTATGTATTTGTATAACTTTAAATAGGTATTGTTTTTTTTATAATACAGTATATCTTATCAGAACTGCATCAGTTGTTGGGTAAGAACTTGTTAACTTCTGTCGATATTAGATCTAGTATGCAAATTATTGAGGATGATCTGCTGTGGGAATGATTATAATATGAGTGTATTAATTAAAAGCCTGTAATAAGTAGGCCTACCATAATGATGGATAGCTTTGTGGTTTTCGCTGCAGTGCAGTGCAGAATGAATGTTTGCTTTGACACATGCATAAGCCTTTTAAATGCTCAAGACGAGCACGTTTAATGTTAGCTAACCTGTGTGATATTGTTATGACTTTTTGATGATATGCGTGAATGCAGTGTCAGCACTGGAATTGCCGTGGAATATGTCATATTAGCATGTAGCGACTTATGCAATATAATAAAAGTATTTTATTTACGGCTCATATTTCGGTGAATATCTGTCTGTGTGATATCATAGGCCATCCATCCTGTTTACATTTCTCTCCATCGCTGACGGAACGTGTGAGACAAACTCGCTGGCAATGTCTCAACTGCAAGTCATGTACCGTGTGTGGTGGAATGGGACAAGCGGTAGGTGATGCTTCTGTTTGCTGTGGTGTACCTTCATTATTAGGATCACTGCATTAGCGTTATCACCATTATTTATTTGCCAAAGAACAACAACATAGCAAATAGGGCATAGAGAGTAAAGTGGGACAGAAAACTGCACTGATAAGTGTTTCTAAAGTCTAAGCACAAAAACAAAAACTAATTTGATAAAAAAACAATGAGCAGTACATGATCATAATCATTGTCGTTGGCATTTGATAAGGTTTCATTACACAGATATTGATTTTGATATGGCAATACTCCAAAACATCTGCAGGCTGAATGTGCTGATGCTGAACATGGTTTCCTGGCATCCTTGAAAGTCCTTGAATTTGTGCCCATAGGTCTTTGAAAGTCCTGAATTTATTTAGGGAAAAATCGGGAAGAACTGGAAAAAATGAATAAAATTCTAAACATTAGGCAATGCATATTTGCCATATATGGTCATATTTTACATTTTCTTTAAACAAAAATTTTTCGCAAGCTGTTTTGATGAAGTTGTTGCAGCGACAATTCATTAAGCTATGAATTCTGATGTCAACATTTAGTCCTTGAAAATTAACGTCGGCAGTTGAAAGTCCTTGAAAAGTTTTTGAATTTTATTTTGTGACGACAGTGGGAATCCTGGGCGAATGAAACTCACACATGATGAAAAATTAGCATACACGGGAAGACTGTTCCAGATAGTTACAGTTAGAGCTTTGAAGCACTAATTTTTTTAATGCATTAATTAACGCGTTATTAACGCACCGAGGGTCCGTCAAGATGGAGAGTAGGGGGTAATTACCCTGGGCCTCGCAACGTTTGGGGGGCCCTGCCTGTAGATTATAGAAATTTAGAAGTACATTTTAAACATATAATCATCAATAACTGCCGTCATGGCTAGCATATAAATCTATTAGCCTGTCGTCAAAATAATTATTTATTTACAGTAGTGATGGAATGGCAACTAGAGTTTAGTTACCTGAATTCATTCAATTGTCAAATAACTGCAGTTTGACGGAATATTGGTTCTTTTGTTTCACGGAATTTAGTAAATTAACATAAATTTACATATATGCATTACTTTTTTTAATGCATGTTAATTTATTAACGCATTAATGCGTTAAGTAACGCCTTAATTTGACAGCTCTAGTTACAATACATTCACTAAGCAAGGAAGAACTGATGTTTCGTGTTTATCAGATTACTGATGTTGTGAATGGTGCATTTTTGTTTTTAAATGTGTTTCAGGATTGCATGTTGTTTTGCGATGGATGCGATCGAGGGTTTCATTTGAAATGCTGTCATCCTCCTTTGACTGATATTCCAAATGGTAGGACATTGCTTTAGAAGAATCTTGGAGTTTTTCTGTGGCATGAGTATTTAAAGTAATGTTTGTAGTGTTTATACACTGTGTCTCAAAAAAAAGCATGTGACTACATTTTTTGCAATAACTTGAACAATGAATGTCCGATTATAATAATTTTTGGCACACTTATTAATGAGACTATATGTCATCGAATGGTGGTTTCATTTCCCACCTCATCTATTTAGTGCAACTGTCTTACCTTGGGAAATCACAGAACACAAAAATGACAAATTTAGCCATAATCAATATATTGTTTTGTGAACAAACAACGTTAAACAATATTTTATTCACAAATAAGTTCTTCCAATCCAAGTACCTGTCAGACAGGCTCATAACAAGTGCTCAAAATGTCGACCCTCTGCACGCACGCATGCCCTCAGTCGCTTTCTCCACTCGCTGACAGCTGAGTCAATGACGTTCTGCTGCAGATCATGCCA
>Ga0209367_1013434_pt1 | contig 10531 bp, 4 predicted proteins | sample WorMetLIZISLAND2_FD_187412 | JGI IMG/M metagenome (GOLD analysis project Ga0209367, IMG submission 187412) | Marine gutless worms symbiont microbial communities from Max Planck institute for Marine Microbiology, Germany - Olavius geniculatus... ...
GTGCTAAATTTCGTTTTTTTTCTATGACCAAAACAGTATAGAAATACACCTGGAATACAAGGACTGCCATGGAGATTGACTTGCATGCGATAAAGAGGCCGGTCCGGGGCGCAGCCTCGGAAGCAAATGTTTTTGGGGGCATAAAAACTCCCAAAAAATGCATATAATGGGTATAAATTTTATTAGTTTTACTGCGCATAATAATGTACTGCATATGCTAGGCAAAAAGGGCGACTTTTGTCATCTTGGGGGGCATGGCCCCTATGCTCCCCCTAAATCCGCATATGAACTCGGATACTCTCCCCTTTCTCTTTTTTCCCTTCTTCTTCCTTTCCTTTTCTTCCCCGTCCTCTTATATTTTCCCCTTTCTTTTCTTTTTTTCTCTTCTGTCTTTCTCTTTCCTTTATTTCCTCTCCCTCCGTTTAGAAGTAAGACTCCTTGAATCCGTTAGCTCCCTCAGTAGGGTCTGGGGCAGAGCCCCAGTCGAAATCGAATTTGGTGGATTTTAACCTTTAAAATGTGACGTCTGGTGGCAACAAATTTAATTATTTTCCATATAGTTAACTGATCAAACCTGCTACTTTGTTTGTAATTACACAACCACGAGGGATGCTGAGTGGGTGCTGCATGCATGGGGGTGCTAAGGGCTTCTCTTAGTACCGGTGCTGAAAAATCTGAGTAGGGGTGCTGAGCACTCCCTAGACCCTGTCTGGCTACGGCCCTGCTGAAGTATGCTGGCTTAACTGCCAAAAAGTGAACTTAGGGAATTGTAGCAGGACCATATGCAGAGATGACTCCCACCTGAGGAGAAAATGAATGTGACTACCTGGTATTTTCAAATTTTAATATTTCTAAATAATTTATAATATTCACAACAACAGGAGGACACAGGTGTATGACTGGCGAAATAATTCATCTGCGGAATAAAGTCCAACTTATTTGTGTATCAAAATCTCTTCTGAACGAGCAAAATATCTCATAGATGACACCACACATTCGACAATAAACCTTCAGCTACAGCAGTTTCACAAAAATGAATCAAATCATAAATATGATGTCTTCCGAAATGTGCGTGTTTGCAATGACATGTAAACAAGAGTTTTTTTCAACCTGCACGTTTCAACATATTAATGTCACTCAACTGTTAACAAATTTAGCAAAGAATACATAATTAGATGTGACAAAGTACGCAAAATACGCTGCTCAACGCCAGTCAGTGGTGACCATAATAACAATTATTTTCAACTCCATAACAAAGCTAGTCAGCTGCTGTCAAAATATTTAATACTGCTAGCAAACAGTCTCGACCAAGACTTTATCCAGAACTTTATCCAGATCACAACAAAACATAACAAAGACTGATTTTTTGTCTTTGAGGCAACTCGAAACCAAGATCTTGGTCTCAAGGACTATATCTCTGCTCGGAGTCGGAACAAACAAGAAACAACAAATGATGTGACCTCAGTAACACATCAGTTATGACTACAGTATCAGTAAAATTTGATTCAGATCTTATGGCATAACAGCAGTTAAACTACAAGCAGTAGCGCAGCCAGGAATTTGTCTTGGGAGGGGTGCACTCCTAATGCTCAAAATTTGAGGAAGACAGCTGACAGCATGGGGGCCTGGAGGAGGACTGTTAGCTCCCTAGAAGGGTTCAGGCCAGAGCCCCAAACCGCAAATGCATTCTGAATGTACCAAAAGCCCAGAAAATGGGGCTAGTGGCTGCAAATGTCAAGTCATGACCCAAGTCATTTTGGGGTGCACATAAACCCATGCAATGCAACCCTCCCCCTGCCTACGACACTGACTAAGAGATCTTGTGTGTAACAAGTCGGAAAAGTCAACAACAAAACATCTCTTAACATAATCCATTCAAACTTCATATAACGACCGCAAATTAATGTAACAAAATAGAATATCAAAATGTAACAAACTATAACCTAAGCGACTAGGAAATCCAAGACCTATAAAAAAAGAACCCACACTGACTTTCTGTGTGCAAATGTGATAGAAACAAGTTCTTACCAGTGGTGTTGCAGAAAGTAAGATGAGAAATCCACATTTTGTGTGAATTCAGGCAAAAAAACGAAATTTTGAGCACCAGCATAAGCTGTATTGAACATTTTTTTGTTATCTCAAAAAAACTGCAACTTCTGCCCGCTGCACCCTTTTTAACTCCAGATGCCACTGTTTCTTGCACTAAATGTGTAGCTATTTCTGTTCAAAAATGGGCATAACAATGTAACAAAGAATTGGGGAATAAAATTTGAACAAGCTATAACACATCAAACAAGCTAATAAACTAGCACAACCATCAGCTATTCTGTGAAAAAAGTATCAACTTCAAAAGAATTCACTACCATAAACAAAAATTTGAACATCTCATGAATAATATTAACGACAGATGTTCTACCTAATGCACAGTAAACCTCAGGGAAGGCCTGACAAAATTACAGAACATGGAAAACTGCATTTGCTCAAAGAAACTCATGCCAAATGTCCATCGTGAGTAAATAACGATTCAATTTGCACATTTTAGAGTATGTCTTCACATCTTCATGAAATAGTTCAATAAAAATGGACAAGATAAAAATATTGCAACAATCAAAGTTGGAATACATAATAAGAAATGAGTGTGGAAAAGATGACCTGGTATTGAGTGTTAAGATTCTAACAACATTAACATTACTACTATCATATTAGTTGCATTAATTATATTACGAGAAATATCATTAGCTGCAAGAACAATGCAGTTCAGTGTTATTCAATCCAAAAAAATATGGTGAGTGATCCAGATAAGTAATCCAATTATTTGACTTTCTTTTTACATGTACAACTTATTTCGTATGTCTGCATAAGCCCAAATTCCATTACGCCGACTTTCACAAATCATAAAAGTCGCGGACACAAACCATCTCGACATGTCAAGATGTTACAACAAAGTCCGTGACAAGTCCATGACAAACCTGTTTGTGTCGCTCTAATGGAATTCAGTCCATTACAATGCATGGAAAAAGTCAGCGACAAAGTCCGGAACAAGTTCATGACGTGATTTGTGTCGCGGACTTTCATGATTTGTGTCTGCGACAAGTCCGAGACTTTGTCGGGAACTTGTCCCGGACTTTGTCGCAAAGTTGACATAATGGAATTTGGGCTATACTATGTGTGTTCTTGTTTTCCTACTATGCTTTCTTGTATGTACTCCACGTATAAACAACACCAACTCAAAGTCAAATGTGAATAAAAATCACAAAAAAATGCTAGTTACTATATCTCTAATGAATCACCTAAAAACTACAGCAGCGCCTGCAGTAATCTTTGCCAACAAACAATAAAAATGAACATTGAGGAAGTCGAAGCTAGCTTGACAACTGCCAATGAACATCAAGAGATGGTAGAAAGACAACACATGCACAATCAACACAGACACAACACGAAAAACGATGACACAATGTAACATCAGCAGCAGCAGCAAGAGCTCACAGAAATGCATAAAATTGCCTAGAAAACACAACATGGCAGGTCACCAATGCAGATACTGCAGTTAAGATCTCCAGAGTGTCCGACGGCCATTGTCGCGATGGTGGGTGTCCAAATACCGTGAAAGCTGGGAAGGAAAATCGGTCATGATGCCAGATGCTCCATAGTATAATGCGCGATTGTATTCATCGTCTTCATTCAGCACCCAGAGATAGGTCTGAACACAGCGAGTAAGCACTATATTACTACAGACACCAGGCATAACTAGCACACTGCATAATAACTACTTGTCTTCATATCAGCCAAACACTCACTGGAAGATTTTCTGCACAATGTATGTTTTTACACAAATGTGCAATAAAGTGACCAAAGTCCAAATGCCACACTTCTGAAGTATTAATGTCAAGAAAAAATCATGCACTATGCACTAAAGTGCTGTTTTGTTGAAATGGTGACTTGACATGTAACAAGCAACAGCCGTTGTGACGAAAGCAAATTGCAGCAATTACTGCTTACTAGCTTCCCTGACAATGAGCAATTAAGGTTGGACCAACTGATGTCAAACTGGTGTAATGAAAACTGCATCAACGTTCACAATGGCTCTGCCCGTACTTTACTTCACTTCAATGCACTTGCTGCATGCAGGTTCAATAGATAAGTTCATGACATGAGCAATGTTGGATACAAATGCAACCACCCACTAAGCAGATCCAACAGAAATGAAATTCCAGTCCAGTCTTCACAAATTGCCAAGTTACCCAGGCAGATGACCTTCTGCCAACTTTGATCACTAGTTAACTGTGTTGTTTCAACGATGTTAATGAATTGTTGTTGAAATTTTACAGCTTTTACCTTAATCTACAAAACGCGGCAAAAAAGTAGCCCCTTAAAGTTTTTCGCTGTTTCTCAGCAACCGTTTGGAATTTTAATTTGAAATTTTACAGCTTTATTTAATAAAAACTTCTACATCTAAGTGCCAAGTAAAATTTGATTCTGTTAGTAAGCGACGAAGTTATGGACTCTTTAACACGACCACCTACCGATTTTTCAGCATTAAAAATGTTCAAGCTGAAAATTCTATTTAATTTTCAAAACCGGTTATTACGTTACTGCCAATGACACCACAGTGACGTTTCGATAAACAGTAATTTATTTTGTTTATAAATTATCACTAAATTAGCGTTCTTTTAAAGCAATCACAGACTGCCAACCAGGTTCATCTTCCAGCAGGACTGCATGCCAGCATACATAGCGCGCAGCGCACGGAACTGTCAGATTTCATCACAAAGGACCGGTGGCCTCCAAATTCGCCGAATATAAACCCAATGGACTATCGCGTGTGGAGTGCAATGCTGGAGGCTTACTGCAAGCTCGAAACAAAGCCGAAAACAATCGCCGAAGTCAAGGAAAAGCTTCAGGTTATCTGGAGCAACCTGCCACAAGGACCAATCGACAAGGCTGTGAAAGACTTATCAAATAAAGCAACTGAAAACTTGTATTCAGCTTGGAGCTAGCGATGGACACTTCATTCACAGTGATAACAGAATTCTGGCATTTGATCATTAGTTAACTGTGTTGTTTCAACGATGCTAATAAATTGTTGTAGCTTGAACGTTTTTTAATGCTGAAAAATTGGTAGGTGATCATGTTAAAAAATCTATAAATTCATCATTTTTCAACATAATCAAATTTTACTTGGCAGTTAGATGTGAAAGATTAGCGTAAATAAATACATGTGCAAAATTTCACATAAAAATACCAAACGGTTCCTGAGAAAACAGTGAAAAACTTTTGGGGGCTACTTTTTTGTCATACCCTGTACACAAAGCTAACAAAGATGAAAACAATAAAGCATTCATAAAGTTCATGAATCCCTAAAAAGAACTGCTGTAAAAGCTTGGAAAAAAGCAGAAAACAAGTACAAGCACATATCCTGCAAAAAATCTGGACTGCTACCAATATCTCACAAGCTAATAGCTCAGCGGCTGTCTATGCATCGCTCTAAACTTCTGCAGACAAGTGAGCCAACATAATATGACCGACTGTTTTTGACTGTTAATAAAACACATCGCGAACCAACCACATTTTCGAGGTGACGCCAAATCTGTTAGCCACGGGACTAAAATAAATTAAAGAGTAAGACCCAAAATCTGCTACTTCATTTTTGTGGACTTGTTGTACAACACATTGCATGGTTTTCGCCTGCAACTTTTCAGTGTAATGGAAGTTGTGCTTTAATGATGGTTGATAAGTAATACGGAGAGCACGATGACCAGATCAACGTTGTTGACATAACAGATCTCAGTTGACCAGTGATGCCAATCAGCTGCACGTCACATGGTGGTCTGGTTGGTAGGCTATAGCTCACCAGCAGCAGCTGGTAGGCTATAGCTCACCAGCAGCAGCAGCAGCATCTTCACTGCATCAGCGTTGCCACACACAGAGCCACAGAATGTCTGTTCTGCCTGGTTATAATGGCAATCTATAGGCTTCGCATGGACAGCCAATTCATTGCTTCCTATCAAACCTGATAAACAGCCCAACTTCACAACTTCACAACATCCCATACCACGTAATAAGAGAGAGAGAGGCGAAGTGCTAATGCAACACTTTGATACCTGAATGCCTCGGTCAGACAAGTGCTTTATGAGAAATCGATTCATCAGCAGACTGCAAACAATGCATAACACAACAACAGCTAGCAACACTCATACGAACTGACCACTTCAATTTGCACCGCTTTATCCCAACGCTATACGCCAAAGCTGCTACCAAATAAGAATTTCGTTAACTGATTAATTTTCAAAAATTGATGAATTTTTGTTGCCAAGAGAGACTGCAAAAACTGCAGAATTCTACTACTGGTATTTCGCAGTCTAGAGCAAAATCGAAAAAATGATGATGTCCCATGTGGAATAAAATTAGACTACAAGTGTTGATCATCACTTACTTTAGGCTGTAAAAAAGTCTAAAATTAAAAAATTATAATCAAATTTTAATCAATTAAAAAAATTATAATCCATTCATTTTTTCATGATTAATTTATAAACTAATATAATTGATGAATTAATCATTAACTTCCACAGCCCTACGATGTGCAACCCAGCAATAAAGCCATGACTGAACAAAGCCATCAAGACTCTGCAAGCTCATTCCCTTTGTCACACTTTTTGGATTATCCATTCAACGTCAAAGGCACCTGTATTACTACGAAACTGCACTGAAATACCAAACACGTGTGCCAATACTCTATAGTTCTATAACAAAATGTGAATAAAACTTACAAATCGGAAACTCGAAGAAGTAAACGAGTAACAAATGGAATGTTATACTTTCCCGGTCTGCAATCATTAACAAGAGACAATGATCATTCACTCTCGTATGATATAATATTCTCATATCTATCTTAAAAATGAAAAGAATACAAATAATATGCATTATGCAATTATATACCATTGTCTAACAAGTGAACTGCAAAATTTCATAATGTCAAAAATGATATAAAATTAGAAAAATAATGCAATGCTTGCTTCATTGATTAGTATACAAAGTTAACTACACTGTGTTCAGAAAAAACACTCACTCTCATTTTCTTTTTTCATCTCCTTGGAAAATGTTCAGATTTCCACAAAATTTTTAGGGAAGGTTTAGGAGGAAACAAATATTCCATCAGTATAAAGTTCGATATTCTTTGCTACCTGTGACGTCATGGTGACGTCATATTTCCGTGTTTGTAAATTATAGGTTTTACCTATAAATATAAAGACAGAGTTTTGACAAAATGTTTGCAAGCCAGCAAGGGTTATGGAGCAGCAAGTTTATGCAAGATGTTTCCAGACCATGCACTGACAACTGATAGAATAAAATGTTGACATGACCAGCAGTAATTAAGCCGTTCAACTGATCAGGCAAGTGGTCATCCATGCAGTGACACAGTGCGCGAACGCCTGCCAACATCAACAAAGTTGAAGATCTTGCACTCAGCCAAGAAGAAAACAACGAAAACAGTTCACAATAGAAAATTGCATGATGGATTAGCATATTTTTGAGTTCAGTCAACACAATAACCAATTGGTGTGTTTCAACATTTCGTCAAATGTCTGTCTTTAAAGGTAAACCCCATAATTTACAAACACAAAAATATGAAGTGAGCATGGCGTCACCGGTAGCAAAGAATGTCTAGCTTTCCAGCTGTGAACTACCCGTTTCCTCCTAGACATTCCCTAAAAATTTCATGGAAATTTAAACATGTTCCATGGAGATATAAAAGAAAACGTGAGTGGGTGTTTTTTTCTGAACCCAGTGTAGTATTTTCAACATTGTTATAACATCATTATTCATTAAATGCAAAAATGGAAATAAAAAGATAATGCAATTATTGCTCGACTAATCATTACACAAAGTCAACCAGTGTTTTTCAACATTGATATAACTCTTTATCAAATGCATAAAATAGATTCATAGTAAATCATAACGTTGGCTGACTTCAGAAAAATGCTGGGCATGACGACTTCATAGAAAGACTCTCGCAGTGGAACGAACGGCAGAAGACCAGTGTAAAACAGTATGATCAAGCACACCACTCGGCGCTGCGAGAACAGCAATGGAATGTCAGGATTCTAACACACACCGGACACTTTTGGGCTACTTATCCAAGCTGCTTTGGGTAACCAAAGCATTATAAAGGTCAGGTATAGCTCTTTATGGGATGCAAGGCTGAGTTGACATTTGTGTTGGTTATATACTGAGATGGTTTACCTGTCCAAAGACAGCCGCCACCCATCGAAGTAGTAACCACTTGATAGCGACCCAACCAGGAGTCAAACCCACGACCTCTTGATGGCAAGTCCGACACCATACCATAACACCACCGAGTCACAGTGTTGCTAAAACTCCAGTTACAGTCAGCGCAGAAACCGACTGGCCCTAAGACTTATCACACGTACATAAACTAAACACATGACTGATTTGTTTCCAGACAACCACTTGAACTGATACTGACATCAAAAACTTACAGTGAAAAAAATAAATCAACAGGGAACAGCTTGAATAACAACAATAAATAACCTACATGCAGCATAAATACCGTAACATATTAACAGATAGTGTTCAAATACACATAAGTTAGATATGAATAAATAAAGAACCTGGCTTTCAACACTTTTATGTTGTCTGGCCAGAAACTATATCAAGCCTATTCTAATTTTGGCACCTGCATACATCATACTAAGGTGGTTTGACATGATCAATATGTTCAAACTGTCTATGCACCCAAATAATTCTTTTCAAGAAATCAGAGTAACCTGCTGATAGCATTTGTCGACAATGGTGAAAGATCGGTTGCCCCAGACTGTAATATGTTGTCGGTTGAAACTCATTGTCAACTCTGATACCTTTCATGCAACAGAAACCACATAACCGACTTCTGATATTAGTTAACAGTAACGGCAATAGTAACAGTGAAGCACAGTGTTTATGGTGTGTTCACCCGGTTCAACTAATAAATGAAAAACAAAACCAATAAACTCAAACCACAGACGTGCCTAAATAAGCAGCTACTACACTCATCATCTCCATTTAAAAATTATAAATAAATAATAATACATTGTTTTAATTCTGCCTTCTACTGTAAACATATACAGGGTGGGCCAAAAAAACTGGACCTGTTTGAGCGTTGATAACTCAGTGACGGTTACCCGTAGAAAGGCGTGTGATGCGTCAAAAGTTTTAGAATGTTGTACTTGCATAGCAAATCATTTAAATATTCTTTGCCTAATTTGCATAAATCTTCATTACCCCTGAAATTAGGCATTTGCCTGCAGTCCCATGTGCCTGAGTTCACTGAACTCAAAAACTCACTGCCAAAATGTCCAGATTTAAATTCTGTGAATAATTCAGTGCGGGGAGGATTGCAACAAATAGCATGGTCAAAAAATTTCAGTAACTGACCAGCTAAAACGTGTGCTAATCGATGGCTAGTGCATTGCGTGGTGTGCCTGTTTACGTCCCAGCTTTCGCTGGTACTCATTGGGCCTACCCATGGAGGGATGGCCAGGCTGAGTTGACTTGGGTGGCTGGTTACATACCGAGATGGTCACTTATCCAAGTACTAATCGGGCCTGGTGTTGATTAACTTCGATCAGCTGCCTAAAAGGACTGATGATGGTTATGAATGCAAAAGCTGGGCAACTGCCTATGTCGAATTTCATCTAAACTCAACGTATGTGTTAATGATTGTTGATATTTCACTGTATGCTGAATGAAAATCAACTTAACTTAATGCGTTACTGCTAGTTTAGCATGATTTTAGGGGTGGGGCAGATTTGTGTAAATCAAGCGAAAAATATTTAAATGCTGAAACATGCAAGTTGTACACTTCTTCTGTACATAATTTCGAAACTGTTGGCATATTATGCACCTTTCCATCAATAAACATTGCTAAGTTATAAAAGTTCGAACATCCATGCTAAATCCATGTGTTACAGTCAAATTTGGCAGAATTTCAGGGATGACGAATATTTATGCAAATTAGACGAACGCTTCATTATGCAAATTTGTCGTTTATTCTTTACAGCATTCTGAAACTTTTAACGTATCACACGTCTTTCTACCACTAACCATCGCTGAGTTATTAATGCTCAGACAGGTCCAGTTTTTTTGGCCCACCATGTAGACAGCACCTGCATTTCAAACGACTGGTGGCTTGGCATACTGGTAATGTGTTTCATCTAATCAACAAAGTTACTCCATGGCAGGCCTGGTTAATACTGTGACGGGTGATGGTCTACAGGCAGGTATTTAAAACCATCTCGGTACGAAGCCAGCCAGCTAGGTCGACTCAACCTTCTACCCTCTGTGGGATTGTAAAATAAGTATCAGATTTTGGGCTGAGTAGTAATAAATGACGAAAATAAATTAATAAAAAATAATTAAAAATAAATGATCTAATGACGGAAAAACAAGAAACATGATTGACATGATACTGATCCGAAGAAAGTGGGCAACGTCAGTGCAGCAGTGCCGCACCTTTCAGGGTGCAGACATAGAT
>Ga0209367_1013435_pt1 | contig 10530 bp, 4 predicted proteins | sample WorMetLIZISLAND2_FD_187412 | JGI IMG/M metagenome (GOLD analysis project Ga0209367, IMG submission 187412) | Marine gutless worms symbiont microbial communities from Max Planck institute for Marine Microbiology, Germany - Olavius geniculatus... ...
TTTTTTTTATTCAACGCGGAATTAACTGTATTTGATAACGCCGTTTACCGCTTGTCGATATCCCTATGCAGTTCAGAGATATTTGCGCTCAAAGTCGAAAGTTGTCGTTAAACGTACTAAATTTTGCACGTTTTTTGCACTCCCAAATTTTAAGGGGGCACCGCCCCCTAAAAGTTGTACCCGCGTTATCACCCCCATCTAGCAGCACGTCACGTGGCAAAGTCTCATAAAGCTACTCCCTTTGGCTCCAAAGATCATTCGTCTAATACGCTACATTTTAAGGCAATTTTTGACTCCCCATTGAAAAAAGTTGTAAGGGTGGCCCCCGTCCCAGGTGGGGAGTGCGCTAGTAAGACTTGGTCATTCTCTAGCGCGTGTAAAAATTTGGGGGCGCAGCACCCCTTAGGGGCCTAAATATGGTCTTCCGAAAAATGCACTTTGGGTGGGTACGATTCAACATCTAAATCTCCAAGGTCACTGGACCTAGCTTCACCGTACTTGTTTTGCCTAACGCGGGAGGAATCGCGGTAGACGGAATGACTATCCGATTTTGAATATTTTCATCCATTTCGGAGATATTCGCCGCCGAACTTCGAAGTCGTCCGAAATCGGGCCAAATTTTGCATGTTTTTGGCCCCTGAAATTTTTTTGGGGTGCGCCCCTTAAAATTTTGGACCGGCGTTATAAAATAGGACCTAGTACTGACCATTGTGCAAAATTTCACGCCGGTCGGCCCACGCATCTCGGAGATCTCGCGTCGGAAAAAAAAATTTAAAAAAAACATCTGGGCTAAAACATAAGTTTTTCCGAAAACTATGATGGCGGATGAATTAATTTTTATGTTCAGTCAAATGCTTGTTGTGCATGTTTGGTGCTTTGACAAAAATGTTTTGCCGTGTCTTTTATTTAAGACGTATTACTTGATCTGTGGTTTTCTATGTTGAATCGGATACCGCGTTGTTTCTGTAGTTGATGTGTGCTTTTTGCACATTAGTGTCTTCGGTCGTGTAACAAATTTTGTATGATGGTTTTTAAGCTTTATATGTAAGTGTTGGATTTGTGCTTTTGTGTGTGCTACTGCTTGTTCTTCTCTTTTTCTTTATTTTATTGTGTTTTTTATTGTAGCTGTGAGCTCCTGCGCGTATGAAATAAACTCGTAATGATTGATTAAAATCGTTCAATAAACTGAAGTGTTTGCGTGCGCCTGCAGAGCAACATATTCGGTGGCGGCGGTGCGGGTGGCGGCTGCCTGGACGACGCCGGCAGTCTGTACATGAACACAGACGTTGGACTGTCAGCAGACATCAGCAAGAGTTCACCGCCCCTGACGCCGTCGTCATCGTCGCGCTCCGGTGGCATCATGAAGCATGACGTCACGAGGCTCGATGACGTCACGAGGTATGACGTAGTGAAGCATGACGTCAGCTCGTGTCTGCCGGGCTACGCCGTGGGTTACTCGTCCAGCGCGGCGGCGGCAGCAGCGGCCGCGGCCGCGGCGGATTTTGGCTGTCACCGTCCGTTCCACAGTCCGCCGACGGCAGGGTCGACGTTCGGCGAGTCCATGCTGGACCAGCTCCAGGTCGTTCCAGGTCACCCGGACCCTGCTGGTGCAGCCGCGGCCAGTCATCAGCTCCAGCCCATGTACCCGGCGTCCGTCTACGCCACACAGCGCGGCTACTACCACATGCCGCAGAGCGTACACTTCGGCGGTCCCGCCGGCGGTGCTGGTGGATCGTCAGGCGGACTTCACGGTGGTTCAACGGCTGATCTACATCACGCTGGTGGTCCAGGGTCCGGGGTGGTGACCGCCAGTGCCGCCGAGTGTGACACGCGAGAGCTGGAGGCGTTCGCGGAACATTTCAAGCAGCGGCGGATCAAGATCGGCGTCACGCAGGCGGACGTCGGCTCGGCGCTCGGTAAACTCAAACTTCCCGGCGTCGGTTCGCTCAGTCAGAGCACGATCTGTCGGTTTGAGTCGCTCACTCTCAGTCACAACAACATGGTGGCGCTCAAGCCGGTGCTACAGGCGTGGCTAGAGGAGGCCGAGGCCCAGGCCCGCGACTCGCGCATGCGTACTGACCTGTTCGCTGGCACCGCCAACGGCGTCGACAGAAAGCGCAAGAGAACATCGATTGCGACGCCGGAGAAACGATCGCTCGAGGCGTACTTTGCCATCCAGCCGCGACCTTCGGGCGAGAAGATCGCGCAGATCGCCGAGAAACTTGATCTGAAGAAGAACGTCGTGCGGGTGTGGTTCTGCAACCAGCGACAGAAACAGAAACGGATGAAGTTTGCCGCCAGCGCGCTCTGAACATTCATTGCGACTCACAGACACATACTTTAGAGCCATAGGTCCTTATTTCAGTCGCTCGCTTTATCGAGCATTGACCAGACCTGCTACGAACGTGTGTATCTGCACTGGCACTCTGCACACGTAGTACTGAGCAATGGCGATGTTTAGCGTGAACTATGATATAGATTCTATATGATAGATGATTCCTTATGATACAGATTCTAGAGTATGCATACTTTTTGTGCATATGCCACGAGAAACCGGCAGCAGGTTTTTTTTCCATCCGTTTCATTTTCGCCAATTTCCTTTGCTTGTAGCTCAAACTTTACTTCGTTCGATTTCTTATGGATTAATAATACAACAAGGCTACAAGCTGTGTAACAAATCCAGAGCAAATCAAAAGTCTACAACGAATCCAATAAAGTTGTAAACAGCGAGATCACGAAATATCAGAAGCCTCTACAGCAAATCCGGATGTCAAAATGTTGTGCAACTTTTTTGTAACTCGCTCTCTAACAAGTCCATAAGGAATCAGAGTAGTGGAGTTTTGACTTGGGTTAAGTTACGTTGGTTTCATTCATATGGTGTACGAGTACAAGTGTGGGCTTAGAGTACACTTTGGTGCGAAAGCGCGGGTTTATTGTCTAGTCATTTTGTTTTTAACATTCCAGTTTACGTTGTTGCCGATTTAGTGCTAGTCAGTTTGTAGTTCTATGTATACAGGGTGCAGCAAAAAAGTAGCCCCCTAAAGTTTTTCGCTGTTTTTTCAGCAACCGTTCGAAATTTTAATGTGAAATTTTACAGCTTTATTTAGTAAAACCTTTTACATCTAACTGCCAAGCAAAAGTTAATTCTGTTGAAAAGTGACGAAGTTATAGACTTTTTAACATGACCGCCTATCGCAGCCTGTTCAGTGCGCCGTGCGCTGTGCATGTGCGCTGGCACGCCGTCTTGATGGAAGGTGAACCCGGTGGGCAGCCGGCGCTTGCTTTAAAAGAACGATAATTAAGTAATAATGTATAAACAAAATAAATTACTGTTTATCAAAACGCCACTGTGACGTCATCGGTAATAACATGGTAACCGATTTTTAAAAATTAAATAGCATTTTTAGCTTGAACATTTTTAATGCTGAAAAATCGGTAGGCGGTCATGTTAAAAAGTCTAAAACTTCGTCGTTTTTCAAAAGAATTACATTTTACTTAACAGTTAGATGTAGAATGTTTCATTAAATGAAGCTGTAAATTTTCCCAAACGACCGCTGAGAAAACAGCAAAAAAAACTTTTGTGGTCTACTTTTTTGCCGCACCCTGTAGATGTAAATTAATCAGTATAACCAAAACTGCCATAGTCCACACTGATCTCTCATTGTCTGCGCTAAATGCTGTCATTGAATTTTTTACTGTTTAATGCGACTGATCAAGGAGTTATTTTACTACTTAATTAGTTTTAACGGTTTTAGGCCAATTGGCTGAATGGGGCCTATGCGGACATGTTGTCGTGCATGAACAACGTATTGTACATAATATTTATAACGTTCGTTGATCTCACAGATGTTGTTTGTACATATTAATTTACTCACATTGTATAACGTTATTGTGGGGGATGGGTTAATCTGCCAACGAACGGTAAAGCTATATACCTGATTTTAGTCGACGAACTGTACACATCTTATGTCTCGTTATTACGTTATTTTTGCGTATGGCATTGACATGTTGTTATTGTAATATTACACAAATAACAGTGGACAGCAGTTGAATATTTTTTCTTGTATCACTAACTAACTTCACTTATGTGAGTTTGGAGCTCGGTTGCTGTCGAAACAAACACCTCGTTGCATCGCGGCATAAAACTCAAACACACAATTAGGCTTAACATGTCGCCCACACTTAAGTTTGTTAAATCCTACAACACACTTTCATTTGCAGAATCACATTAGCCGTAATTTTGTGATAAGATGACATTTACCATAATAGCAAAAAGCATTGCTAATCTGACCGCATTACGAGTTCTTGCCATTAGATTGTCTTTCTGATCACTGCCATTGGCATTTATAGAATTGCCCATATGTGGCTATTCCTCAACATATTCAATTGCTTTCTCTCCTGTATAAAACGGAAATATTTAAGTTTTTTTCCATGTTATCGCTGTTAGCAGAATTATTTTTTGCAGCGCCAGCAATTTCGCCCTACACATTTCTCCGAAGTGTGGTCCGTTTGTCGTCTTTCACATTCGTGCACCTTGCTTAAACCGTTGAACAGATTTAAATGCTATTTTGCAGGTACATTTGTGAAGTCCAATGACACATGGGAATTTATATGGGAATTTTTGTACCTCAGGTAACTTGAGGGAAGGAAATTTGTAAGTCGAACCCCGAGCTAAAACGTGCAATTGTATCTTATATGTTGGCACATGACAAATACATCAATTCCACTTTTTGCTAAATTACCTTGGACTCTGTTATGGTTTTTATATGAACGATTTTAAACTTCAAGTTCGACAACAATGTAAGACATGTAGAACTGGCATAAATATAACGCACGAAGTGTGTTGCAGTGTACATTTAGGCTGGCAAGAAATGCATAAATCCACAGTGGCGGTTCTAGCCCGCAACATCTGCATGGGAGGGGCACGGCCCCATGGCGAGCGCGGCAGCGCCTACAACGGGAGTCTGGGGCACAGCCGCCAGCGGGGTCCCCTTGTCAGGGAGACAGGGGGCTTAAGGCAAAGCCCCCCTGAAGCTGAAGCACTTTTGGTTACTGGACGTTCAATGAAAGCCGCAAATTTGCCCATTTTTCTACAATTGGAAAACGCAAAAAATCAGATATTTGTGTTATTTTTGCAAAAAATCATGGGTGGCTACGAAAGTGGGGAACTGGAGCAAAACTGGGGGGCTCTCCCGGCCCGGGCCTGAAACCGCCACTGTAAATCCATCATTCTGGCCAGCTACGAGAGGCATTTAAAAATCTCGTAAATGGCACAGTTAGCAAAAACGAAATAGACAAAATATGACTCAAGTATCTTTTGTTTAATTGTTACAGGTTACGAACTTTTCGAATGGCACTCCTATTGCAAACAAACTAGTTCAGTTTACGTTAGCAACAGACGATGGTCAAAAGCCGGCAAATAAAATGCAGTGGTCGGTTTGAAGCGTGTTTGCATGTTGCGTTACGCCGTCCAGTGCAGACGGCTGCTGCTGCTGTCGTCATGGTGACGTGTCGCTTAGTCGCAGCGTGAGTCCAACAGACTCAAGCTGAGTTCACCTTAGCGACGTCGCGCCGTAAATCACTCGACCAACTGACTCGCTGAATGTCGCAAGGTTGACTTGAAACACTGACCGGGCCAGCGTTGTACCAATTTCAATTCACGCTTTGCTTAAACGGCACATGGATTAAAACGGCCAAGCAGAATAATTGGTCAGATACAGATTTAGCGTCCAGTAATATTTGTCACATTATAATCGAAACGACAAAAATAAAGAATTCGCAGCGCAAGGCGCAAATCGTAATAATAAAATTCAGAATTGGCGTTTAATTGCACGCTCCATGCATTGCAGTCACGCGAGCATTCTCGGTATAGTCATATCGACAGTAAGCGTCTCCGTGTATAAATGGACTTTGTGATAAGCAAACTTTTATAATACTAATCAAATTAACAATACAATGATTCGTGAATAGTTTAATTGGCATTAGGTACACGCAGTTTTTTGCTGGACCTTGTAATATGAATCCCGAGTACTTGACGCGATTAGTGGGTCTCCAAACTTAAAGAACTTGGCACAGCAAGCACACTTAAGAGACTATAACAAAATCACAGAATAGACTATGAAGAATGTAACATTGCCACTAAACAACAGTGTATGAGAAAGTTGCTTATTGAACGAAACAGGAATAAACGGTTCTATACTGCGTCCAGAAGACCGAGACACAGGCTAATGATACGAAAAAAAATTGTCTAGGCCTATAGACCTACGTCATTAATCTTGAAATATAATGATCAAAAAATCGCCGCAACGTTACGCGATCCGATTGAGATTTATTGACAATCATTTCATCGTGTATACAATGCTTCAATGTTTCAATTTTTTCTTCTCTCTCCACACGGCATAAAGCGTAACTGTGTATCACAGTGTATCAACGACTGTCGCCTGTGGGCGATGGTCCGGCTGACTGCTGAGTCGCCGGCGTCATTCATCAGTTACGATACGAGAGATTGTCACAGTCGCCACGGTAGCTGTGGTATCGCGACGTTGTCTATATTGTACAACTAGCATGTGTGGACGCTGGACGGACGTTATGGGGGTGTTTACACGATCCAGCAAGCCTCCAGCAAACTTCCAGCAAATGTATTCAAAATACACGTGGTAATGCTGGACGTTTGCTGCCATATGTTATAATGGAGCTGGACGTTTGCTGGATCGTGTAAACACCCTATTATGTACGAACTGTGTGTGTGTGTGGGGGGGGGCTGTGGGCGTGGGGCGTGTCATTACTGAACGTTATATCTTGCTCGCGAGTTACATACTTAACTGACTTCTTAACAAATTACGACGGTTTTGTAAATAACTTCTGTATTATATTCACTCATTCACATTCGTTTGCTAAACTCGTTAAGAGACTGCAACTTGTATGACTATAAGAATAGAGTGTACTGTGTAGAAATAAAATACTATGCTAGACATGCTTCGTTTTTTAAAGTAGCGATTGTGTGAAAGGGTATTAAGCGTTGCCACGATTACTTTGAATTACAGTGATTGTATGTACGTAATACAGTATGTGGTGACCGCGTACAATATATCTAGCAAATACGACATTTTCTGCGGTGCTAAACGGTTTCATTATACTGTAGGCCCAGTAGCTATAGACGGCATTCGACGTCCGTGGCACGTCCACAAAAAGCACACGGCATACCAAACGTCCTACAATAGCGTGAACAGAGTATATGCAGAACGTCACACGATCGTCGTCGTCGCCGCCAAAGATGGCGAGGACACGGCGCACAGCGTAATCTCATCAGAGTGCATTGCGAGGCCACGGCAGGTCGATCTGATGACCTGACCGAACCTCAGCCAGCCACCACGCCATGACCAGTCCAGCCCAGCCCGGGTTCTCAATCAACGACCACACTGCACGCAAACCTCCGCCTGCCTCGCCACCGCTATTAATTAAATGTCGCTTAATAATTTATACACATAACGACCACTGGAAGTAAATCGTCCGAATTAATACAGGGCCAGCGGTGAAGAAATCGACCGACCGACGAATAATCGGCCCGAAAACTTTTTAAATCGGAAATAAAGACCATTGTCGATATATCCGGTAAACAACTGTATCGTTTTTGTTCGACTGGAGTTACGCATTATATGCGACTTATTGAAGCGTTAATGACGCGCAATAAAGCTACCAAGCTCTGAGTAGCCACTTGCAGCTGCAGCTGCTGCAGCAGCAGCAGCCAATTATGCTTAATTGCTCTGATTTTCTACGTACTGTGATATGGACGAGTTAACGACTTGATGACAGACAACATGAAATTCGTCCATACATATTTCTGAAGCCGTCTTTATTAGATTGCACCTAAGCTCTGGATAAAGTTAATCACCTTATTTGAATCACGGGTACGATATTGTTGGGATTATTGCAGCACAGCATAACACTCTTATATTAAAGTGTGAGTAATAAATATCGCAATTTGCAATCACTTGCTCTCTCGAGTGTGTCGTTTTAAAATGTAATTTGTTAACTGGAGTTTTATCCCTGCTGGCGATAGTAATAACAATAGCGATAGTAATAACAATATATTTTAAACAGTAACCGGTAATTTACGAACATAGACTATAAACTAAGACTTGAGAAGTCGATAAATAGCAGTGAAATTGAACCAAAAAATAAATGCGATCTCAACTCAGTTTATCATGTAGGAAAACCTATAGGCCTATAGGAACAGCGCTGTTTTGAGATGACAGCTGAAAGATGCAATGATTATTATAGACAGTGGCTACTGTGATTCCACGCAGCTGGTGGACGTAAAAAGATAAACGTTGGTCGCGTCTGTCGACTGCTTCTATCTTTGCATCTTGGCTTTTGCGTCAGCTGCATTCGTTGCGTACTTTCTTGCGTTCGTTGCGTTCGACAGAAATCTCGTCAGCGCGAGCGGCAGTGAAGGATATGAAGTCTAGTCTAAAACAGTCAGTCGGCAGTCGGCAGCGCCGAGAACTGTCGAAGTATATGAAGCTAGCGGCTCAGCAGACGCAGGAAGGACCGGAGACGTGTCAACATCAGTGTTATGACGTCATGTCAGCCACTGTATCTCCTGGGTTTGCGTGGCGTGACGTCACACACCTGAGACTTGTCGATGTTAACGACCGACGACCGCGACCACGTGACAATGACGTCATCAACACCGAACACCGACCGGACGTTGAAATATGGCGTCAGACACCTCGCAGGCGGGGCGCGACCTTACCGGCGCAGATGACTGCTAATCTGGTCGCTAATAAAGAGGCGCCTCGTTCGGTCGGTCCGTCATTTGTCATGAGAGCTGCAGCCGGCGGAGTCTAGTCAGTCGTACGATTGAGCCAATAGCCGAACGGCGCCAGACACCGCAACTCCACTAGTTCGATTAGTGGTAGAGCTTCTTGTACAACAAATCCGCAACATTATCAACATATCGACATCTCGTGATGTGTCACGATATTGTTTAGCTACAGTGGCGTCGCCAGGATTTGGTGCGAGATGGGCACGAAACAACGAAATATAATTTTAGGCAGACACGACGTTAAAATATTACGACATTCATGCGATTGAACACGTTGTGCCTTTTTTAATCACTAAACAGGCAACCGCATGGAGTCGAATGCCAAATCTAGTGCTGCTGTAAAGTGACATGAAAAATTAAACGGTTGGAAATTGAGGAGGCACGTGGCCCACTGTCCCATAGCTGGCGACACCAATATTGTCCAGCTAGTTGACAATAAATTGTAGTAGTGGAGATCGGGTCATAGCTGCCGGTGTCTTGCCGTCTCTATCTGGCCTCCAACAACAGCGCTTAGCTACAGACATGTAAAAGCATGTTGTGTATATAGTTTGGTTTCACTGTCTCGGGTTTTCTGTGTCTAAACACGCGATCAGTGAGACTATTTTGGCGTTGTAAGACTCACGGAGCCATTCAAAGAATTCCGTCATAAAGCGAATTCCAAAAAAAGTTTTTTTGTTAATCGTGTTAGCGACGAACGAAACCAACTTCCGAAGCCAACTTTTTCGTGTTTTTAAACTGAGAAGTTTGGAATTGATTGACGGTTGAACTAAGTCGGCCGTTTTAACTAAAATTTCACTCAAACGAGAAATAAATGATCCGACGTTATTTCGTTCTGATTGGACATCTCTCAGATTCTGTAAAGTATCCAGACAGTTGTCTGAGTGACTGAGTCGGTGTTTGCTCAGTAGCACGGAATGTTCCGCAGTTGAGTGGTGATGCAAGGATAAATTTCTGCTGTCCGCGTGATTCTTCGCCGTGAAATCAACAGAGCGCGAGCTGGCAGTGGTATGTCGGCACGCTGCACGCACGACATAAATACGCCACGGCCGAGCAAACCGCTGAAACTAATTGTCACCGACCGACGCACATTCGCAGTCGAGTGCTGGTAGATCGGAGCTGAGAAGTGGGAAGCAGACGGTCTGCTGGACGATGGCGGGTCCAAGTCCCAGAAGGCGCTCGGTCGCTCGGCAGACTTGCTGAGAGCGGTGCTTGCTGTTCCTGCCGGCGGCGGCTTAGCAACATGTTGTCATTAGGAATTGAAACAGATGAAGCGCGCTGTGGTGGAACTGCTTGGCTGAATCCCCGGCGTCAATCGCTCTTGTCGACGCCCGTTCACGTCATACGTCAGCTGCCGACAGACTGTCGATATGCGATGCCATTACAGACCACACGCCGCGGAGCGCCGAAACCACTGGCCACAAAACTCATATTCTGAATTACGATATTATCGCCAAAACACAAATTCTTTATTTATATAATAAAAAGTTTTATAGGAAAGGTAATTTTTAATGTTTCTTGATGTTCAGCAGCAACTGCATCCATGATTGCGGCCAAACTGCTGCAGATAGAGACATTACTTTGACAAAGTAAATCATTGTGCACTGTTCATTAAGCTTATGAAGAGACATTTTCCGGTGCAGTTGCTTGATATTATTGTTAACCTGTTCACTGGTTGTTTGTCGTGCGTCAAATGGGACAGTATG
>Ga0209367_1013436_pt1 | contig 10529 bp, 6 predicted proteins | sample WorMetLIZISLAND2_FD_187412 | JGI IMG/M metagenome (GOLD analysis project Ga0209367, IMG submission 187412) | Marine gutless worms symbiont microbial communities from Max Planck institute for Marine Microbiology, Germany - Olavius geniculatus... ...
CATCTGGCAGTCGGATGGAAGGGAAAAGAATTTTATCAGCTGCAACTGACCACTGAATGCGACTAATTGACAGCACAACAGACATGGTCCGCTGACGGTTCTGGACATGCATTAATGACTGGCACCCTGGCACCTCGCAGCACAGATGGCAGGGAGACTTCTGTAGCTGCGCTCCGAGTCTCAGTCGGGGTTACCGTTTTTAGTACATAACAACCGCCCCAAGTAACGCTCGAGATTACCGCTGAGGAGGTTAATGTTATGATGCATGAATTGTTAGAAATTATAACACTATTTATTTTCTTTACAATCCCTAACATGGAATGGATAGCTAACAATTTCTGTTTACTAAACATTGTCTTTTTGTCATAAAATTCACGCTTCATTTCAGCTGAATTTCACTTGATAATTAGAGTGGTAAAATATGTTGATTCTGGACTGTTGCAAAAATGCTGATTTGACCTGTTTAGACGTTACAAATAGGTTGCATCTATCTAGGCCAAGTCTTGAGTGCTTGTGTCTGTAATTTCAGGATGGCATTCAAGTGTCAAGGCCCATTCACAATGTTGTGAGTAATTTTATTTTTGTTGATGGCATTTGCCCTGTTGGATTTGCAGTTGAGTAATTTGAGGGTGAATTATCTGTGAAGTTTTTGGTCAGGTAATGTTTTGGCTGATTCTACACAGAAATTGAAGTTAAGAATTTCAGATACTGGAGGCAGTGTGTTTGTTGCAATGAGTTTGTTTTTTTGTATTATAATTGGTGTTGTTGGTAATTCGTTTTATCACTTTGTCACGTTATCACGTTGTCTTGCAGATTGGATAGTAGCATCGACATGACAGTGTATTGTTAAAAAAATGTTTTTTTTTAAACGAAAACATTTCTTTCTTGACATTTGTGGTTAGGTTTTTGAAGTTTTGTAAATGGCGTTTGTGATAATTGGAAATTACCTACCTACCTAGTGTGCATTATTAATGAACGGAAATTCTTTTTATTTATTAAGTAATTCAGTATTTCACTGAATAATTTGCTGTGCAAGTGGGGTATCACAGCTAAGAGTAAATCTGAGTTTGACCTAGACATTGAAAACACTTAGAAGTAGCATGCCATTGGGACATTGCGGTGCTAGAATGTGCTCTCTGTTGTATTTATTGTTTATTGCGCATTATTACCTCCGCCAACGTTTTTAACTTTTTTGCCAGAGTTTGTTTGTCTGTCTGTGTGTTAGCAAGATAACTCAAAAAGTTATGGAAAGATTTTTCCGAAATTTTTAGGGAATGTCGAGATTGGCAAAAACTACAAGTGATTCAATTCTGGGGGTGATCCGGAAGGAATCCTGGATTTTGGATCACTTTGAAATTTTCGTTAACATTGCTTTATATGCTTGGTGGAGGTCTTTTCTTTCTGAATGCTTTTCTAGTTGGTTAGTTAATGTTAAGGTCGTTAACCCTATGATGAACCTGCTGCAGTAAAGTTTGGCCTTTTACACCTTAATAATTATTAGTTTGTCTGCTTTTAACCTGCTTGTCTGTTTCTGCGCATGCAGGTTGTTCCACTGCCACAAGCTTCTGAAGAAGAGGTTTGCAAAATGTTTGACTGTACATTTTTTCCACATGTTTGCTAGTTATTTTCTGTGTTTTGTCAAGGTCTCTGGCAAAATTCTACCAGTGTTGCATTGTGAGATGTAGAGAAACTGATTGTATTTTTGGGTGAATAGGGCACCGACACATGTCATGACTAAATAATAGAGCTGTCAAATTAATGCATCAATTAATGCATTAGTGTGTTAATAAATTAACGTGCATTAAAAAAATTAACGCGTGTTAAAAAGTTAACGCAGATACGTAAATTTGTGTTAATTTACTAAATTTCTTGAAGCAAATGTTCCAATATTCCGTTAAACTGTGGTTATTTGACAATCAAATGAATTCAAGTAAGTAACCGTTTCGTCAGTACTGTAAATAAATAATTACTTTCACGACAGGCTAATAGATTTCTAATTTTCTATGTTAGCTGTGATGGCAGTTATTGTTGATTATACATTTAAAATGTGTTTTTAACTTTCTATATTCTACAGGCAGGGCCCCACAAACATCGTGGGGCCTGGAGTAACTTAGCCCTTTACTCTCCTTCTCGAATGGACTGGATGCATTAATAACGTGTGTTAGAAAAATTAATGCAGTGCATTAATGCATTAAAAAATTTAACGTTTTGGCAGCTCTACTAAATATGCCAAAACCACTTTTAAGGATCAGTTTCTGTGATATCCAGCAGTTATCAGTGGATTAAAAAATTGCCACAATGTATTTTGAGACAAAGATGAAATGATTAAGTGTTTGGAGTCAAAGGTGAAAGATTTGTCACAAGTCATCATTCCAGTAAGCAGAGCCATTATGTTTTAATTTGTATTCTGTATATTGTGTGTTCTAACAATATTTAAATTTAGCAGTTTTTTGTGTCTTTTTTCCTTTTTTTGTGCATTTGTGCACTTTAAATTATTAGCATCATGTAATAATATTCTTTTTTTTAATTTTGCGATTTTATTTGTTTTTTTTAGTAAACTTTGTGATACAGTATGTGTATTAGTAGTAAGTATAATACAGGTTGTGTTGAATGCTGTAGCTGGTAAATGAATTTTTGTCGGAGAGCCAGCTGCCAGTTGCTCCCGGGACATTCGCGATGAGTGAATTGTTGAATGAGTTGAATGGTGTTACGGCTGCCCCTCATTCTCATGGTACGGTGATCCATTCAATTACTGGTGTAGCATGACTGAAAGTTGAATGTTAGAACTGACGATAAAAACTTCTTATCTTAAAAGACATTTATTAGCTTTTTAATAATTATTTTTAGCACACTGTATTTCATTAACATAATATATGGATTTTTAAAATTTTTAATTGCACATTTTATTCTGCTGTGCCTCCACCCTGCTGCCCAAAGACTATGTTTATACTGGTACAATTATTGTCTTGTATTGATTTGTGTTGTAAAATGTGTCAGTTATTAGCTGACAGTAATGGTAATGGTCGAGCTGTTGTCGTGGATGCCGTACATCTGCCTGTCTGTTTGTCACTTACGTAATGTGGCTAAATGGTGCAAGATTGGGTCTAGGTTGCTATTGATCACTAGTAGGAAGTCACATACTGGCTGTCAAATGAGATATAATTCACTGACCTTGGATGACCTTCTAGGGTTGTTACGCACTATGGTATGGAATGTTGCAAGCGAAATATGTAGTATGTCATTTTAGCTCGTCGTATCTTGGAAACGGTGAGAGATATGGCCAAGGTTGCTATTAGTCACTAATAGGAAGTGGCATATGCCCTGTCAGATTATATGGAAATCATTGTCCTTGGATGACCTTGAAGGCTGCTACATGCTATTGCGGCTAAATGGTGCAAGATAGGGCCTACTTTTCTCTTAATCACTATTAGGAAGTGGCATACACCCATTGAGATGACATAAAAATCATCGACCTTGGATGACTTTTGAGATCAGTAACAATCAGTGCAGTCGGCCCACTCTAGCAATAGTTTGGCTTCTTGTGTGATATTGTATTAATTGTGTTTATTATTACATGTTGTACTAGTATTTCACTGTATTTTCTTATGTTTTCTGTCTTTATCTCAAGTATTCTGAGTAATTCTTACACGTTTGCAGTTAATATGGTTATACAGCTGCCAACATTTGAGACCATTTGTTTCTGTGAATAAAAGGTTTCATGGTGGGCTTTCTGTCCTCAAAATCATTTGTGTCGTGTGACAGTTGTTGGGATGGTTGGTCTGGAACAAAATCATAGGTTTCCATTCCTACAGCGTACAGTGTCAGGAACAATTTAAGTATATTTTACTAATTTTAATTTGGTTCATGCATCCTTCCTGTTTGTGCTTTGTTGCTGGATGGGATACAGGACAAATGGCAGAACAGTGAAAAAATCCTGCTTTAGCTATTTTTAAATGCTTAGTTTTGAGAAACAGTTTTCTGGAGTGGCTGTGGAAAAAGGTGCCTGGCTTTTTTGTCCCTTTTCCGGTTTGCCCCTTCCCTGGTTTTCGCTCCCTGGCTCTTTTACTCCCTGGCTGATTCGCCTTCTGGCTCGTTCACCTTCTGGCTTGTTCAGCCAGGCACAGGGCGCGAATCAGCCAGGGGGCGATTTAGCCAGGGGTGAAAAAGCCATAATTCTGGAAAAATTGCCTGGATAAATGAAATTGAAATGAGCAATACTACCACTAAATACTACCACTACTGCCACTTGATAGTGTTGATAGTCTAGTGGTTAGCATGTTGGACCCAATGATCGAAAGGTCGGGGGTTCAGCTCTGGGCCATTCCACTATCAGGTAACAACCCTGGGCAAATTATTCGCACACCACAGCCCATCGTCAGTGCAGTGCTGCAGTTCGGGGGCCCTGCTAACTAAGTATCCAAATCCAAAAACCACCGCCATCGTTATTACTGTGACTAGTCATCACAGCCACTACTCTGACAACGTTACTGTATGCTCTTTTAGGTTCATATGTGGGCATTGTTGATGATCGCTTGGCTAACAGCTGGATTGACAGTTACCTGAACACGGATGTAGACACATCTGCTTCCGACTGGGCAGCTGAGTTTGCAGATACACATCAACGGATCGAGCAGATCGAGCCTTCGAATCAGTTAATACCCATAGAACATCAGTGGGCCCAGGAGTTCTTAGGCCAGTGTGAACATGATATCTGGTAGGGTTGACGAACTTGACGTAATCATTAGCTGCATTTTTGATAGCCTAACCATTTTGGTTAGTTTATAGATAAGTATATTATAAATACACCAATTTATGCATGTCAACCCAATACTTTTAATAGTTTGAATAGTTTTAGCTGACTTTCGAATTTTTCATTGGCCGTGCCATTAGTAGAAATTAAAACTATTAGCTAAAACTATTAAAAGTATTGGGTCGACATGCATAAATTAGCATATTTATAATGTACTTGTCTATGAATTAACCAAAACTGTTAGGCCATCAAAAATGCAGCTATTATCGTTATCATCATTTACTGGTTTAACATGGTTTATAGAATAACGAGAGCCCCAGCTTAACAAGTTATGTAAATTCATCGATAATACTACCGTTAAATTCTATCACTCTTGACATTTCGACAGTCTCTGCTGCCTTTTTGGAACGAGTGTCCACCAGATGTCGTTGTTGATAGAACCCTCATCTCGGTTCATTGACTTGTCTTGTTCTTTTCTGATATGTATCTCTTCTCTGATCCATCGGTCCATTCTGTTGCTTTCTCTGTCAGTCACCTTGGCATGGTCCCAGTCTATGACATGGTTGAGAGAAATGTAGAGAAATGTCGACAGTGATAAAATAAAAAGGTTGAATTATCGTAACTTATTTTTGTGGCTTATTAAGTTACTATTTCAACCTATGAGTCTATTCAAAGAAGTCCAGCTGCTGCTAGGGTGAGCCAACTGTACCACCTGTGTTCGAATGCCACCAAATACCATCAAATTTTCATCTAACATAAATTTCTCACAACGCCAGAAGTGCACGTATTGCGCTGATCATACACACTGCTTGCACACTTCTGACGAAGTAATCCAGCTTGCAGACTTTAGACATTTGGCTAAAGTGTAATACTCGATTGAAGTTGACAGAATTGCTGATGGTTTTCTGACTAACTAAGCAAATTGCTGCAGTGTGTAATTGAGTTTGCTTGTGCATCTAAAGCTCTGCAAAGGATGCTTATTGGCAATAGGATCCTTACTTGTCTGTTCTGCATGATGTTGTGTTTGACCATTGTTGTTGAATTCCATCTGTTGATAACTATTGATTTCAATATTTATATCAACTGATGCGTGTGTACATTTGCAGGCTTGATGATCTGCAGAAGTCTGCTAGCTCAAATGATAACACTGTCATTGAAGATACCGTCAATGACAGCCAATCTCCCACAGTTGAGGTGAGCTTATACGCCGTGTCCCAAAATTAGCAACACTCTTTGCTTTAAACATGTCTAATTCAGTTTCTAGTTGATGCATTTCAACAAAATATCATACACTGCACTATCTCAGCATTACTTACCGTCACACCTATGGTGACGTTCGCACCTTACTGTGTGTGCTCAGTGTAACGTCATTATGACGTCAGAGTTTGTTTTCGTTATGGCTGCATTCAATACGTTGTTATGACAGGGCAATCAAGCAGTGGCGTACCCTCCTGAGATTAAGAGCTTGCATCGAGGCCAAAGGTGGCCACTTTGAACTGAAACTTTAAAGACTAGTTCAGAATGATTGTCTGCGTGAGCATTTCAAATTTTGTAAACATCTGTCAGGTATTAACGATTTTACAATAACTTATCTGTAGGGGTGTTGCTACTTTTTGGACACAGTGTACAATGCATGTAATTGATTAATTTAATTTAATTTAGCGATAGGTAAGTTGTTGTTGTCTGACTGACAGAAAAACTGTCTAGCCTGCACAAATTATGCGGTTTCCAAAAGTTTGGTTCTAGGGTACATTTTGTTGAATTTCAGTTTGCTGAATCTGGAATTGCCGAATTCCATTTCCTAACCTTAACCTTTTTTGCCATATCTCGAATTGTTGAATACTAGTTGGCAGAATTGGATTTGGTGAAGTGTGATTCACTAAAAGTTCAATTTCACGTCACTTATTTCTGTTAGAAGCTTGTAGTATGATAATTCAACTGTGGTTTTTTTATTAATAATACAATATTGGTAAAGAAGGACATCATCTATGGGGCTTTCTCATGGCAGAACCATTTTGTGCATAAATTTGGTAAAAATAGATAGTTCAAGTCAGCTTATTGTCAGTCAGATCAGTTTGTGTTAACGTGATAATTAGTGCATTAATTTGACAATAATAATATCATAATAATTGTGTAATGGTGTGAAGAAGCTGGCTGATAGTTGGACCAATGAGTTCACACGACTCGACCAGGAGGCCGACTTCTGGGAGAAATTACAGAAACAGTGGGACGAACTGAATCGGTTAGTTTTGTAAAGTTTTTCACACTTTTTACATGTTGGGAGATGTTTCAGACAGTAGTAATGGAGTAATAACGATGTGCGGATTTTTATATATTTTTAAGTGCGTCAGCATGTCCAGTTGTTCGCTGACGCGGGCAATGAATGGCTGCATAGTGCGCTGTGGTATCATTAGCTCATGCAATCAGCTGCCACTTGCCCGAGATTGCAAAGCACTTTTGTTTCATGTAAGAAGTGCTATTGCAAGTACCGGACCTTACTTTACCTTACCTTAATGCTTTGCACATCTTAGCTATCAACGAGGCATCCGTCTGCCTGTTTCTTTGTCTGTCTGTCCATCATGCACTGGAGCTCTATCAAAATGATGCAAGCTATGATCACGAAATCTTCACTTAGGGCTGCCACAAGGACTGTCGTTTTTTTTGTGACAAAATTTTGAGCCACTGACTGAAGGGGTTTACCTTCAAATGAGGGCCTCCAAAAGGGTACTTTGTAAAAACTCGTTTATTTACAGTTCTGATTTGGAAATCATATATTTTGCTGCAGATTTGCTGTTATTTTTGGTACCAAAAATGATCGGGGTATGTGTAATGAAAGCTTATCATGGGTGTTGATGCAAAATGCACGAATTGAACATTTGTTGAAAGGCGTCATTCAGGAATATTTGCATTAGCACATTTTCCCAAAAATCTATAATATGTAAAGTGTAAACTTTTGGAGTTTGTATGGCTGTAGGCACTGTATTTAAAGCACATAGCATTTTTTGTTCACAATTTCATATTGTTATGGCTTTTGCTTTCATACATTTTATGACATGGTGACTGTGGTCATAATACATGTTATTTATGTAATTGGCATATTTGTTGGCTTTAAAAAATTACTATAACTGTGCCGTGATTTCCAATTTTTTTAGAGCTTTGCAGTAACTGTCAGAGATAGAAGAATTTTGCCGTTATGATGTGTTTAATTTTAGGATAGATTCCGACCATTATCATCCATGGATGACGGATTTTGATGACTTTAAAAATGACTTTTACAAGGTTAGTGGCATTGATGTTTAGCTCCACAATACAATAGTTTATTAGCATGTTGTTTTTTTAAAGAACTCTAATTTTCATAATTTGTATTGTGAGTACGATGAAATTTTTCATATGTGGTTGTTATAATTGTACGGCATTTAGATTAAAATGTTACTAGTACTTTTTTTTTCTTCTACCTAGAAAGGCACTTTGTTATATCCATTCGAATGTTCTATAATACTAAGATGTTGAGGCTCAATCTGTTAAACAGTGAAACGTATTACTGATGATAGTGCTAACTGATTTTATTGATACTGAAGCTGAGAAGCTACCGTAAAACTTCTAATCGAAGCCAGGTCTCCAATAAAAGCTCGTCTCTAACATAAGCCAGGTTTCTAATATAAACTGGACATCTGAGTAATAGTTGTTGTAGTAATGGTAGTGGTAGTAGTAGTAGACTGCCGACTGTAGTAGTATAGAAAAAATTTATTACCCTGGTATGGCAAGTTAACCGTGTTTTAATAGAAGCCGGTTCTCACATAGTAGCCGGGTCTCCAATACAAGCTGGGTATAAATCAGTTTTACGATATTGTTGGTACAGGAGTACAAGTTTGAGCAAGACAATCCGCTGCGAGAACATCCTGATCCATTCGTGGAAGGCTTGGAAAGATTGCGGAAAGGTGACATTGCCAATGCTGTTTTGCTGTTTGAAGCCGCTGTACAGAAAAACTCACAGCATGCTGAGGTGATGTTTCGTGCTAATGACTTAGTCGCATGGTGTTATCATTTTGCGATGCACTGTTGTGTAAGTAAGTAATTTGGTCATGCCAATCAACTGCCACTTCCGAGATTGTAAAGCACTTCTGGCCATGAGTCTGTCGCATGTAAGAAGTGCTGTAGCAAGTATTAGACTTTACCTTTACATTTAATATGTTCTAGTTGTATTATTGTACACGTATAGCTTATACTAACAGACTAACTGCTGGGTCTAGTACATCTCATTGGTTGGGGTGTTGAAATAAATAGGAGACATCTTTGGTGTTACCTGAATTAATTTCGCAATGGTGAAGATATTTTGGCTATTTTTGGCAGAGATGTTCAAGACCAGTCTTCTGAATTTGATTTAAATAATGTTTACTTTGTGATCACGAAATATTGCCCATTGTCATTTTTTTTATTTGTATAATTAATGACAGGATGAAAGATTAGATGCTTTTATCATTTGGTTGTATTACCGTCACTGAAGTTTCTGATAGCAGGTTGAGTCTGTGTATTTTTATATTTTGATATGTTTACACAATGTTCTTAGTTTTATCGGTCTTTACCTTATAGTGTTGCTATAAATTCTTCCACTTTTTATTGTTATTAGCTGTAGTAGCCGACATTGATTGAAATTAATGTTAACATGCAGATAGATCGTTTATGTTGTCGTTATATAAAGTTTTGTGATTGCAGGCTTGGCAGTATCTGGGCACCACTCAGGCTGATAATGAACAGGAACCATCGGCAATTGCTGCTCTCACAAAGTAGGCCCCCTTGTTTGACTGATCTGTCACTGTATCAACCCTTTTGTGCTGGTAGTTATTGTTCTGTCATAGCTTAAAAAACAGGTTTTTAAAAAAACCCAACCTACTGGGTTAAAAGGTGGTGATAGTCCATCTCAGAACTACAGAGCATCACCTGCCGTATGAGATCACACAGTGTTACTTGCCACCCGACACAGGTGAACATGAACATGCCCCGCCTTAACCTCAGCCAGATAGGCTGTTACTCGATTTACCTACCCTGGAGGGATGGAAGGCTGAGTTGACCTAATAGCGGCTGGTTACATACCGAGATGGTTTACCTGCCTGCAGGCAGTCACCCATTGCAGTACTAACCCGGCCCGGCGTAGAGTAACTTCGTTATCAGACGAAGCACGTTACCGCTATGCCACGCCACCAAACTACTGGGTTTATTGGGGTTATATTGGGTTTTCTGTGGGTTTTGTTGTTTTTTTGGGGTTATGTTGTTTTTGGGTTATTTTGTGTTTGTAGGTTTTTGTAAAAAAGCCCAACTTTATGGGTTTTGGGATATCAGCAGGCTTTCAGTCGGTGGATTCATATGAGTTTTTGTTTGCTCCTCACGCCACAAAATGTATCAATATTTGCAAATTTGTAGATTTTAATTTTTATGAAACTCAGCCGTAATAAAATATTTCAAGAAACTAAAATCGAATTAAGTTTGGGTTTGTTTTTAGCATTTTTTAGGTCAGTTTACCCCAAAAAACCTGGTGGGTTCTTTGGGAATTTGCTCTGGTGTCTTAACTCTCTGAAGCTACGGCTATATGGCACTTTACAAATATGTGTATTATTATTATTATTATTATTATTATTATATTTATAACCTTGTGCTTTTTTCAAAGGGGAGTCAAAAATTGGCTTAAAATGTAGCGTATTAGACGAAGGATCTTTGGAGCCAAAGGGAGTAGCTTCATGAGACTTTGCCACATGACGTGCTGCTAGATGGGGGTGATAACGCG
>Ga0209367_1013437_pt1 | contig 10529 bp, 11 predicted proteins | sample WorMetLIZISLAND2_FD_187412 | JGI IMG/M metagenome (GOLD analysis project Ga0209367, IMG submission 187412) | Marine gutless worms symbiont microbial communities from Max Planck institute for Marine Microbiology, Germany - Olavius geniculatus... ...
TTCCACGAAAAACCTTTCATTTACACCTGAAAGAATGTGAATTTAGATTCAATCATCGAGAGGAAAGCTTATATGATATAATACTTACTCTACTGAGAGAAAATCCTCTCTAAAGTTATCTAGACCCTTGGTTTTTTTGGGAGACGCCTCCTCCTTCTCCAGCTATTTCAACTTCAACAAAGGTCGATTCGGTGATTCAGGCCGCGGGCCAAGGCGCTGATGCTGGCAATCGACCACCAGATCCAGCTCTTCCAGCACCAGTTGGCCGATCAAGGGTTCGCACAAGGGCGGGCCTACCACGCAGTCGGTGACCATGGTACGTTTGCCGACGGTAACCTCTAGGCCACGTGCGGTGGGGCGTTCTTCCTTGCGTTCGTCGGCGTAGGTTACGATGACCGGATCGCCGGGCATAAGGTCCAGCTTTTCCACCTCGTCCTGCGGCAACAAGACCATGACCGCGCCGGTGTCGACGATGCAATCCAGATTGCTGCTGGGGATCTCATCTATGGTTCGATCACCGCGTGTTACAGCGACCACGTCCCCGAAATTACGCAATCTTACGGTTGTTCTGACTTCGCCCATGTCGTCATCCCGCTTGCTCTGATATACTGTAATTTCCAAATTTTAAACTTGGGATCCCTTTCCCTGGAAGCCCGGTTCCCCATCCTGCCCCGCTCCCCGTTTACCACCCCCGGCAAACCCCGATCAAGCCCGGTTGCTCCAGATAATTCCGCGCACTGGAATGACACCAACGCCCCGGGCGGTCTACCATAGCCCCGCGCCACCGGATTATATCGATCCTCATAGCGGATTCTACTCACTCAACCCTATCACGCCGCCTGCTAAAGTGGGTGTCCTTTTTTGAAATCCCCTAACAACTTGACGAGTTGCCTGGTAACCGCAGCGGTATCGTCAGCCACCTGACACTGCTCGATAAACTGGTCGACCTGTTCGAGCACGCTTGCCCTAGGCAGATTCTCGAAGGTTTGGGGTCGGGTCATTGTGACCAGATATTCACGGATGACTTGGTGACTGATCCGGAGCGTCCGCCCCGTCTGATACGCTGCCTTGATGGCGGCCAGTGCTTGGTCATGAAACGGCGTCTCAATGACATTGGCGTAGATCAGAACATTGGTATCGACGAACAGCGGGCTATCGTCCATTGTCGCCATACATATCCTCGCGGCGTAGGCTCAAATTCTCAGGCCACTTTCCGACGCTGACCACTGGGAAATCCAGCGGCTTACGTTGAGTGGGTTGGTTGGCTTGTGCTCGTTGCTTTGGGAAATCCACAAAGTCTTCCCGCCGGCGCAGAGTCTCGCGCAACAGCGCTTCGATGATACTCGGAGCAAGCAACCCCGCATCGCTTGCTTCCTTGGCCAGGCTATTCGGTAGATCAATGGTCAGTATCGTCATAATCAGCCCTCCGGTTTGCCGTTCCTGGCGACTTGAGACCTGGAGTCCCACCCAAGATACCCGAATGATAACTCGATACAAGGCAACAAGTTACATTGATCTATCAGGCATCCGAACCGGAACTTAAAAGAACCGTCCGGCGTCGCATGCACAGGTTTCGGCGCTCGAAGATCCCAGTTTACCCAAGTAGGTCAGGGTTGAGTGAGCATAGGAAATTTACAGTTTCCTTTTATTGGCAAACAAGATGGATGTCCTTTTACTTTGCTTTCTTTCTTCTGGATCAGAATCGAGAAGGGGGGGGTTGAGCGGTTACGACTCTACCATCGGATACAGGTACTACTTGACCGAGCGCAAATAGAACATCCAGGGCCAGAATCAGATGCGTGAAACTCGGATTTCCAGGCCAACCGGTAGAACTGCGACTGATATCCGACCACAGTTCGTCAACCGTCATCGGCTGGACAAACATCTTTCTCACTAGCCCGGAAAGGCCAATGATCGAATCACTGAACCGAACGTGTTTATGCGGTAAAAGCGCTGTCTGGATGCCCATAAACGTCACAAGTTTCAAAATACTTGGATAGGATAACTTGGGCCGCTTCCCGGTATGCCTTCATGCTGTGAGGATGTTGTTTCATGGCCTTGGGAATTAACTGATCCACCATCCAAACGTAGCGAATATTCGGAGCCCCCTCCCGTGACTCAGGAATAACGGGTTGATGAACTGCTGAAAGGAAGTGCCATACGCCTCATACAGCTTCACCTTGAAAAGCATTCTGTACCAAAAGTCGTCATGGCTCGACATGTCTAGCGATTCCTCTCATTTTCCATCTGGCTCCCACACTCCCCAGCGTCACGAGATACGTGCCGCTGGAGCGACCCAACCGCGTGCGCAGCAAACGAAAAATGTGTCCGAGCTTACGGATTTATTATGCGGTCATCGCCGCCAGCGGCTCGACATGATGCTTTGGCTTATGGACCGATAAATCATGAGTCGCCTGAAGGTTGAGCCAAAACTCCGGTGACGTATTAAAAGCCCCGGCAAGCAGCCAGGCAGTGTCGGGAGACACGCCTCGCTTACCCCTGATAACTTCATTAATCCGCTGCACGGGAATCCCGATATGTGCCGCAACCGCCTTTTGTGACAATCCCATCGGCTCAAGAAACTCCTTGAGTAATATAATTCCCGGATGGGTTGCTACTCTACGGGATGGTATCATGTTGCTGTCTCTAATGATTCGTTAATGGTAGTCGATGATCCGGACTTCATGGACATTCGAGTTTTGCCACCGGAATAGGATACGCCATTGAACATTGATGCGAATGCTGTAGAGACCTTTGAAATCTCCTTTCAGTGCTTCCAGTCTGTTTCCAGGCGGTGATCTGAGATCATCCAATGATTGGACGGCATTCAGCACGTCCAGCTTATAAAGTGCGGACACAATGAGCTGCGAAGGTAACCGTCTGACGCGAGCACTTGATATGCCGTGATACAAATCCGATGTCGCCTGATTTCCAAACGATGCAATCATACACAGAGATTAACGCTTTCACGGAATCCATGCAATAGCGTTTGATGCTTCTCCGCCGCGAGCAAAAAAAGGGGACCTATATACATAGTTAGCCAAAACCATGGCAAGAGGCTTGGGTGGGATCGGATTGAAGGGAGGGTTACCAAACTTCCGGATTTCATCCGGGCTGCAAAGGAAAACACCACCCTCCATGGCTAGTCACGTCTATAGGTCCCCAAAAAAGCCCCGCCTGAGCGGGGCTTTGGCAAGACATCAGTCCCCCTAATACCGCATCAGTGCGCGGTGGCTTCTCCAACACCCCTGGGGACCCGGATGTCCTCGACCAGATGCTGGATGTGCTCCGGCGGCTCCGCGGTCACCTTGGAGACCAGAATCGCTACCGCGAAGTTGACCAGTGCACCGACCGCCCCGAAGGCATTCGGCGAGATACCCAGGAACCAGCTCGGCTCCAGGTCGCCCAAAAAGGCGGTACCGGGGACGAAGAAGATACCCTTGTGCTGGAACACATAGGCCGTGGTCACGCTGATACCCGCGATCATGCCCCAGATGGCCCCGGCCTTATTCACCTTCTTGTTGAAGATGCCCATCATCAGCACCGGGAAGATAGAGCTCGCCGCCAGACCGAAGGCGATGGCCACGGTGCCGGCCGCGAAGTCCGGCGGGTGCAGACCGAAGTATCCGGCCAGGGCGATGGCCCCGGCCATGGAGATACGTCCCGCCAGCAGCTCCCTTTGCTCCGAGATACCGGTCCAGAACACACCCTTGAGCAGGTCGTGGGAGATGGCCGAAGAGATGGCGAGCAGGAGACCGGCGGCCGTCGAGAGCGCGGCCGCCAGACCGCCGGCCACCACCAGTGCGATGACCCAGTTCGGCAGACCGGCGATCTCCGGATTGGCAAGGACCATGATGTCACGGTCGACCTTGACCATCTCGTTGCCCTTCCAGCCGAAGGATTCGGCCTTGGCCGCGAACGCCGCGTTCTTATCATTGTAGTATTGGATGCGGCCATCACCGTTCTTGTCCTCGAACTGCAAGAGACCCGTAGTCTCCCAGTTCCTGAACCACTGCGGACGCTCGTCGTAGACCAGATTGCCGGTCTCCTCGCCGACGGGACCGATCTGGATGGTCTCCATCAGATTCAGGCGACCCATGGCGCCGACGGCGGGGGCCGTGGTGTAGAGAATGGCGATGAACACCAGGGCCCAACCGGCCGAGCTGCGGGCATCGGCCACCTTGGGCACGGTAAAGAAGCGGATGATGACGTGGGGCAGACCCGCGGTCCCGATCATCAGAGACAGGGTGTAGACGAACATGTTGAGCTTGCTGCCCATGACCTGGGTTGAGTATTCCTTGAAGCCGAGCTCGGCAACCACCAGGTCCAACTTATCCAGCAGGTACATCCCGGAGCCGTCGGCCATCTCGCTGCCCAGACCGATCTGAGGGATCGGCATCCCGGTAAGGTTGAGCGAGATGAAGATCGCCGGGATGGTGTAGGCGAAGATCAACACGCAGTATTGGGCGATCTGGGTATAGGTGATGCCCTTCATACCGCCGAGCACGGCGTAGATGAAGACGATCCCCATGCCGACGTACAGGCCCCACTCATAGGGCATCTCCAGAAAGCGGGAGAAGGCCACGCCGATCCCCTTCATCTGGCCGATGACATAGGTGATCGACACGATGATCAGGCACAGGACGGCCACGATCCTGGCGGTTTGGGAGTAGTAGCGGTCGCCGATAAACTCAGGAACCGTGAACTTCCCGAACTTGCGCAGATAGGGTGCCAGCAGCATGGCCAGGAGCACATAGCCGCCGGTCCAGCCCATCAGGAACACGGAGCCGCCATAGCCGCTGAAGGCGATCAGGCCCGCCATGGAGATGAAGGAGGCGGCGGACATCCAGTCCGCTGCGGTCGCCATCCCGTTGGCGACCGGATTGATGCCCTTGCCGGCGACATAGAACTCGCCGGTGGATGCGGCACGGGCCCAGAACGCGATGCCGATGTAGATCGCGAAGGTCACACCGACGATGAGGTAAGTAAGCAGTTTCAGATCCACCGATCTTTCCCCCGTGCCTCAATCTTCATGAACGCCGAATTTCCTGTCGAGCTGACCCATCCGCACGGCATAGACGAAGATCAGCACGAGGAAGGTGTACATGGCCCCCTGCTGGGCGAACCAGAAACCCAGCTTGTAACCACCGAACGAAATGGTGTTGAGCACGTCCACCAATAGGATCCCGCAGCCGTAGGAGACCAGGAACCAGATGGTGAGCAGTATGACCAGCAAACGCAGGTTCGCCGACCAGTAGGCGGCGCGATTCTCGGGTGTCATGGGTAGCCACTCCCCTGGTGGATAGGTTTTTTTGGGACCTATATACATGACCAGCCACGGTGGGTGGTGTTCTCCTTTGCCGCTCGGATGAAATCCGGAAGTTTGGCAATCCTCCCTTCAATCCGATCCCACCCCAGCCGCTCGCCATAGTTTTGGCTGGCTATGTATATAGGTCTCGTTTTTTCGGTAGCCGGGGTGACGGGCAACATCGGAACCATCGCCCTCCGCTACCCACTGCATCGGCCCGGGTCCGGCGGCGGGACATCCGACCCCGGCCCTCAGGGCAACCGAATGATAATTCGATGGAAAGCAATGGGTTAAAGCGGTAGATTGGGCGTGAACCAGCGGCGCGTCGGCAGCTTGCCGGCAACGATTTGCCGCCAGGATGGCGGCGCTCCGGCTTGGCCCGACCTACCCGACTCGTTCCCATGCTGACAGCTTGTTTCAGCGGTGTGTATTATTCGGTGACCCTGCCCTGGCCCGCCGCGGCCGAACGATATTCTGTTGCCGCCTAGTCCGGCTTGTCAATGATAGGAGAGCACGCCATGCAACGGAGAGCGCTCGGTCGCACCGGTCTGAAGGTCAGTGCCCTGTGCCTGGGTACCATGACCTTCGGCGAGCAGAATACCGAACGCCAGGCCCACGCCCAGCTCGATCGGGCGCTGGCGGCCGGAATCGATTTTCTCGACACTGCCGAGATGTACCCGGTTCCGCCGCGGTCCGGGACCCAGGGTCGCACCGAGCAGTACATCGGTAGCTGGCTCGCCGCACGCGGGTGTCGCGACCGCATCATCCTGGCTACCAAGGTCGCGGGTCCCGCTGCTTGGCTGCCTTATCTCCGTGGCGGCAAAGCGCGCCTCGATCGGCCTAACATGGAGGCAGCCGTCGAGGCGAGTCTGCGGCGATTGCGCACCGACTATATCGACCTCTATCAGCTCCATTGGCCGGACCGCAAGACCAACTTCTTCGGCCAGCTCGGTTATCGGCATCCTACCGCGGATCCCAGCATTCCCCTTGCGGAGACCCTCGAAGTGCTCGGTGACCTGGTAGCCGCGGGCAAAATCCGCCATGTCGGCCTCTCCAACGAGACCCCCTGGGGAACCATGCGTATGCTGCAGCTCGCCGCAGAGCTGGGGCTGCCACGGCCGGTGAGCATCCAGAATCCTTACAACCTGCTCAACCGCACCTTCGAGATCGGCCTTGCCGAGATCGCGCTCCGCGAGCAGTGTGGGCTGCTGGCCTATTCGCCGATGGCCTTCGGCGTATTGTCGGGCAAGTATCTCAATGGGACCCGCCCGGCCGGTGCCCGTCTGACGTTGTTCGAGCGCTTCGATCGTTACTCCAAACCGCAAGCAACCCAGGCCATCGCGGCATACGTGGCCTTGGCCCGCACGCACGGCTTGGATCCGGCCCAAATGGCCCTGGCCTGGGTAATCAGTCGGCCTTTCGTAACCGCCACCATCATCGGTGCCACTACGATGGAACAGTTGGAAGCCGACCTCGGCAGCGAGGGACTTGTATTGTCAGAGGAAGTGCTCGAAAAGATCGAGCTTATTCACGCCTTCAACCCGAATCCGAGTCCGTAGGCGCGGGCTTGCTCCAGACCTATCGCCGAGAGATCCAGCGACACCAGGGTGCGCCCAAGCGATAGGTGCGGGGCAAGCCCGCGCCTACCGATCGACAAGCGGCAAAAAAGCGGCTGCCGTCGAAAGGCGAGCGGGTCCTGAGCATGGCATGGACGGCGAGCAAGTGTTTGCGCATGACGGCACAGACAGCCTGAAGCTTCTTCAGGCCCCGCGCCTCGATGAGGTAGTGGTAGAAAGCCCTCACCTCGGGGTCGTGGCGAGCGGCACTGAGAGCGGGCATGTAGAGGGCCATGCGCAAGTAACGGTTCGCTGACATCGATTCCGGCGACCGGCATGTTCGTTTCTCCCGTCCGTAAAAACCCGTTAGGATAGGTACCCGGTTCCTCGACCCTGCACCGCTATAACACCGAATTACTGCCGATTGTCGGCTAAGATTTCACTTCAAAAATCGGTAGTGCTTAAGGGCACCTTGAAAAATACAGTTTTCGCAAATTCGGGGCTTGAATAATCAATGGGTTAGAGTCGGCTGGGTGGCGAAAATACCTATTTTTCAAGGTGCCCTTAACGTGTAGTGATGAACTTCCTGCTGAGCCTTTTGCTTCCCCGTTGGGAGAACTACACGACCACTACATGTTAAGCACTACCCAAAAATCACCACTACCCAACCCGAATCCAAAAAATGACAAAGATCCTGCCGATTACTACCGCTGCCTTTTCCTTGGTGCTTGCCGCCGGAGCCCGGGCCGATTGGTTCCTGAATCAGGAGCAGGAGGCCTATCAACATTTTCAGGCCGGCGATTACGGACAGGCCGCCGCGGGCTTCGGCGACGACTACCGGCGCGGCGTGGCCCTCTATCGGTCCGGACGCTACCAGGAAGCCGCCACCGCCTTCACCCAGGTGCAGCGCCCGGCCGTAAAAGAAGACGCCGACTACAATCTGGGCAACGCCCGCTTCCGGCTCGGCGACTTCGCGGGGGCCGCGACCGCCTATGAGGCGGTATTGAGCACCAATCCGAATCACGAGGACGCCCACCACAACCTGGCCCTGGCCCGGGCCATGCTCGCGCGTATCGAACAGGAGCTGTACGAGGAGGAGAAGGGAACGCAGCGGAAGAAAAAGGAAGCAGGGCATCGGGAAGACGAAGGACAAAAAGATCAGGAGCAGAAACGACAGGAACAGGAAAAACAAGCGCAACAGAAGCAGGAACAACAACAGAAGCAAAAGCAGGAGCAGCAGAAACAGGAACAACAGCAGGGGCAAAAGCAGGAGCAGCAGAAACAAGAGCAACAGCAGGGACAAAAGCAGGAGCAGCAGAAGCAAGAGCAACAACAAGGACAAAAGCAGGAGCAGCAGAAACAGGAGCAACAGCAAGGACAAAAGCAGGAGCAGCAGAAACAGGAGCAACAGCAAGGACAAAAGCAGGAGCAGCAGAATCAAGAGCAACAACAGCAACAACAAGGGCAGCAGCAACAGGAGTCCGAGCAGCAAAGTAAATCCGGGCAGCAGTCCTCAGAGGGCGAGCCGGGCGAGGACAGCGAGGCGAGCGACGGGGAGCAGACGGAGGATAGCGAGCGGGCCCAAGGCAAGGCGTCCGAGCAGAAGCAGCAGGGCGAGTCCGAGCCTGAGACCACGGAGTCCCGGCAAGGTCAGCGGAAAAAGGAGCAGGAAACCGAAGGCAAGGGCGAGCAAACGGAAGAGCAGCAAAAAGCCGAGTCCGGTCAGGAGCAAAAGCAAACGGAAGCCGAGGCGGGCGGTGAAGAGGAACGCGAGTCCCAGGACCGGGAAGGCGGCGAGCAGCAGGACCCCGAGAAACAGACCGGCGGTAAAGAGGAGCAAAAGACGGCCGAGGAAGAATCCGGCGGCGAGCAATCCCGGAAAGATCGGCCCGAACAGACCGGCGCGAACGAGGAACGCCGGAATGAGGAAGGCGAGGGAGGAGAGAAGCCGAAGCCCGAGCAGGAGGCCAAGGGAGGAGAAGAAGAGCAAGGCCCCGAGCAGGGGAAGAGTAAGCGACAACCACCGGAGGCATCCCCCAACGAAGGTGGCGAAGAGGAAGGACAAGGAAAAGGTAAACGTCCGGACGAAACCCAGGAGACGCCCGGCAAGGCCGAAGAGCGCTCGGACCGGCAGCAGGCAGGTGACCGTGGGACACGCCCCGACCGCTCACCGAAGGACAAGCTGCCGGACGTACCGCCGGAAGGAAGCGCGGCGGACGCCGTCGATCGTTTCGATCAGCTCGGCCAACAGCCCATGCCCGACCAGGAGCCGGATGCCCGGCAGGCCGCGGCGGCCATGCTGGGAGGATTGCCGGTGCGGGGCCCCGGCCTGGCCATTATGGAGCAACGCCTGCAGCAGGTGGAAGGCGATCCCTCACTGCTGATGCGCAACCAGTTCATGCTCGAAGAGCTGCAGCTCATGCGCCGGTCCGGTGGTCCCCTGATGGAGAGTCGGCCTTGGTAGCTTCTATACCAGGGCAACTGAATGATTAAGAGATAAGTTGGGCAAAGCCGGAGTGCCGCCATCCTGGCGGCAGATAATGGCCGGCAAGATGCCGGCGCTCCGCTGGTCCGTGCCCAACGCTCAGTGGTCAGGGGGCAGTTGTCAGCCTTCTGCCCCCTGATAACTGTCAACTCGGGGCACCGGTCGTCCCGGCGGCTTTGCCTAACTTACCCGCCTCGCTCCCATGCTGACGGCTTGTTTTATACGTGCTCACTCCTTTCATCGGCACCGGCAGGGTCGGAATGGCGGCGCAGGCCGGTGCGGCCTTGATTATCGGCTTGATCGTGCTGACGGCCTTGACCTTGCTGGGCCTGGCCGGGATGCGCACCGCTCAGGTCGAGGAACGGATGGTCGCCAATTTCCGTAACCGCAGCCTGGCCTTCCAGGGGGCGGAGGCGGCGCTACGGGACGCCGAGGCCTACCTGAAGGAGGCGGACCTACCCCCGTTCGACGGCTCCGTACCGGGGCTGATCGGCCAATTAGCCAGTCCGGGCAGCGCGGTCTACTGGAGCAGGTACGACTGGGCGAACCAGTCCCGGCAGGCCGGCACGACCCTGACCGGACTCAAGGAACAGCCGCGGTATGTTATCGAGGCGTTTGCGGTCCTCCCCGCGGCCGGCGAGAGTCAGAAGTTCGGTCCACTGCCGGAGCCGGCTCTGTTCCGGGTAACCTCCCGCTCGACGGGAGGCAGCGGTACGGCCGTGGTGATCCTACAGAGTACGGTACAGCGGTAGCTGTCCGATAGTCGTGTCGCGTTACGCCGCGTTCAACGCCGCGTCTGTCCGGGCACGGTCCTGGATTATTCGGCGTTGGTTGTGGGATCTGACGTGTTGGGCACGGGCCGTGCAAAGGGTTCGCTGCCGGCGGGCGTCCGTTGATGCGGTTCGCGCCTCCTCGTGATGTCATCCTGAATGACCTGCCGCGCTCACCGCATCCTACACTCAATGCAAGGTCCGCGCAGGCAGGTCGCACGGGGGGGGTAATATGGGTGTAGGTTGCGTTAAGGGCACCTTGCAAAATAGCCTGCCTAGCAGTCTAACTGCGGGAAAACTCGGGCCAGTCCAAAGATAAACGCTCAGATGATGGGGGAAGCATGGGCCAGCGCAGCTTCTTTGACATAGAGAACCGGTTACAGCGTATCAGCAAGTTAGGCGACCCGTTG
>Ga0209367_1013439_pt1 | contig 10527 bp, 8 predicted proteins | sample WorMetLIZISLAND2_FD_187412 | JGI IMG/M metagenome (GOLD analysis project Ga0209367, IMG submission 187412) | Marine gutless worms symbiont microbial communities from Max Planck institute for Marine Microbiology, Germany - Olavius geniculatus... ...
GGCTGTGTATAAGATAGAGTCATAATTTTTGGTTCTAGGGTATGGTTTTCAGGGATGGCCAATCTAACGGTGTCATTTAATTTTACCCGGACCCTCTCTGGTTGCCATGGCAACGAAATTTGGGACAAAATTGGCTGTAACTCGGTCTGTGTAAGAAATATCTGCAATATTTTTGCATCTATAGAGGGGTTTTCAGGGATGGGCCATTGAATGCTGCCAATCGCATTTTCCTCTGATTGACCCCCATTGCCATGGCAACGAAATTTGTGACAAAGAGCTATAACTCGGTCTGTGTATGAGATATCTGCGAGATTTTTGCGTCTGTAGGGGGGTTTTCGAGGATGGGCCAGCGAATTTTACCCTGACTGACCCTCGTTGCAATGGGAATGAAATTTGGAACAAAATGGGCTATAACTCGACATATGTACGAGATATCTCCAAGATTCTTGCATCTAACAAGGGGTTTTGAGGGTGGAGCAAATAAATAATTTCAGTAAATTTACTATGGTTGACTTTTGTTGTTTTGGCAACGAAATTGGTAGAATTTTTGCCAAAAATTGGCTAGAACTCGGTTAACTACGAGATGAGCTCAGACTTTAGTTTGACTCGACTTTATAGACGTTTGTTGTCGGACATTTTACGCAACGGTTTAATAACTAATAATACGGTTGGTTAAATTAGCATTATTGAAGTGTTTTCCAGGCCTATATTAAGTGGGTGATATGTGCAATATTAGTTTGTTTATTTATATGGCCATTTTGTGGATATAAAAGGAATTTTGTTCAGTATTGTCAGCAACGCAGGCCAGCAGTGACGTCATGCCTGGCGTGTGTCGTCTGATTTGTTCAGTCATGCCATTAGGTAGTAAGTAACAGCGGCTTGGCTGCTGTAAGAAATATCTGAAGCGCAATATCTTTGTAACTAATCATCAGTAGGAAAACAGTATTTTAGTAAAACAGCAAATATAAATGTACAAAACATCAGTTTGCCTGCATCACACTGACTGTGTGTCAATGATGTCAATGTGCTGCTGAATAATATCACCTTTTGTAATTTTTGCTGTTTTCGATGTGTAAGTTCTTAAATGTTGTCGTTAACAAGTGTATATACTGATGTTTTGTACATTTATCGTATATAATATTGTTTTTACATTAGCTTAATAGCCTTGATCTTAACAAGTATCTTAACTTTACTTTTAATACATATATTAAATGCTTTTAATTAATTTTAACCACGTATGGCACTGAATGGCCTATTTTGTACTGATGTGCCGTTAAGAAACTACTCACACACTGTGGATATCTGGCGTGTTAAGTGGTATGTTTGTTTCTTGCATTCGTGGATTAGTAGGCCTACCAGTTCATCCACAGTGATCATGTTCTTTTCAGTACCTGCATGCTTTAGTCTGCCGTTTTGATGCCTTTGGTCGATGCTTCCTGTTTTCCATGTTTTTAGTAATGTGTCCAATCATTTTATTTTTGCTGCTTATCTTCAAAAATTCCGCCAGAATTCTCCACAAACTGTATTTTTGAACTCATATAAGTTTTAGTCAAAGCCTTGTCTTCATTGCTATTGTGTGTTACATTACCTGTGTATCGTCACAGCATTAAAATTATTATTTACATTAATATTCTCTGCTTCTGTTTAGAAACACAAGAATGTATCAAAAACTGAACATCATTTACTTTTTGTATGAAAGTTAGTGGAAAATTGTTTCAGAAGATAATTTTTGCTATATATACTACTGTGACTTTAGTGATTATTGACAATGTTTCACATGGTAGTGTAGCGACGCCGTTAAGGTGCGGTGAGATGTTTAATAATCAATTTAAACTACTGCTATTTGTCCACAGAGTCTCACGGTGAAAGAATTTTGAAAATCTCGGTATTTAATGGAGATATGAACAAACACACAGTGGGAGTGTAGATGTGTATCTGTGTTACATTTTGTTGCTCTAATAAAGGGCAAACAACTGTGCGTTATTTTACCTGAAGAAATTGTTTTGTGTTTTGTTTACACGGGTCCTGGGTAAGTGGCAGTAAGCCTATAAATAGTAGAGGTTAGAAAATGTAGTTTTTTTAAACAGACATCTGTTGTTGGGGTTAAAGGGTTTTGCTACAGCTGGATGCTGTTGAGTTTCGTTGGAAGTGAACTTAGCATCATCTTTATCGTCATATTTGTTTATTCAGCAGTAGTTGGCACTTGGCAGACCACAACTAGAATTAAATACAAATTACAATCGATAGAATATTATCCATGTAGATAAATAAAGTAAAACTGTTATAAAACACAACATAGGACGAGATAACAAGAGAGCTCAGGTGTCGCTAGGGAACATCCGCTACGGCCTATGTTCTCTACCGTTCCTGTTGCAGTACCGCCTTCAAGATCATCCAATGATTTTCATGTAATCTGAAAGGGCGTATGCCACTTCCTATTAATGATTAATAGAAACACTGACGCTATCTTTCACCGTTTTCGAAATACGGCCACTTATAGCTTAAAACTTAGAGACTTGGTTACTATTGACAGCATGCTAAAATCTGTTTTCTGCGTCGGTTTAACTAGTAAGTAAGTAAGTAAGACGACTTAGAATCATTTGCGTGGCTGTAGCCTATGATGGCTGCTGTTCGTCGCGCATGGCGCGCGGGTTTTTGGTAGCTTCGCTTACCGGTAGCTTTTGTTGACAAATGCTACGTGGTTACGTTACGTCAAGTAGCTTGGCGTTGTTTGTTTCCGTTTCCGTATTTATCGATGTTTATATTTGTTTGAATTTTGAAGAGTTTAGATAATATTTGTAATATATTTTGTACATATACAGTATTTTGAGAAGTTAAAATTATTACTGTAGTATATAAAAATGTCCACGGTTTGTAGTCTTATTTCGAGCTGTATTTATTCGAAACTAATTGTTACGTCACTGGTACTGCTGTTAGGCACAGTACTGTACTCACTGCACTGGAATGACTGGACGCGCAAAAACTGGTACCAAAACATGATGTCAGACGATCTGTATCTTTAAAATAGGGATGTTCCAGTCTGGACTGTGATTGGCTGTGACGTCATATAGACTTCTTCTTCTTCTGGTATCTAATACGACCATAACGCGTGGATTAACTTCTTGGTCGATCTCTGAGTAGAAAATATAGACGGGGTAGCACTAATTGCTGAATCGGCCTGAACCTGCGCCGATGGATGTAACCGAATAAGCGATAGTTTTAAGTAATAAATCTAAAACTGAATAAGCGATTTGGCCTGAATTGGCGCCGATGGATGTAACTGAATAAGCGATAGTTTTAAGTAATAAATCTAAACTTTAAATCTAAACCCAAAAACAACATGAGAAATTAAACACTGAAAAAATGTGAATGAAATTTGTTGTTGCAGAGTAATGTTGAAAATATGTCACCTCACATCATTCGCCAGGTCACTAAGGAGCTTTTGGATCTGCAGAAGAATCCTCCAGAAGGCATTAAAGTTTTCATGAACGAAGAAGATGTGACTGATATTCAGGCTGCAATTGAAGGACCAGGTAACCAGTGTTTGTTATTGTGATAACTTATCAGTAATGTTTAAGTAGACCAAACAGTTGAGATGTTACTGCTTTATGCGATTCAGTCAATTTTAGTTTCTCCAGCTACACTTGGACCTTCATATACACTGCATAGGTTTCTCTAGAAGCTCATTTTGTAGAATTGCTGAAACAGTGTTTTGAGAGGTTGGATGCTGTTCCTAATTCTATCAGCAAACCAGCAGCATCATTGTTTTAATTTTCATTCTGAACTAATCAAGTTTTGTGCTACTAGGAGTTCTAAATAACCATCTAAACTGAATCCTGGAATATTTGATGTTTATTGGTTTTATGAATACGTAAATCTCAGCATGATTTACTTATAAGTATATGTGCTATGATGTGAAGTGTTGTATGTTAATCTTGATTTTAGGGTTGTTAATGGTTAACCACCAAGTCAACTGGTTAACCGGTCTTGAATGCCGCATGATCAGGCAGACTATCCCTTTCAATCGTCGGTTAGCAAACTTGATGCGACACCCATTAATAAGTGATTATAACTACGGTTAACCAGCTAACCGGTCCTTTTCCTGATGGTTAATCGGTCAAAATGAATGGCCGGTCTTAATAACTTTACTTAATTTTGTTGCTAATATAGCATTTTTACATTGTTTACTTTGTATTTCACTTTATATAATTCTATTACTGCATATTTTGTGACAATGGCACTGGGCACCCCTGTGCTGTGATGAGGTGCACTCAGCTCGTCAAGCGGAACACAAATCACTTACCCACTCGGGTATGAGAATGAGAATTAGTGTGGAACTGGATGAATAATGTTTAATATTGTCTGCGTATTATTTTCTATGTATTATTTTATTATTGGCATTTATTCCTGTTACTAAGCACAAATGTGTTGCCACCAGGTGTTTTGATTATCGTGTAATGTTGCATGTTTTCAGATGGAACACCTTATGCTGGTGGTCATTTCTGTGTCAAATTGGTTCTCAGTAAAAGCTTCCCTACCGAGCCACCAAAAGGCTTTTTCCTAACAAAAATTTTTCATCCCAACGTTGCCAAGAATGGTGAAATTTGTGTCAACACATTAAAGAAAGACTGGAAGTCAGAGTATGGTGTGAAGCACATTCTGCTGGTATGCTTTTTCTCAGCTGTACAACTTTTTTATTTTACATACAACATGGTCCATGAAAAAAAACAGGTCGTTACATAATCGGTGATGTCTGTACCAAGTGTCAACCATTTTTCACAATTTTTGCACCGTTGGAAGGAGAATTTAATTTTTCAACCAAACCCATGTAAAATTTCCCACCTGACCTTAACGCTGGTCTCACACTATTTTGGACATAGTCATGTTGCCACAGGCTAACCCATTGCATTTTTTATTGATTACTGGGATTAATTTCCAGGTAATTTTTTTCAGCAGGGTATAAAAAGTTTCCAGATGTCTAGTATGAAACATTGTAATTGACAGTTAATGTTTCTGTAATTATAGGATAGTTGGTTTTGCCACACACTATAGTTAGCTATCAGTAGTTGTACGGTCAGTGTTTTTACTTTGTTAGCATAACATATTGATGATGAAACAGATCAGGCAAGGCCTGAGCATCCATTCTTCAGTGTTGTTGGCTATTGGATTAGATTATTAGACATGATACTGCCTTGTATAGCACGGACGATATGTTGGTGCTGTTTTATAGACAATCAAGTGCTTGTTAATCGTTCCTAATCCAGAGTCCGCATTAAATGAGGAAGCAGGCAAGATGTTGCTTGAACATTATGATGAATACTCTACACGTGCCCGACTCTTTACAGAGATTCATGCTCGCCCAACACCAAAGTGAGTACACTATTAAACTGTATACTGTGCCTTGATATATCAGAATATAGTTAGTTCCTCGACTAGGCTGCTTTAATCTGTTGATGGGTGATAGTGGTGTTTAAATAATTTTCAAAAATTTGCAAGTGTGTGAGGGTGAGTGTGTTGGTCATATTCTGGATTTTGTAAATGTTACAGAACTATAGCAATGTGAATGCATATTTTTGTTAATTTTTTTGTTAATTTCCAGAACATAATCACAAAATCTTTGCCATCGGCTGCCTGGAAGACTAGCTTTAGGACCTGTAAAGCTTTTCCAGAAATTCGAAAGGGGTCATCCCGAGCGAGAGCGCTAAATGAGAGGGTGGTAGGTAAAAATCTATCTCAGAAATGGTACAAGATAGGGCCTAAGTTACTATTAATCACTAATAGGAAGTCGTACACTGGCTTTCGATTGGCACTGAAATCAGTTACCTTCAACACCAAAATAGGGGTTTTATGGACATTTTTGGCGATTTTGTACTGCGATACACATTTTAAGAGCGAATTGTGCTGAAATCACTACAGATAGACCAGGACACCCTGCTTATGAATTTTTCAGCATTGAGCTTAGTTTTCACTAGTTTAAATTTCTGCCCCATGCGTTTGATAAATCCTCTGTACGGGGTGTCAGACTTAACTACCGGTACTCTTTTCAGAATGAGGGCTACACTGGTTACGCCATCTAGCGTATGTGAATGAATGAATGAAAATCATTGTATCTAAATTGCTGAGATCGGAGAACTTAGATTTTGTTCGCAGTGAGCCTTCAAACATGCACCACTTTTCACATGTTTCCCTTTTGCGTTAGCTGGGCTTTCTTGTTATTGTCCAGTGACTTCTGTTGCAAATGATAATGTATTAACTGCAGGTGTACAGAGAGCAGTGCATCATCTGCTTGTGCCGAGAAAGCCGAATCAGAAGGTCCGTCAGTGAAGAAACATGCCACTGATATGATGGCCGTAGCATTAGAGCGGAAAAAGAAGCTAGACAAGGACAAAAAAAAGACGCTGAAACGACTGTGATATTGACTTTACTCGTTTCTACAAGATCTTTTTTGTTGTCTCACTATGCGCTATACCATCAAATTGTAGCACTGATACCACAGAAAGTGTGTTTTGGACTTTATATTTCGGAATTGTAGTTATTAAAACTTGATTGTCTGCAAATGTTATTTGCCATTGCATTTGTAAGGTTACACTACTAAGCCTGGCCTGGTTTGTGCAAACCACCAGGTTCCTATTGATTTGGTCCAGGATCATACACGCAGTTCATTTGATATTACGGTAAGATGAAATTGAGTGGACTGTATTTGTGTCATATATGTAACAAATCTGTGCGAGGGCCGTTGGCCACAGTTATGCTGCCGGTCTGGATCTGATCTGATCATTACTGTCTGTACTGCTGATATTACATTGGCCATATTTCCTTTATCATTTTTTTTCAAAAAAATTCTTTTCTCCTAAAGTTCAAGTTTCACATCGCTGATGATTATGGAATGTTCTAATGTCGTACAAAACTCATCAGTCTGGCACTTGAGATGAAACACTTTCGCTAAAGGCAAGTGTCTGAAATTGTAAACTCTTAATGTTGCCTTAGATTGATATACTGTCCCATTTTCTCCAAAGACCAGCCAACAGGTCGGGACCTACTTGTTGTGTGTACAGGCCCAGTATGGAATATTAAAGATGATTTCTGCAAGTGTTTGATATCTTGTCATCGGCTTTATGTATTGTATTTATTTCGGTGTGAGCAGTAAGTATTTGTATGTTGTCTATAGTATGGTTGGATTCGCCAGCATAGAGATAAATGATTATTTTGCATCAGCAGGACTGTTGCTATTGTAGAACTCTTAAGGCTGGTTCACATGAGCCATGTTCACAGCAAGTGAACACAAACGGTCACATTTTTTCAACCCGTGGTACAGGCTGTTTACGTGGCTCGTGTGAATGGGGCACCTGTTAAAACTGTCCGTGTGGTAAAAAAAACATTGTTGTGCAATGCTTTTTCTGAGCATGGCCCATGAACACTGGTCGTGTGAACAGCACACCCTTGTATACGGTCCTTGTAGTCGGTATATCAACCAATCATAAACTGTCACTTGCAGACATTTTCTGGCTGAAAACATGAATGAATTAATACATCCTGCTTGCTTTGTAATGAAATAACTGACCACGTTGAGCAGGTGACAAAAATACTGCATGTTAGCTTTATCTTCAATTGCCAATTCTTGCACCAGTGTATAAGTAAATGCTGATGCCAGGTTCCACGCATCTTGAAAACTTACTACGACTTCAATAAGTGCATTTCTCCTTCATCTTATATATGCCGTAAATTGTAATTGATAATGACGTGCTCAAAAGCAGTAAAAGTTTTCTCTATTAATTCGTCCATTTTGTCTGCAAATGGCTCATGCACATGGCACGTGTTCACGGGACAAAAACTGATAACCATGATCAACGCGGCTCATGTGAACCGGCTTTTAGTTTCACGTCATAGCTCATGAATCTTTAACCACGAATTATTAAATCAGCCATTCCTACAGTGTCAAGTGTGTTGTAAAACATCATGAGCCATGTAGGGATTGTAATCCTGGGATCCCGGCCATTTTTGCCAATCCTGAATCCTGGGTTTCGGGATTGGCGACGTCCCAATCCCGGGATTACAAAAATTAGTTGAAATTGTATTTCTTTGAGTGTTAAAAGATACATATGGCAATTTTAGCTGTCTAATGAATAAAGTATTTAATGAGCTTTGGCAGTCACTATCATTCCTATAGACAGTTTGGATATACCTTATGTAGCGGCCTACTACTTTCTATGCACGAATTAAGTCTGTTGGTGATACCAAAATAGCGACCAATATGTAAGCCTAATCCCGAAACAGGATTACAAATTTCTTAATCCTTGATCCCAAGATTGAGAATTCAATCCTGGGATTGCGGTATCTAGTCTATAGTACTTGCATAATTATTGTAATAGTTTGTGTATAAACTGTATGCATTTCAGTCCCCACATGACAAGATTGTACAAGGCCGTCATACTTTTTGATAGCATTATTGCGAGTGTGCATGTAAAACAGTTGCATCATGAAATGTGCAATTGTACACTGTCTTAAGTAGTTTGTACATGGCAATAAAAGCAGCCTGTGTGTATGATACTCGCTAGTGTTCAGTTAGTTTTTCTTGCACTGTTTATTTGGCCCATCTCCTCCCTGTAGCGGCTCCTATACTGTGGGCCATAAAAAGTGCAACTGTTATTTTTTGTATAGCTCCGTGAAAAGTGAAGTGGCCAAAACTGTAGTCATTTGCATCAAGTTTCTTCTTGATGTCATATGCCAAAAATTATTAAAATCAGCCCTTGTTTCACGGAGCTATATTAAAAATAAAAGTGGCACCTTTTTATGGCCCACGGCATAGATTGAAAAGAGAGGCACATGTAAAACTGTGTCCCAAGGGATGGAGTAATATTTGTGCTATTTTAAATTCACGTGTCAAATTATCACATACCAGGAACCTAGTGAAAATGATGCATTCATCAAAAAAGTGTTTTTTGCAGCCAAAGAATAATTCAGGCCTGTGCAGGGACAGATGGCCACACACGGTGGCACAAAAAAAACATCCCAAACATTTTTGATTGTGACTTGAAGAAGGATTATCAGATGTTAGAACTTTTCGGTAAGAATATTCCCAAGACAACTGGTCATCAACTTTCCATCAAATCATTATGTAGTTTTCCACCTCACCCAACGTATGTTTCTGCACTACCTGGGGAAATCAGAACCGATGAAATATTGCATTTTTACCTAAAGTGGTTTTTCAGCTGCCTGCAATAAAATTGATCGAAATGTTGGCCAATTGTGCAATCACAAACATGGAGATTATTTCTCGATGATGTTATGCCCAAGACTGATACAGACTTCACCAGTCGCTTCTTAAATTCACAAACACTCCTTAACGTCATATGGTAGACATACTGCTGCATAACGCTTACACTTCAAGTTATGATCAATAATGTTGGGGATGTTTTATCGTTCACATTCTTTGCATATTTCAACGCATATTTCGCTTGGTTTTCTTTCCCTAGGTAGTGCAGAAGCAGACATGTGTCGGTGACACTCTTGGCACTAAATCTGCAGTAGTGATTTTCTCATTAAGATTGAAAAACAGGTGAATATAACTACACTTCATGTCTTATTTTCTGCACTGTCTCCTGCTACTCTACACTCAACAGGTGCACAGAAACAGGATAGTACACTGTAGACGTCTTTTAAGAACAAGTACTGTATACCACTTGTGAAAATAATAACAAAGAACTGTGCGCGATGCACTAGCCCCGTATCCGTGGTCTCCCAGTGTAAAAGCTGTGTCTGGCTGAGGGCTAAGGAAACGGAGATCAGCGTCGACCAATAGGGAAGCCAACCCCGGGCATTAATGTCGTCCCCGGGGAAACGGGGACGAAAAAAGTTCATCCCCGGGGACGAACTGTATGCTAATGTGCTTCGCCTGTTGTGTAGGCTAATCAGTTCTAGAGGCCAGGCGGCTGGCCAGCAGAACTGATTAGCCTACACGGAAGGCTAGAAATTTAATTCTTTAAAAGTTCTGTTTGGCCAGTTTCCAAAACTGCAAATGTTTAAGCAACTCTGAGCTCAGTGTCACTGATGAAAAATAGTCTGTACTGTAGGCCTAAGTTAGCAGTTATTCTCTTCCGCTACTCGCCATGAAGCACTAGCCTAAAAGTCTTAGTTACTTGGGCACTGGCACTGTCTCTGCACTAGCAGGCCTACTAACAGCAGGCAGTCTGTGGATGCTGCCCAAGCCATGCTGTTGAGTCACCAGCCAGGTGACCCAACAGCATAGCTTGGGCAACAAGCAGCAAATTGCAGATATTACCTGCACTGCAGGACCTGTCTCAGCAGCTGCAGCTGCTGCTAGAGTGACTGTAGTCACGGCCCTCGGTATCTAACAACCCATCGCCGTGCTGCAGTGCAGTCCACGTTTCAGCTGTATCACAGTGGCTCTGCTTAGTGCTCACAATAAAGGCAGCATGGCTGGCTGCTAGGCAGAAAGATACTGCCGGGGTGGCCGGGGATCTGCTATCCGTCCCCGGGGTAAAAATCCGGAGACAGCCTGTCCGGGGA
>Ga0209367_1013444_pt1 | contig 10525 bp, 5 predicted proteins | sample WorMetLIZISLAND2_FD_187412 | JGI IMG/M metagenome (GOLD analysis project Ga0209367, IMG submission 187412) | Marine gutless worms symbiont microbial communities from Max Planck institute for Marine Microbiology, Germany - Olavius geniculatus... ...
GAGTTGAGCCACGCTGCCCTAGATAGGCAGCGGTGGGCAGCGATAGTAAGAATGGCGTCAGACACCAACGGGCATTGAGCCCACGGTTGTCGATGATGATGATGATGATGTGGAATCTTGAGGAAAACTTGTAACAAACAAGATAGTGGCACCACAGGTTCTAAAATACGCTAGTTAGCATTTTTTTGTAGGAAGCTTATAGTGCTTTTACAGGTTATCATGATATTTTTGTTGTGATAACCTATGGAAAAATTAGTTTATGGTTCTGGAAAAACCTGGAAAACGCGGGAATTTTTTTCCCTACTTTGTGACCAGTCTCTATGCCCAACAAGGCTTTCCTGGTGAAGTGTAGATGACCATTCTTACGTGTGATAACTCTTTATTTTTTATTATTTATCTTAAATTTACAGCTTGGGGGAGTTTGAAAGTTTGGTGACAGGAAGTTGCCGTTTTCTGACAGACAACTGAAAATTTTCAACAGAGGAGTAGTGGATGCTCAAAATTTAAATTTTGCCTCTAGATCCCCCAAATGGCAGAGCTGCAAATGCTGGAAGAAAATTTTCCAATAGGTTAAAATTGGAGCTCTATATCCCCTGCTACTGCGCTGCTATATTTAGGTCACAGTAGAAACCCTGGCACATGTTAAATACCGTAGCAGTTCTGTTAGCACTAGCAGTAGGCGTTTGGCACAAGCGACATTATGAAATGGTATGAACTTATTATATAACAGTAAGCGACAAAAATACAGACGAGCACAACTCATGGTCGACCTATAAATGAGTGTATCAAAGAACTAAATTTTCAGCGAAAACTCCGGGACTAATTGGGCTACGGTAAATTTACAGTATCGGCAAAAAGACAAACCGATAGTGTAAACTCAAATGACAAAGCAAAAATAGTTCAGTTAGCTATATTTGCACTGTATGGATACCAGAAATCGACACGGTGAGTTGTTTGTACTTGATGTGAAAAAAACAAATAGGTCAGCTTATTTTTGAACAGGTGAATTTGGCCTTCACTTAAGGCGCAACGATAAAGACTATTGCAGATTGCAAGATGAAATAATTAGCCGTGGAACGATCACAAGACGTCAGGTTTTGTTTCTGATGTGAATTGGAACTCGGGTTGTTCTGAGGATACCATCCAAAAACGGTGCATACCGTGCAATTATAATGTATTAACAGCTAATGCTCTGGCAGTGTTTGTATGGAAAGTGAAACATTTTCACGTTTTCTCTACATAATAACACGGCCTTACAGTTACAGTTCTCGATACATTCCATGCTCGCAATGTCACCTGATAACGATTAAAATAATATTTTTTCTCGCAATAGTCGGTGATCTTTTCGATCTCTGAAAAGCTAGGCCTATTCTTTCTCCGTCGATGCAAGGACGTGCGTCATGTGCTTGGTATACAGTCTTTGGTTTTGGTTTCGCACTTAGGTACTTACAAAGTCTGCCAGTCTGCGATGAGGTGTACGGACACTAAAAATAATCAGACATTTAATCACGTGACAGTTAATCACCGACATAATTATAATCTCGTTGCGGTAGGCTACATAGGCCTACCGTTTTCTTCAAGTTCATCAGTTTAGTTATTGCATAGCGATCACGAGCTGCTCGAAATTCACTGACTAAACTGCTAGACTCTGTATGTCTTTACACCCTGTAGTTTTCGGGTCTTGGTCTTGGTAGGTTATCAGATTGGTTTCGTTTAGCCAGCTTATACTTACCATTCCTTTTGATCAAGCGCGAAAGTCTTCGAACACATGAAATGTCAACTCAAGTCACACATGTATGGCGCAGATAATACAGTCAGTTGGCGATGTGGTTAAAAATAACCGGTCTGTAGTTCTGTGCGCTGGTGACATCACGTTGCCATGGTGACGACACCTTGTACTGTTGAGGCTGCGGCTGCTGAGGATGATGATGATGATGAGTGTGTGACGTCAGGCGATTCTCGTCGCTATCGTCGTATGCGTTGATATGATGTGAAACTTGCTCTAACAGTTCACATGCAGCGTATTCACGCTCTACGATAAAGTAAACTACAGCTTTAAAGTCTTCATTAATTTGGCCTGCTCATCACTTGAAAACGTATCAAAAATCAATAGGCTAGGCGGAAAATGCGAAACTGAAAAACGGAAAACTGGGAGTGGGTTCAGTTCCCGGTAGTTCAAACACAAATACAAAGATTCTGATAATTCTACTTCAATTCCCATCGCAAAAACAATTCGAATCTCTGCAAATGCCAATTGCTCTAGCATGGCCAAGGTTGGGACTGGCGTAGATGCCCGTATCATGATCCAACCGTGCAAGGCTACACGGGCCACTGTGACGCCTACGCCCAGTGGTGAATCGCTGCACTCAGCGGACGTCAGAGCAGAGTAACAGTAGGCCTACGCCGTGATGACGCATTGTCTGCATCGTTGCTATGGCAACCTCATCAGTCGGGCGGGCAGGCGGGATGCCGTCAGACAGGTAATAGGCTGCGGCGGCGCGTTGCCGAACAGAGCTAAAAGTAGTCGCACATTGTGATTCGGACGCTGCCAGCGCCAGGAACTTACCCTACAGTCTACAAGCCTACACGTAGGCCTACAGTACAGTGTATACAGAAGCCAAGAAAGAGAGAGAGGGGGAGGGAAATAAGAGTTGTGTGCGTTGATGCGAGGAGGCGCTCTACGCAGACTTAGCACTTAGTCCGTTGCAGTAGCTGGCGGCGTGACGCGCTACAGCAGGCTCTATGGTAGGCCTACGTGTTCGCAGTTTGCACCAAGATATCAGTCTGCAAGCCAGACTTCCACCGTCAGCAATCAGCATTACGTACACGTAGGCCCCCGACGCTGTACGCTATATTAAGATCTCTGCCCATAGGCTAATACTCGGTCTATATTAATCTACCGTCTAATGGCAGAAAGATGCAATTTCTCTGACAAACATTGCAAATTTCCGACAGAGGAGATTACGGGTGCTCGGGATTTCAATTTTGCCTCTGAATTTTTCAAAATGTGGGTTTTTAGCCCAAAATTTTGCATTTTGAGGCATATTTTCCGTCAAGAAGATTTTCTGACAATTTCCAATTTTACGAGGGCGAGCGGGGCAATTGGCTCCCCGCAGCCCCATCCCCCATTCCACCAGGATGCCACCGGATGTGGTGGTGTTTATTTGGGCCTAAAGAAAAACGACGAACACGCTAAACACGGCCTACCGTCGGCGTCGGGGATGCTAACAAGACACCACCAACCTTCATGACCAAGACCAACACACCAATAAGCTGTCTTAAAGGCGCGTACAGAGCGTCGTAACTGAACTGAACCGAACAAACATGATTTAGTTTTTGACAAAATGGCCAATAGACAAGCGATCAGTAGCCAGATCAGTTAGGTCATTAGCCAATAGTCAGATCAGTAGCTTAATTAAAATAAAATAGTTTGAACTTCCTTATTCATATCTTTTACTTTTTAAGCGTTCAAAATTTTAAATTGACAGTTTACTTGCAGCCAGTATCAATCGCAGTAATGCATCGCAGTGGGCACCGTCTTACGACGTCGGTGTCTACATGACTACGCTCACGTACACGTCAACCAATGATCAATGGGTGAACAGGAAGTCTATTCGTCAAAAACTAAACCGTGTCAGTTGAGTTCAGTTCAGTTACGTCGCTCTGTACGCGCCTTAAGAGTGTCCTGAGAAAAGGCACTGTAGTTATAAGATCATCGCTGCCTACCGTTCGCTGGAGGGCTGGTCAAGCGGCTGATATGCATGGACGTGGTTGTGCTATGTTGAGCATGTTGGTGCGGCTGGCGTGCAGGCGTCGACTGAGGCTGGCCTCCAGCAGGAATGAATGGCGGCGCTGATGCTGCTGACGACACTGATACGGTCGAAGTGAAGCTGCGAGGAGGGTTGAGATGTTGAAAGGCGGGTTCGACGTGACCGTACTGAGCCGCCGCATCCCAAGGACTCATCGGCGGCCGGATAGTGAGATCTGAGGACGTCGACTGGCCGCTCGGCGTCCATGACGTCGCTGGCGGTACTTGGTCGTACCCGGGCAAACTGCCAGCGCGCATGCGTCCAGAGCTAATCGACCTGCTCGGCTGTATACAGCAAACAATGCAAAGAAGGAAGTTGGCTGCAAGCCGTCGACAACATTATGAAATGATTAGCAACAGAGGTGTAATAAAGACAGAACATAGAGCTATACTATCCAGGAACAAAAAGTCCAGCTGTCGCTAGAGTGGGCCAACCGTACCGCTTATATCCGAAGGCCAGCGTCCAACTTCCGGTCGCAGAAAGAAAGCGATTTCCCAGAGTAAGGCCCACATTCGCTATGGTGACGCTGCTATATCGAACGCTATAATCGACGCTAAAATATGATAAGGTAATTCGGCGCACGTCGGTTGTTGATTATTGGCAAACAGCAACTTTGCATTCAAAATTGCGGTCAAATCCCTGCAGATGGAGATATGGTTACTATTGGCAGACTCTGTATGAAATTGTCATCGCCTTATCCAACGGTACCATCGCCGACCCCAACGACCTACCGTTTAGCCACAATACATGCGTTACAGACAGATGACTGACATACAGACAAACGACGTATCGTACCCAAGGCTCGATCTAACGGTCGGCCAAAATTAAATTAGCAGTAGGCCTACATCCATAGAGCCGGTGCGCCACGTCTTAATCAGCGAAATTTCCCCCAATTACCTACTAATTATCGTCAAGCTGGCGAGATATGTGGCGAAAACGACGGCAATGCCTGCATGATTTCAACTTTCCGTCCAACTCAACGCATGCCCAACGAGAGACATTTTCACGCCGCACGCGTGACGCAGTCACGCATGTTACGCAAACACTGCAGTATGCAAGCAGATACATACGCAGCACACCCAAGACGCGCAAGAGACGCAAAACGCAAAGATATTTTGTTGCGTGCGTTGCGATTGATTGAGACCCGCGGTCTAAAGCAGCGTCATCGTGTGCGACAAAACTTCAACAAAACCTAAAATTTAAGGCGCGTACCAAGCGACGTAACTGAGCTGAACTGAACTCATCCATAATTGGTACGCCCGGTACGCGCCTTTAAACAGCACTATCAACGTGCAGAACAGCACAACGAGAAAATCGGCGGCGAGATAGTGAGCCTAAAACTGTTTAGTTTTAGTTTTATCCTAGTTTTATGCGCCAGCTAAGACAGATTTGGCCTATACCTGCAGTTGCGGAGCGGGGAGAGTCGGGTTGTTTTCGACGGTCCACTGGTGCGCTTTGTCACGGCGCTTGGCGAACATTCGACCTCCCTTGCTGTCCGACTGGCGGAGGTTGGCGGCCAGATTGAAGCACAGTTGCGGATCCACATTGTCGTGGGTCGTCTTGTCCTCAAACAGTCGCATCCGCTCGAACTCCTCCGCGCTCATGTACTTGGCCTTGTCCTCGGAGCCGGCCGGCGGCACGAGTGGCGCGAACAGTCGCGGCACGGGGGACAGACTGACGGACCGGAGGTCCAGAGGTTCGGCCGGCTTCCAGCTGGCGGTCGCTTTGCGCGGTGTAGGGTTGTAGTACAGATCACTCGCTGCCGACACGCTGTCGACGCTCGACCGTCGCCTGCGATGGACAACAGTTAACTATACGTAAAACGTTGTTAACTAATAGTTTAACTATTAGTTAAAGTATTAGTTAATTATTAGTTTATGCGCCCTAATTCTCTTATGAGATTTTGGTGGCGCTATATAACTTGCTACTTACTTCCTTACTTCCTTACTTTAACTAATTTATTTTAGTCAGATCAGTAGCTTAATTAAAATAAAATAGTTTGAACTTTCTTATTCATATCTTTTTCTTTTCAAGCGTTCAAAATTTTAAATTGACAGTTTACTTGCAGCCAGTATCAATCGCATTTGTCGGTCGCAGTGTTGTGCCAGTTTAGTTGCAAATAAGTTAACCATATTTCTAAAAGTAGTTACTGACTAACATAGTTACTGACTATGGTTGAAATTTAGTTATAGCGAGTCTAATTAATTGTAGTAGTTAGTTGCCTGTTTGTGTCGTCGACGGTCCAGTTGACGGACTTTTCCCGGCGCCTCATGTACATACGATGACCCCGGGTGGCAGCATTGGCCGGTGACGTCAGTGACTGCGCAACTCGACGCGCCATTTTCATCTGTTCTTCGACCGTCGGGTAATTGTCCGACTTGTCGTCATAGAATGAAGAATCCGCGTACTCTATACAGTCAATAAATATTTAGTTCAATTTTTGACTTTAAAATATTATAAATTTAAAAACTAAAACATTTAGCACCACTTATCAAAATCATTAAGCTCAAATTCCATTACGCCGCGACGTTACCCGCGTGACGCCTGTAATATCCCCGCAAGGATAGTCGTCGGCGTAACGGAATTTGGGCTTTAGAAAGCATACACAGCGACAGTAGAACTGAACTGAACTGATATGAAGTGAAATAGAAGCCGCAGCGCGCAGTTTTCATTTTGGTTCATTTAATTTCTGTTGCTTAAAACGTACTTTTTAGTAGTACCGTAGAATATCTATGACCGACGCAGTGGCAACGAAATATTCACCAGCAAAGATGGATCACTGCACACGCCGATTTTTCTAACATCTTAACCTACAGTGTATGTATAACTAGCAAGACAGTGAGTGTAGAGAATAGAGATGCGTTTTAGACGTGCTAATATTGTTAATGACTACCTCAGCAGGCCTACTGCATGCATGTGTTTCGGAAAATGTGCCAATAAACAAAGTTTGAAAATCGGTCGAATTTTGGTAAACTTATTACAAATTATGTATTGCACGCTTTATTGAATGCCCAGTATAAATTCGACTTTTACTTAAATATGAGCATTCGACGTACTAACCAACTATTTAAGGCCTACGTAGTTTACTAACCTACTACGAGTATTTTTCTCGACTTAAGCTCACACTGTACATTAACCGAGCGGATAGGCTTACATGTGCAAATGCCCTCACGTAAATTTTAACGCGTCTGAGTTTTTTTGGAAAAAAAATTTTTTCCAAGAATTCGAAATTTGGGGCTAAGCTAAAATCTCACACTTTTGGAAAATTAGGAGCAACACTGAATTTTCGAGCAGCCATAATCTCTTCCGTCGGAAATTTGCAGCTGTCTGTCGAAAATGTGCAACTTAGTTCCTGCCACCCTTTCCCGTATTTTATTCATTCCATCCCCAGGCGACGCTGCTGGGATATATAGAGTAAACTGACTCTTTCTCTTGCTGAGATGGGTCGGTGATAGGCTGTCCAGCGACTCGGCGTCACTGGGTGGACTGATGATCTTGAGTACTTGAGGAGACAGCGGTCCAAACTTGCTGAGGTCAGTGCTGCCGCCTGGAGGTGATGGCGGTGGCGGTGGCGGCGGAGTGGGTCGTGCTAACCAGAGGTCGGCGGCGGTTCTTTCTGTGCGCTGCGGCTGAGGCGGTGTCACCGGGCGAGGCGTCCACACTCGCTGCGTCAAACTACATTCATACAGCATACAGTTTCAAATGAATTCAAATGAATGCCATTTGCTAAAGTCAAATGCAGTGCAAACTACAGGTTAAATGACAAAATACGGTGACTGCAAAGATACTGAGATCCTAAGATCTAAACTTCTGTCATACTTCATTGTCATACGTCTCGCAATTTCCATCTCCAGCAGATGTCCACAAATTTTTACGCGCGAGAGCTAGCACAGCTATAGCGCGTATTAGCTATGGGGAATTGGTGATTCTGTCTTGCTGTCTTGGTGTCTAACTTGGTGTCCGTCACGTCCCGGTACCGTTGCAAGCCGAGGTGAGATAGGCACTTCGGGTTTTCACCATATGGTAGCATATTGTCTTTAATATTTTGTAACAAAATTTCATGCCGTGAAATTAATATTTAACGTAAAACTGCATTTAATTTATTCACAAAATTTCAAAAATTACAATAGCACCTATGGGAAAAATTAAACAATTTTTTAAACGGTCATAACTTTAGCTGTGTATGCGTTAAAGTCGTAATTTTTGGTTCTAGGTATGGTTTTCGGGGATGGCCAATGTAACAGTGTCATTCCAATTTACCCCGGACTCTCCCTGGTTGCCACGGCAGCGAAATTTGGGACAAATTGGGCTGTAACTCGGCTTCTGCTAGAGATATCTGCGAGATTTTTGAGTCTATAAGGGGTTTTCGGGGTTGGGCCATCGAATGCTGTCAACGAAATTAGCTGCAAACAGGAACTGCCATAAGCTCTCGCGCGTCTCATGAGCATTAGCTCAGATTTCTTGTACTTAGTGGTTATATTAAGGCATCCGCCCACGAGGACGGTAGATATAGCTGGACAACGTGGCAGAAGACTGCGAGACACTACAATGTTTCTGTACCAGAGGCCGACAGACTTGCTCAAGACATGGGGAGTAAGCTGAAGGCGGATTCGGCTTCGGCGAAGTTTTTTTGCTGCCACGAAACGCGCTGATCCGTCAATGTCGCCGTAAAATTAAGAAGTCAAAAGTATAGCCCTACAAAAAGCGTTTACAAAACTGCATTAATGCAAAGAGAAACCTGCGAGACGGCGACGGTGAAATGACTCGTGATGGCGGGCTGCTTATCATCATGAACGACTCGTTGCGATGTCGTCGGGGTGGCGGCTGGGGCACCTGCTGGTAGGCCGGTACTCTGTTCTCCTTGTCGTCCGCATCAAGCGCCAGCGACATCGTAATCGATCTGTCACACGCCAATCAAGCAATTGATACGTTATTAACTCCACATACACGAAACGAAACTTATCCTGCATGACACTGCTATACATAGGCATATATTTTATACAACTTGTGCACATCTCTTATTTGAAACCGAGAAAAGACGTCATAATTTTATGTTACAGACGAAACCTAGATGTCAAAAACGCATTTTTATGACAAAAAAATTAAAGACGTATAATAAACATGTGAAAATGTTTTTATTTGACAGATTGATTAAATTCATTGCTTCAGCAAAAGATCGATGCAGTTTTTTTCGTCATGCCAGTCATGCGTTTATTACAATTACGAGACCTGTCCGGATTCCAGACGACCGAGACGTTGTCGTCCGAGTTTAGCCTGTTCTTCTCCCAGGTCGGCCGCGCCCGATCTCGCGACGCAGCCGCCGGTGTCTGTCGGTCGAAAACATACGGCGGCGAAGACTCTATGTCGGGGCCTGCGGCGTCCCAGCCGTCGAAAACGTCGTTGAAATCCAGAATAGGTGAAGACATGTGCCGGCCTCGCTGCAGCTGACTGTCGAAACTCGTTGTCGTCGGAGAAGCGATGACGTCATCAAGCACTCTGTCGTAAGACCATTTCCGGTCACGTGATGCGGCGCCAGGGAACGGAGCACCGCGCCTGCGCACAAAAAACATTAATAGCGCATATGATGAAAATATTATTAATGACTATGACTGGATGTGAAGTCTGCAAATGCAAAGAAGTACATCACAGAAAACGATAACGTTCGTTCGTTTCACGCCGTTCAAGCACATTTATATAGGATTTTTTGTTATTATCTCAGTACTTTTTTTTAGCAATTTTGCTCTGAAAATACGCTGCATTATTGAAAAAGCCAATAGCCTAGATTCCATAACTTTACAAAGCCATTTCATGTTAACGTATGAAAAACTGTGAACACTTTGAAAAGACTAAAAGTTGTGTGCAGAGCAGCAAAAATCAAATAAAGTGAACTGAAATGACATGAAAGCTGCGCGCTCTGGTTTTCATTTTATTTTATTTTACTTCTGTCACTCTGTACGCACCTTAATTTGTGACTGTGCAAAACTGCATGTTTGCCCTACTTTATTCACCGAAAAATGGAACACACTAAATAAAATTATTTGTACAGTTTATGTAGAGAGATAAAATTATGTGGATATTGCAACTTGTGAAAGTCATAACTCGTGAGGATCAAACATCTCTGTACAGCACACAAATAATCATAAAGATTCATATATGGTAGTTGCCGACATTACTAGCAACCGCTGCTCAGTTAATACAGATGCAGGTGTTATTAATAAAGGTATATAGGCCTACTATATAGTGATTGGCGTACCTGATGATATCTAGGTCAAGGTAATGACCGGCGTGTTCGACCAGAGTCATAAGTCTATCGTAGCTGACGTCTTTGCAGTTGTAGCCGTTCACTGCCAATACTTCATCTCCTTCCATCAGACCTGCTTCTGCAGCTTTGCTCCGCGCCCGCAGCTGCAGTATCCACACTGATCCGTATAAACTAAGCCTATATCTACAGACTCCAGTATAAGCACATTATGATCGACCTACGCCAAGAAAGCGGCCCACGCCATACGGCCGTCGGGATGTATATTCAAGGCCGGATTAATATTATTATGAAAGTAAGAACGTAAAGTCCTACTAGAGCCATCAGATTCATAGGGCGGCGCTGATCTCCGTTTCTTTAGCCCTCGGCCAGACACCAGCGTACACTGCCAGAACGGGAATGCAGGGCTAGTGCATCGCGCGGTGTGCCTGTTTACCCCCCCCCCCCAGCTTTCACG
>Ga0209367_1013445_pt1 | contig 10525 bp, 6 predicted proteins | sample WorMetLIZISLAND2_FD_187412 | JGI IMG/M metagenome (GOLD analysis project Ga0209367, IMG submission 187412) | Marine gutless worms symbiont microbial communities from Max Planck institute for Marine Microbiology, Germany - Olavius geniculatus... ...
TATCTTGACAACGGACGTAGAATAATTAATGAGTAACTATTGGAACACAAAATGCGTATTTTCGAAACTTTAGTATGCAACTGTTAATGCGAAAATTGTGTGATAACCTCAGGGAAGCTTAAAATTCGAACAAATTACTGCCAATCGGTGCTGGACTGTTTCGTAAGCATTAGCATTAGCGTATGTGACTGTGACGTCACTGTAGTTAGCCTACGGGCTGAGCGCGGCTTGACCAATCAGTGTCGTCCACGGTATAACCACGGCCGTTCAACTGAACGGGATCAGCTGATCCAAGTTCAACTTGGTGCAACGTACGTAATTCAGCGTGAACTCGGTTCAACTCTTGATCTAGGTTCGGCTGAACCAAGATCATGAACGACGTTGGTGCAACTCGCCCTTAGACAGCTTGACCACCATTGTTTGATTCGACAAGCTACGTGGACAGTCGACTGCTGTCTACGCCTGCAACATCAGCTCCAGTCGAGAGGGTGTTCTCTCAGAGTGGACTACTGATGAGACCGCACAGGGCACGGATGTCCGACACTCTGCTTGAAACTTTAGTGTTTCTCAAGTGCCACAGTGCGGCACTGGGGCGCGTTCCCCTTTCGACTTAATTCCCCTAGTTAACTGTTAACTGTTACTTTCCAGTGGACCTGAGAACCACACAAACTCTTGACAAACCTTTTTTTTCCATAATTTCGATGTGTGTGTGTACTGGTCGTTTAGCAGTCTGCAGTTTCTGAACTTTGACTGCGTGGTTTGTGTACTGCATTATTTCCATTACGTTTTGGATTTTGCTTTAGCTTGCAGAATATATTAGCAAGCAGTAGTTGAATTAATCAGTTTTAGTGGTCATTCTAATTGACTGCAAAATTGAAAATTCAATCTACTTAATTAAAATTACTATTAAATTTAGCATTCAAAAACAGTAAAAACACCCTTATCGAAAGCAGTTTTTGAACTTGTCTGTGAGGTTAAGTCCTTAGCCTTGGCCTTGGCCTTGAGGGTCAAGTCCTTGGCCTTGGCCTTGGACTTAAAGGCCAAGGCCAAGTCCTTAGCCTTGGCCTTAAAGGCCAAGTCCTTGTCCTTGGCCTTGGCCTTGAAGGTCAAGTCCTTGTTAACAACACTGAGACCTAGTCTACCCTCAAAAATGCTTAAAGCCAAAACATGCACATTGAGGCAGGATTTCGGACGACTTCAAACTTCGACGGCGTTCGAAATATCAAAAATCGGAATAGATACCGATCAACCACAGCCCCTTTTGCGTTGGACGCAACAAAATGGTAAACTTTGGCCAACTAACAAAAATAGGGGCTCATGTAGACTCACCCTAAGTCCACAACGAGCGTTCTGCGTATGCTAATGCATTTGAGTTCGGACCACGTGACTTTGCTACGAGGGGAATTTCAACCCCTCAAATTTTCCCTCAGTCAAACTTACGGCGCCGGGCGGACTCACGTTGGGCTTTGCCCCAAATTTCTAGCTGTCTTTTGCAGAAAAAATACTATTGACGCGCGCAAAAGAGAACGACATGCGGCGGTTTGCTACTAACAGTTGCAACTTGCACGTGCTTCACTGCTTGTTGTAAACTGAGTGAATCGTCGACGTTCACTTTGCAAAGTTATCGCAGCACGTCATTGTGTCATCACAGGCGTCGACAACACTGAGTTAAACCTTTGTCATATCTGAAACAAAAAGGTCAAGGGTTGCGTATAGGCTATAGGCTATAGCAGAGCTACGGAGCATCACTTAGCAGGGATGTGGTCTCGGTCGAGACGTCTCGGTCTCGAGACGGTCTCGAGACGTACTAACGTCTCGTCTCGGTCTCGTCTCGGGTCTCGGGCCATTGCGTCTCGTCCAGACGTTTTGTGCAGGCGCGCGTTGTGCATAATGTAGCTGCAGTTAGAGCGATACTAACCAGCATGATATTTTGTGGCTTAGACATATTCGTTTCAACTTTCCGGAATTTTCTATTCTTTCATTTACTTATTTATCATAAAGCAGAATTATGTCATGCCAGTCTTTTTTGTCATAAAATAACGTAGTCGCAATAAAGATAAAGTGTATGATGCCAGAATAAATACTATCAGCCAAAATAATGTAAACGACATATAGGCTACTATCAGCTGTAGTTTACTAAGTTCAGTTGCTTACAAATTGCGATAAACATAATGGCTTATGGTGCAAGCCGTTAATTATTCAGTGATAATTGTCAAAATAAAGTGCAAAAACCTACAATATCACAAGTAGAAAGCGCTTACCACGGTGCTAGTTAATTAATCCGAATTTTTTTTATTGTCAATGTGTTTCACAATAAGTCACCGAAAAGGTCTCGACGAGACGTTTAAGCTCCCGAGACTCGAGAGTTTCGGGAGCTTCAAGGTCTCGGCCAGCGTCTCGGAAGCTGTAACGTCTCGTCTCGGTCTCGTCTCGGACAAAATTTTGAAAGTCTCGGTCTCGTCTCGGTTTCGGCTCAGAAGGTCTCGTGCACATCCCTGTCACTTAGGCCTACCATAACGGGATCATATATGGCGTTACCTGCCGTCCGACACAGGTAAACGCGCCGCGTTTTAACCCTAACCAGACAAGCTGGTATTTTATTTACCTACCCCCGAGGGATGGAAGGCTGAGTTGAGTTGACTTCAAGGTCAACTCAACTCAGACATGATGGCGCATCATGCGCATGCGTTTCCAAAATTATTGTCGCTCGTCAATAAGCAGTACGAGTTACGCCTACCTGGTAACGCAGTCATAAATAGGCCTATAGACGCTATTTCATTATGGTCTATGCAGACCTGCTCTGAGCAGTTTTTGCGAGAAGTTTACTGGTGTACATAGAGAACATAGTGCGATGTGCCACCTCTTTGGCGAGACAACACAAGTATCGTATTTGTGGTTTTAGAAAAGCGAGAAAGTTTGTCGTTTCCATTGAACGTCCAAAGTGTTTCGGCTTCAGGAGACATTGCTTCTTGACCCCGTAACTTAGGGCTGTTTCCCTGGACTGGACACCGATGTGGGCTTTTTATCCAGATGAGTAGACTTGATTCAGTGCTGCCTTTTTGCTTTTCCCGTAGGCCTATTCTGGCGAATGATGTTTTACCTTTTGCCAAATTTCCAACATTCAAACGTGTAGGTGAAAATGTTAATATGATGGCTGAAATAGACCGTCTTAGGGCTACTGGATTCATTGCTTGACTGTCGTTCGGTATGCAGATGTAGCCATGCCTTTAAACCGCGGTTTACACATTGACGTCGTCGGCACACGCCTTGCATTCCAGTGTATACACACCCAATCATGTCTGTTCATTCATTCTACATACATTTAGTATTTTTACACATGCACTTATCTATGTCAGCCAAATACGCCTCTAAGCACAGCCCATTGCCTAACATTCATGTAGCGTAGCCTAACGGTCATTGGAGCATGTAAAAGCCAACACCTTTCAGTATTTCGCTCTTTAGCGCCAAAGCACAGTTATGTCAAGTTAGCTAGGCTATAACAGTATATAGGTTACTAGGCGCTACTAAATGATAATATTACCGTAATGAAAGCTTTAACATTGATTTGTTATATGGTCGAACTAGTAGGTATGTGTTGCTTTTTTATTATACGAACGTCATAGGCTGCACGTCGGACTTGCTGCGAAGCCCAAGACGGTGCCCGACCATCTCCTGATTGGAAACGTGCTCGTGATCGACCTCCCATTACCTGGATCCATCAGATCTGCCGGGACACAAGAATATCAGTGACCGACGCTCTGCAGCTGGCAGAAGATCGCTCGTTTTGGCGACAAATCGCAACGGCGGAATGCTACGGCTGAACGCTTTGCGTCACGATGATGATGATAGGCTGCAATACAGGCAATGCCCGTCCGTCTGTCCGTCTGTCTGCTCCGCGTACGGACTTCTAACTCGTAAGCGATCGAAAAGGCGAGAACAGAAAACAATATTTGTGCGACCATTCTTTCGGAACAGAAGTAGCATATGTGCCAGTTTTTATTTCGAAATATTTCAGATCAAGCTTCACTGCCAATTTACTGGACCAGACGTCAAAACTCCGCACTAATTGCGATGGCAGCGTATCCCGTCGCTGCGGCAAAAAACGTAAAACAGGCTGCATTTAGAAGTGACGTCTTCACAGTGTCCGCCGCAAAGTTTTAAGACTAAACTCGATGTTTTTCGCCTCTTTCTTATAGCTGACTGTAGAGTGACTGCGGTGCCTTAGGCATTTTTTTCTATTTTAACTGATGGTTGATGCCGTGTACATTACTGTGTAGAATTACTTGCGGCATTCGTCGACGCTACTGAGGTGTCCGTATGTTACCCGATGATGCGGAACGCTGACAAGGATGGCAACTACTGTTTCTACACGGACAGTTCGGTCCACTTGGGCTATGACGATGCATTGGAGTACTGTACCAGCAAGAACGCAACTCTGCCGGTTATAACCCATGAGAATGTTGTCAACTTGCTTCATCAGTTCAGAGTTAATGCGTCCTCGTTTGACGTGCTACACAACCAATCCGTCTGGACTGCAGGTAGGCTAAAATAATTTCATTATTAGTCACAGCGTCATCATTATCATTTCTGTTCACCAAATCGGGTAGGCCTACAAATAACTGAACTTGGCTGTCTTCTCAATGCCAGCAGATAATATTGCAACAACAAAGGTAATACGGCAAAACAGTCAGGCAGGTACAGTTGCCAAAAATAGGCCTAACAACGCAAACATTAACATAGCCTACACGAACATTCTGCACATAAAACGGTGCAGACATGAAGAAAACTATTACTACAAAGAGCAAAAAGAGTTCGGTGAGCTTTATGAAATGTTTGATCTTTGTAAAAAAGCCATGCAAGGTACACTTTATTTCACACTCTCTCCATCTATCGGCCTTTTCTTTTGTGATCGTGTTTTCGCGTAATTTCTAGGCCATACATGCGGACGGCCGCTTACCAATAAACGTACAGTGATAGTACACACGTGGTGTTGTGGCTGTGCTCAGTGTGCTGACACATGCATGCGAACACAGTACGTAATCTAAGACAGAGGAAGAAACAGAATAAACAATAATTGCGGTGTTATATGCATTTTGTTTCGTTTTCTCTGCAGTACTGAATTATTGGGTTCGCGCGCATATAATATGCACAACTGAACACAAGAGAATCAGTTCTTATATTGCAGTTGAGATACTGCAAACCAAGTTAGTATTGGTTAGTTAGTATCTAATGCACTAAGTTTGTCTTAATTGTGTTGTTGAAGTGATTGTGATTGTGCTTGTTTGTTCTGTTAATTCCTTTTTGCAACAACGAAACAACAGTGAAAATTGAATGTTCACCTCGCTGGATTGTTTACCAAAACCAAGCTGCAAACGGAGCGTGGGAGAAACGCGGAGCACCAACGTTTGAACAGTGTCTTGAAGCGTGCATTAATCTGCTTCTATGTGTTGCGGCCGAATGGAGTACAGCCTGCTGGATGCATGCTCCAGCTCGTCTAAACAGCAACCACAACAACCGACTCTATAATCCCAGCGTCACACAATACGTGATCGTCAGAGATTGCCCAATCACATCAGGTACACTAGGCATGCATGAAATCATCACGGTCATATGAAATTGTTATTTTAAATTAAAAAAAATGATAAAGACGGAAGGAAACGAGAAAGAAAGGGAAAGGAGAGGGAAGAAAGGGAAAACGAAATTTAACTTTACATTGCAAAATCCTGGCTAGAACTTTATCAGCTAACTTAACAAGCAGGCTAATGAGGAAAAATTGGTGGTTAATTGATGTGGATGTGTGGTTAAATCGAGTTAGAATTTTGGTATTTTGTAGCCCAGGACGTTCCAACAGCAGATCTGAAATTTTGTTGTGGGTCACATTTGGTTTTTCGGCTTCTTTCTCAGTGCTAGCAGATTTTCGAAGGAGAATACACTAGCCTCTGGTCGTTTGTATATGCGAACAAGACAACAGTACTGTCTTGCGGCTTTGCTAACATCGTTGTGAATTTTATAAAAACACAATACGATGTTGCTTCGCAGATGGTAGTTCATCTCCGCAGCCCGACTATAGCTGCGCCGTAGCGACGTCTGGTGGTCAGTGGCGGTTATCACTCTGTGCAGAGCCACTTCCGTTCGTGTGTCAGTCCGACTACTTACTGCCAAGTAAGTTCTATCATAGGCAGATGTTAGAACATTCTTTACATTTTCGTGCGTGTTTGTGCAGGACTCGTAAATTTCACGTTAAAGTAGCCTATGCGTGTGTTCAAAGCGACAAAAATAAAACAAACTAGATTACTAGAATGACAAAGTTTTGCCGATTGATTTCGTATCTTTGCAGACCAGTTCATTGCGTTCGATTTGTACGCGTTTTTACTGCTCGATTTTAACGTCTGGTCGTTTGCAAGCAGTCGTGAGCAAATTTTGTGATCATCAGATCAACTCAGTCTTCTACCCTCAGCGCGGGATGGCTTACGGGCTATGGGACCTAATAGTCCTCTACCGTAGGCAATGGATGGCCACATTGGCCATATGGCTGGGCTATCATTAGCTCATGCCATGATGTCAACTGCCACTTCCATCATATCAAAAGCGCTTCTGGTCGCAACTCGCGAGTTTGATTTATATAAGAAGCGCTTTAGCAAATAATGGATAGGCCTTAAATATTTTATAGCATATAAAAAGTTGTTACAGCAGCTGCAGTTACAGTTAATGGACTGAGAAGCACAAGATGCTTATTAATGTTTATATCTTAGCGTCCATGTGTCGAGCCAAGCCTTCAACGCGTCGATCTTTCTGTCGTTCGTAATACTTTGTTTAGCATTTCGTGCATTGCACTGCATTTATTTCGTAACTGTCTGTGGTTTGAAAAGATAATTGCTGAATTTTTTTCAGTGCGTCCCTCGACAACTACGACAATGACAACGACGACAACAACAACAGCATTGGCAGCCGGATGGATGTCCAGATCAACAACTACCACATCTCGAGGTATACTATATACGCTAGGCTACTATACACTATACAGTGTTTAACTTTTCACCGATAACATATGTGCAACGTGTCCGAGAAAAAATCCTATAGCTATATCCCTGAATAACAATGAATAATGCAAGCATAATGTCAGCCTACAATTTTGCACACATTATTTCGATGACACGTTGTGGTTGTAGTTACTCATGTTTGCGCCAGAGGCGTAGCCAAAATCTGGATGTAGAGGAGTAATTGAGTGGTGGGGCGTGGGGAAGGGTGTAGCCCCTCTCTAGAAATGTTTTTGGATTTTTTTGTGTAAAATTGCAGCGTTTTGGGGCATCTTAGGGGACACGTTCCCCTCTTTATGGCTACGCCAGTGGCTTTCGTATCGCTGTGACTGCGTATAGCATTATGACTGCTGTTGTTTTGTTGTCCAACAGGAGTGGGCGAAACAAACGACAGCAAAAACAACGACAGCAATTCAATGTTCATAGTTGGTCTGGCAGTCGGTCTCGGTGTTGGACTGTCTGTCGTAGTTGTTCTCGTCGTCATACTTGTAGTAGTATTTTGTCGTCGTGGCCGCAGTTCAAACAGGTAGGTTTCGGTATCGTTACGTCACATGCTACGTATCCAACATAGATTACATAATTTAGCCTGCAGAACCGTGTTTTGTGTTTGATCAACGAAGTTGCTCCACGCCGGTCCTGGTTGAATTGTATGACATCTTGGTTAATATTGCGTCACAATGGAATGGACACCTTGGTTACTACTTTTGATGTTACGCAATCAGCCGCGGCGGCGTAGCTCCGCCTCTCCGCTAGTAGGCCTAAATAACCACAGCAGACATTAATCGAAACCGATTGAGTAAAATATACGCTCTAGCGAGTCCGCAAGTATACGACCAGTAGTCCTCAAAGTCGTCAGTACTCAGTATTCGTCAGTATTTATTTGTCGCCTCACTAATTACATCGCGCTGCAGGTCCTGTCCTGTGATTGATCGACTAGGCGCCGTCTCACGCCGTCGACGGCTGTAATACTAACAAGATAATGTTCATACGAACACGGAGTCTGTCCAATGCCTTTGTAAAATAAAGTAGGTCTAATTACTCCAACAAATGAACAGTTACGCATGTTTAGTAGTGTTTAGTAGTGTTGGCCGGGCCACATCATATTTCTCTTACGCAAGCCGAGTTATAGCCAATTTTGTCCCAAATTTCGTTGCCATGGCAAAGGGGATCAACCGGGGGTAAATGTAAATGTCACCGTTAATTAGGCCGATCCCGAAAACCATATCCTACAACCAAAATCTTGCACACAACGGGAGAAAATGTCATTAAATATTAATGTGTTGCTAAGCGTCTTTAGTGACGTCACAGTAGTTGTGTCAACGTAAGCATAATTATCAGAATTTCTAGATGCTGATTGGTTGATTCGCGTATATAAGTGAAATGGCGACATATTCTGTTACAGTTTCCATGGGGCAGTCTCCCAGTAACTTCTGTTATTTATTCCATGGACCAGTCTCCCAGTAACGTGGGGTGTAGCACGTTGCGTGAGCGGAACGCTAATCTGCCATCGCGAACGATTCACCGGGTGTCGCCCGTGAATACGGCCTGTTACATACGTGCAGGTTAGCTGCGACATAAGCAAGTGTTGGCCAGCTTGTGAAATAAGCAGCCGTTGACCAACAGCAGATGGGTTAGGGTGGGCTAGGCTTAGGGTTAGGGTTAGGTGTCACAGCTTGATAGCTGTAACACCGCGAGTTCGTGTTCAACACGGCTTTTACGGTCCTAAGACAGGGCCTCACAACCCTGTATAGTCCTAGAAAATCAAACGCACAAGCAGGCAATTAAATCTCACAGTTTTCTTTATGAATAAAATCGAAACAGACAGCGACACATATACGGTATGATAACAAAAAACAAAACTTATCTACAGACAAAATATACACACATCTATAACCAGCTTACGCGCCTGTATCAGCAACAGTACGTAATTTCACCGCAGTTCAGAACGTTCGACAAAATAACAAACTTTAGCGCTGACTACAGATATAAATTTTGGATTAACCCATTAGTGCCTGAATTATTTTATAGTTTGCCGTCAAACTAGGTGTCCCATTTTTGGGACGCTATGCATAAATGGGTTAATTAGCAAACTTCCCATCACAATATTCACGGATATATCCACAGGATGGCTTAAGTCCGATATCAACAAATGGATATATCCATGGATATTACCATGCCATGGATATCCATATCCACTGAAGCCTGGTAGAAAGGCACACCGCTTGATGCATTAGCCCCGTTTCTATAATCTCGCAGTGTAAACGGGCGTTTGGCCGCGTACTAAAACCACGTTTTATGTACGTTTTTCTGCGTTTTTTACGTTTCAGAGATCGAACTGAGCCGCAACAGCAAAATAACGCACAAACATCGGATTCCTTATCTGCACCGGCGGCAGCAAGCATGAACGGCAAACAGCAACAGTGGGCACATGACGTTAAAGAAGAAGTTGACACCAAACCTGCAGGGGATGTCATGAAATACGCCGAGTTCCAGCAGAAGAACAAGAATAACCCACAACCACTGTGCAGTAATTCCTCACATCAGCAATCCGTGTGCAGTAGGCCTAACCTCACGGGTAAAAACAAAAACAGCAGCGTAGGAAAAGGATCGGTTACTTACTCGGAGTTGCAGAAAAGTGAAGACTACTGCGATAAACTGGAGCAATCGACCGAAGGAAAGAAGACCGGTTACTTGCCACAGAAACGCGAAGATTATTATGACAGACTGCAGGACCCAACCGACGGGGACTATCAGAATCTACCGCAATGTTAGTGAAAAATATCAATTTCAAACACCGCTGCAGACGTAGTGATTAGTGATATTTTCTGCTGTCTCGCAAAGTTATTTACTCGAAGCTGCAGAAATTATGAGAAAAGGGACGTTTTCAGGATCTATCACAGCCCTGTAGTTACTATCATAGTGTGGCCGTCACCCGATTTTTATCACAGCAAATTGTTTCCAAATTTGCACCTAAAGAGTAAAGATGCCATACGTTATAAAATTTGAGAGCAAGAAGTTGCAATTTTCGGACAAGTAGCTGCAAGAAGGCATAAAACGTTTGACAGAGGCGATTATGAAGACCCAAATTTTTAATTTTGCCTACATGGGAGACTTTCAGCCTCAAATATTGTGCTTAAAAACACTCGACAAAAATTGCCCACAGGCCAAAATTTGGGACAGGCTATTGTCCAAGCCACGTGCCACCGTTCACACAATGTGGTGTGAATTTGGCTAAAAGTGCGGCATAGAAAAAATATTGTGCTATGAGGTATTAATAAAAGGTTAGGGTTCAAGGTCATTCAAGGTCATCGATGTTGACCTTTCTAAGAAGCTCGTCGTCAGTTAGGGATGCTGGTTTATAGCGGAGAATTTTCTTAAAATATGCGGAACTTTTTGAGGCAAAATATGCGGGAAAATATGCGGAATTTGGCGAAATATGCGGCGCATATATGCTGGATATATGCTTCATATGCCGCATATATGCGGCA
>Ga0209367_1013446_pt1 | contig 10524 bp, 10 predicted proteins | sample WorMetLIZISLAND2_FD_187412 | JGI IMG/M metagenome (GOLD analysis project Ga0209367, IMG submission 187412) | Marine gutless worms symbiont microbial communities from Max Planck institute for Marine Microbiology, Germany - Olavius geniculatus... ...
GCCGAAGATAAATTTCCGACCCTGCAACTCATTTGGGCCGATGGCGGTTATGCCGGTCAGTTCGTGCAACTGGTAGCGGGCTTGTTCTCCTGGGTGTTGGAGATTGTCAAGCGCAATGACAACACCCATGGCTTCGTGTTGCTTCCCAGGCGATGGGTCGTGGAACGAACTTTCGCCTGGCTTGGGAGATACCGCCGCTTGAGCAAAGATTATGAGCTCCTCACCGAATCCAGTGAAACCTTGGTTTATATCGCCATGATCCAGCTGATGCTGCGACGCTTAGGTTGAGATATATCTTTTCGTACACCTTCTTAGACGCGGAAGCACTACTTTGCCAAACCGACATCTGATACGCTAATCTTCCTCAGCAATCCTGAATTATTCGGCGCTGTTTGGGAGACCGGACGTGTTTCGGGTAGTGGTTGAATTCAAAGTGGCATGGTGGTGCGGCCTAATGATTCGGACCCCTATTCCGGATCTCCGATGAAGCAGTCGATTCAGCTCCGGCTCGGTCAGCAGCTGACCATGACCCCGCAGCTGCAGCAGGCAATCCGCCTGCTGCAGCTGTCGACGTCGGATCTTCGGCAGGAGATCCAGGAGGCGTTGGATTCCAACCTGATGCTGGAGAACGCCGAGGAGGCGGAGCACCCAAATGGATACGATCAGGTCCGGTCAATGGACGCCCCCCCGGAGACGGCGAGTGTCGCTGCCGGTCCGGAGCAGGAGGTACGACCCGAGGACATGCCGCTTCCCAGCGAGCTGCCGGTCGATGTGGAGTGGAGCGATCATTACGACAGCGATCCGCCGAGCCGGGGGGCAACGGCGCAAGCGACCAACGAGCCCGACATCTTCGCCCGGCACAGCAAGGCGCCGACGCTCCGAGACCACCTCCTCTGGCAGCTCAACCTGAGCCGGTTGGATGAAGCGAGCCTGGCGGTCGCCACCGCCATCGTCGATGCCATCGACGAGGACGGTTATCTCACCGCGACGCCGGCGGAGCTCCTGGAGACCTGCGATGACACGGGCCTGACGCCGGAGGAGCTCGAGGTCGTGCTCCATCGGGTCCAGTCCCTGGACCCGCCCGGGGTGGGAGCACGCGATCTGCGCGAGTGTCTGCTGCTCCAGCTGCGTCACCTCCCGGAAGGGACCAGGCTGCGCGATCCGGCCATCCAGGTCTGCGACCGCTACTTCGAGGCCCTGGCGAAGAACGATCGGGAGTGGATCCGGCGCGCGTTGCGACTATCCGCCCAGGCGCTGGACGAGATCACCGATCTGATCCGCTCGCTGCACCCACGGCCGGGAACCTTGATTGCGGATATGGAGCCGCAGTACGTTATCCCCGATGTCATCGTGCGAAAGCGGCAAGCTACCTGGATCGTCGAGCTGAATCCGGAAACGGCGCCTAAACTCAGAGTAAACCCGGATTATGCCAGACTGATCCGACGCGCCGACCGGAGCCGGGACAACCAGTGTCTCAAGAGCCACCTGCAGGAGGCACGCTGGCTCATCAACAGCCTGACCAGCCGCAACGATACCGTGTTGAAAGTGGCTTCCAAGATCGTGGAGCTGCAACGGGACTTTCTCGAATCCGGCGAAGAGGCGATGAAACCCATGGTACTGCGCGATGTCGCCGAGGCCCTGGAACTGCACGAGTCCACCATCTCTCGGGTGACGACGAAAAAGTACCTGTGTACTCCGAGGGGCACGTTCGAGTTCAAGTATTTTTTCTCGAGCTACCTGAGTACGGACTCCGGTGACGAGCGCTCATCGACGGCGGTGCGCGCCTGCATCCGCAAGTTGGTTGCCGCGGAGAACCCGCGCCATCCGCTGAGCGACAACAAGATCGCGACGGTCCTTGCCGAACAGGGCATTAGAGTGGCGCGGCGGACGGTCGCCAAGTATCGGGAGGGCATGAGAATACCGTCCTCGAACGAGCGCAAACGTCCGGGGTGACGAGGGGCCTCGAGGCCGTGAAGTCCCCGCATGGAATTGCGGAAGATTGAAGATTCCACTCCCGCCGCCGCGGGTCGGTCGACGCTACTTTCCGGAAACTTCAGGAGTCAAGCGATGCAAATCAACCTGACGGGTCACCATGTCGATGTCACGGAGTCCCTCAAGGGCTATGTGGACAACAAGCTCGAACGCCTGGCGCGACACTTCGACCACGTCCTCGACATCCATGTCATCCTCAGTGTGGAGAAGCTGCGCCAGAAGGCGGAGGCCACATTGTACGTCAACGGCGCGAAGGTCTTCGCGGACTCGGTCCACGAGGATATGTACGCGGCGATCGACGGGCTCATCGATAAGCTCGATCGTCAGGTCCTGAAACACAAAGAGAAGAAGCACGATTACCGGAGCAACAGCTACAAGGTCCTCGACCAGGAGCCGGATACGGTCTGAAGGCCTTGCCTGCGGTCCCCCGGACGCACCTTGTCATTCGCAATCCCCGGCTGTGGCAGGTTTATCGAACGACTTCACCACTTACTCATCGGGAGTAGCATCCGATGTTTCCCTCCCATTTCATCGTTGCCGATCGCATCGACATCGGCCCGGAGCTGAACAGTAAAAAGCGCCTCTTGGAGAGACTCGCGGTGCTTCTCGCCGGCGCCGACCCGAATTTGAGCTCGGAAGCAGTGTTCGGGCGGCTGTGCGAGCGCGAACGTCTCGGCAGCACCGGACTCGGCCACGGCGTTGCTCTGCCCCACGCCCGCATGCGGGAGGTCACCGAAGCCATCGGGGCCTTCGTCCGGCTCTGGAAAGGGGTCGTCTTCGAGGCCTTTGACGAGGGACCGGTCGATCTGGCCTTCGCATTGTTGGTACCCGAGTCGGTCACCGAGCTGCACCTGCAGCTCCTCTCGCAGCTGGCATCCATGTTCAAGGATCCACGGCTACGCCGGGACCTGCGCGGAGCCGCCTCGGCGGAGCAGATCCTCGCGCTCCTGGAAGATCAGGAACCGGATGCCCGGGATCAATGAGCCAGGTCCAACCCCTCTAGGGACCTGACGAATCGAACCGGCCCGCGGCGCGACCGTATCGGCTGCCGGGGCGGCACCAGAGGACCCGCGCGCGGAGTGACGGTAAGCCCAAGATGAATGCAAAGAAACTGATTATCGTCAGTGGACTGTCCGGGTCGGGAAAAAGCGTCGCCCTGCATACGCTGGAAGACCTCGGCTATTACTGTATCGACAACCTTCCCCTGTTTCTGCTCAAGGAGTTGGTCGCGGGACTGGCGGGGGCGGATAACGACACCTTCGCCCAAACCGCCGTCGGTATCGACGCCCGCAACCAGCCGCAGCAACTGGATGGACTGCCGAAGCTGCTGGAGCTCGTCTGCAACGGGCCTTTCGAGTGTCACGTCCTGTACCTGGAGGCCCAGACGGAGACCCTGATCAGACGTTTCAGCGAGACCCGCCGCAAGCATCCCCTGACGGCTACCGATCGCCCGCTGGCCGAGGCCATCGAGCTCGAACGCAAGCTGCTCGAGCCGATTCTGAGCGATTCCGACCTGCGCATCGACACGACCCGCACCAATGTCCATCAGCTACGGGACCTGGTGCGCGCAAGCCTCCGCGACGGTCCCCCACCCAAGATTTCGATTCTGCTCCAAACCTTCGGCTTCAAGCATGGCCCACCCCAGGACGTGGATTTCGTCTTCGATGTGCGCTGTCTGCCCAACCCCCATTGGCAGCCAGAATTGCGCCCGCTGACCGGTCTGGATCCCGCGGTAGCCCACTTCCTGGAGGAGTTACCGGAAGTCGACGAGATGTACGGCGACCTCGCGCACTTCTTCGACCGCTGGATTCCCCGCTTCGAGGCGGACGGGCGCAGCTATCTGACCGTCGCCGTCGGCTGTACCGGTGGCCAACATCGCTCCGTCTACATCGCCGAGCGGCTCAGAAGACATTTCGAGGCCGAAGGACACAAGGTCATGGTCCGCCATCGGGAGTTGCTATGAGCGGCAGCCTGTTGCTCAACAGGTACGACACACCGGGGTGGGTGCGTATGGATTTTATTCCGAAGTAAATAACCGGGAATGCAAATATGACTGCATTACGCGATCTCTCCACTACCATGAAGCGACAAAAAATTCATCTTTATGCCATGCAGAAGCTTGCTCAAGTTCGTGGTGGACAAATCTGTAGTTGTCACGCCATGGCAGACATATGGGGTTGGGCAACTATGTTTTATAAAGGTTGGAACAATGATGAGGAGTCATATGTAGAAGACGTTTCGCTTATTCTAGCCGGTGTAAATGAATGGTGTACAACCATAGACCCTAACAGAGTGGGTGCCGGAGAATTTACAGACAGTGGTTTTAAGGGCACCTTGAAAAATAGGTATTTTCGCCACCCAGCCGACTCTAACCCATTGATTATTCAAGCCCCGAATTTGCGAAAACTGTATTTTTCAAGGTGCCCTTAAGAGTAAATTCCAAGATGGAAGTAACCAAGTACAACATTTTTCCGCTGGCATGATGGCGGGGTTTCAGTATGGTCGTTGGGGAAGGATTTTACACCGAATTATCCGTCCTGACACACCTGAGGATGCTGCTCTCAACGATGAGAGCACATGGTTGGGAGCGGGGTTGAATGGAATAGGAACAGCTTTAGGAGAGGTTCGGTTCAAGATTGAACGCTATATATGTAACAGAAATTGTGGTATCTGTAATGGTAGGCGGGGGAGATAAAAAGGCAAAGGCCGGTAGAGCATGAAAATACATCTGATTTACTCATCTATAATCATGTTCCTGCTGATTATAGTTGTCGGCCTGACAGCCAATAAGCTCTTTGGAAGATCTGTTACAATACGAGTTGATGATTCTGAGGAATACACACTAAAAATGCTTCCCGGCGGTAACCTGATATTTGAGAAAAATGGATTTCTACCCCTCGCATCATATCAAGACTACTGGGGTAACATGGACGTACGGAGTGTCGATAAGATAGGAAATCATCAAATAAACATCGAGATGATTGATGGAACGCAATTGATTATTAAAATAGGCAAAATAGAGATAAAATCGCCTAACGAGGAAATTTAAGCCAGCTTTGCGTTATCCCAAACCGACATGATCCAAGCCCCGAGCAAAGGCCATCACGGCCCCCCATGCTTCCTCGATCAAGGCGAGGAGCACGCACCGTGATCCGCAAAGAAATCGAGATCATCAACAAGCTCGGGCTGCACGCCCGGGCCGCCGCCAAGCTGGTCACCTGCACCGGCGCTTTCGCCGGCCAGGTCCGGTTGGAGTATAAGGGTCAGCGGGTAAATGGTAAGAGCATCATGGATGTGATGATGCTCGCCGCGGCGCAAGGCAGCGTTATTACGCTGTTGATCGAGGGCGAGGATGAAGCCGGCGCCTGCGCCGCCCTGGAAAGGCTCATCGCCGACCGCTTCGGGGAGGACGAATGACCCGCTCCTGTTACGGCCGCGGCGTCGCCACCACCCGGGCGGTCGCGATCGGCCCCGTCTTCCTGCTCGACCGGAGTCCCCTGACGGTGGCCCCCCGCAACGTGGACCCGGCCGCGGTTCCCGGCGAGCTGCAACGGCTCGACGATGCGCTCGCGGCGACCCAGGGGGCACTGCGGACCGTGCGCGGCCAGATCCCACGCGCAACCCCGGTCAAAGTCGCCGAATTCATCGATTCGCACCTGCTCATGCTGGAAGATGACGCCCTCGTCGATCCGGCGCGGGCATTGATCCGGGAACGGCTGTTCAGCGCCGAATGGGCATTGGAGCATCACCGGGCGAGCCTGGTAAAGGCGTTCGAGGCCATGGAGGACCCTTATCTGCGTAGTCGTCGGGACGACGTAGACCATGTGGTACAGCACATCCTCGGCTTCCTGCTCGGCGGACGGCTCCCGGACCCGGAGGAAGATGCCGACCTGCGCGGGTGCGTGGTCATCGCCCATGACATCTCTCCCGCGGACACGGTAATGCTGTGCCGGTGTCACGTCGCGGCCCTGGTCACCGAGTACGGCGGACCCCTGTCCCATACCGCCATCCTGGCGCGCAGCCTGAACCTCCCGACGGTCGTGGGGGTGCGCAATGCTACCGGCTATTTTCGTCAGGGCGAGACGGTGGTGGTCGACGGCGAGGCCGGCCTTGTGTTGGCGGACGTGGACGCGGCCACCCTGGCGCACTACCGGCAGCGCATGCGGGTCCTCGATGAACGCCGAGCCCGCCTCCGACGCCTGGTCAAGGAGCCCTCACTCAGTGCCGACGGAACCCCGGTCAGTCTGCTGGGCAATCTCGAGCTCCCGGAGGATACGGTAGCCATCCGGGCCAACGGGGCGGTCGGGGTCGGCCTCTACCGGACCGAGTTCCTCTACATGAATCGGGACCGCCCACCGGACGAGGAGGAACAGCTGGCGGCCTATCTGGAAGTCATGCGCGGACTCGAAGGCGTTCCGGTCACGATACGGACTCTGGACTTGGGGGCGGATAAAGAGGTGGACGGCTGCTCGGCCACCTGCCCGCCGGTCTGTAACCCCGCTCTAAGTCTGCGCGCCATCCGCCTCTGCCTCAAGCAACCCGAGCTGTTCCGACCCCAGCTGCGGGCGATCCTGCGCGCCTCCGCGTTCGGACCGGTGCGCCTGATGATCCCCATGTTGTCCCATGTCCGGGAGCTCGATTCGGTCCTCGCGCTCATCGAGCAGGTCGGTCGGGAGCTCGACCGTGAGGGGCTGGCCTTCGATCCGCGCATGCCGGTGGGCGGCATGATCGAAGTACCGGCGGCCGCCCTTTCCGCGCCGGCATTCGCCCGCCGGCTGGATTTTCTCTCCATCGGCACCAACGACCTCATCCAATACACCCTGGCCATCGACCGCATGGACGACACCGTCAGCTACCTCCACGACCCCCTGCACCCGGCAATACTCCGTCTCATCCGCATGACGATCCAGGCCGGACGGGCCCGCGGCATCCCCGTATCCATGTGCGGCGAAATGGCGGGAATCCCCCGCTACGTGCCCCTGCTGCTGGGGCTCGGCCTGCGGGAATTCAGCATGCAGCCGGGCTCGTTGCTGGAGATCAAGGAACGCGTACGCGGCTCCCACATCCCCCACCTGGAGCGCGCAACCGAGGAGTTGCTCGCCCACCTGGACGCTCAGGAGCCGGAGCAGCTCGCGCAGGCTATCGAGCGTATCTGCTCCTGACCTGCCATGCCATCCGCCGATATCCTGGTACCCCGTTCCTTCATACTGTGGTGACTTGCCGAACGACCACATATTCCGTAGCCTTACTCTCCATACGTCCGACCACCCGAGGTAGCCTCTCCACACTCATGGATACCAGCATCGACAGCGCCCGCTTCAACATGGTCCAGCAACAGATCCGACCCTGGAACGTCGCAGACGACAAAGTGCTGTCGATTATGGCGGATATCCCACGGGAGCAATTCGTTCCGGCAGCCTATCGCAACCTGGCCTATGCGGATCTGGAGATCCCCATCGGGGAGGGGCAAACCATGCTGGCACCCAAGGTGGTAGCCCACATGCTGCAGGCCCTGGAGATCCGGACGGACGACAAGATTCTGGAGATCGGCACCGGGACCGGCTATGTAACGGCCTGTTTGTCCCATCTCGGCGGCCATGTCGTAGGCCTGGAGATCCATGCGAGCCTGGCGGAACAGGCACGGACGGCACTGCAGGCATTCAAGCCGCGGCGGCTGGAGGTGCGCGTCGGAGATGGTCTCGATGGGCCGGTGGATGGGCACCCCTTCGATGTGATTACCGTGACGGGCTCCCTGCCGGACGTCACGGCACTGGGAACGCTGGAAGGACAGCTGACCACCGGCGGGCGTCTGTTCGCCGTCGTCGGCGCAGAGCCGGTCATGGAGGCCCTGCTTGTAACCCGCGTCACTGACCGGGACTTCCGCCGTCAGTCACTGTTCGAGACCAGTGTCCCTGCACTGGAGAAAGCCCCGGAGCCGGAGCGTTTCGTCTTTTGATTCTCGGTATGTGCTTTATTTGTTTTGTAAGTGTTGTAAACTTTAATGATCCAAGGACTATAAAAATTCAACCTTTCGTCGGTACGTCTATGTTCCAGGAACGCAAGCGGCGTAGGCCTGACCTGTTTTCTGTACTCTTGATCCTGGTTGCGTTGGGGATGTCCGTGACCTTGACCTATCAGATCTCCGTCTACTATGGGGTAGACCAGATACCCATCGCTAAGCGAACCCCGACCGTGAGTAGCGTTGGCGGATAGTAGACCGCTTCGTTGCTTCTCCTGCGTGGGATCGGCCATTCCCCGCGTCCTGCGATTCCCCGTGGGGGGAGGATGGCTTAGAGGGTGTATGAAAAGATAACCCACAACCTAACCGTTGCGGCATAAGTCTTGTAGGTCGGGTTAGGCGCGTCATCCGCGGTCGCGATGTGCCGCTTGGACAGATCGCGCCGTAACCCGACATTCGATAGGGTAAGAAGCAGTTCGGTTAAACAGGATCGCACCGGCAACACCTGCGGTCCCCCAAGTAGCAGACCTGGGTTATCTGACGTAGCCTGAAAAGGCGTCGTGTTGGGTTATGCCCCTCACCTAGCGCCATCGAACAAGCGAACGATGGCGCTAGGTGGGGGCTAACCCAACCTACACCTAACGCGAGGTCCGCGCGTGCGAACCGCGAGGCTAGATTGATAATCCGTGGCTTATCTTCTCGTACACCCTCTTAGAGGGTGTTGAAAAAGCCTATTTTTGCGCTTTCGCTATGCAGGAATGGATAATGGCTATTTCTTATTGCCTGCATTTTCAACCACTTGCGAAAGTCAGAAAAGACAGTCGTTCTCCGGCTCGTGACGAACGTTACCTTTTCAAACACCCTCTTAGAGACAGTCTAAAAAGGTAGCCGGGCAAGTCGGGTTAGCCGCAGAGATGCGGCTTAGTGGTTGAGCAGGCTCGGAGGAAGTGCAGGAGGCCATCGAGGCCCTGGACGCCGAGTGCCAAGCCCACAACCGGGTAGTGGCTCAGTTTGCGAAAAATCGCAAATTGTGTCCAAGCATCAGAGTTTCAAACTGAGCTGCTAGCCACAACCAGACCAAGATGAACCTTTGTCGCGAAAGTGGACCGAAAGATGGGTTGAACAAAAGAAGCGATGAAGGGGCATCCCTGCAAATCAATCGCTTAAAAACCCAATTGGCGGAGTGGACGGGACTCGAACCCGCGACCCTCGGCGTGACAGGCCGATATTCTAACCAACTGAACTACCACTCCGTACTCACTTGGCACTCCATGTCCGCTTGGTGGGTGCTGCAGGGCTCGAACCTGCGACCCTCGCCTTGTAAGGGCGATGCTCTCCCGGCTGAGCTAAGCACCCGGCCCGGCTGAGCTAAGGCATCCGGAAGACGACAATTCATTGTACTGCGTCCTTCAGTGCCTTTCCAGCCTTGAACGCCGGTACCTTCGAGGCGGCGATCTCGATTGTCTTGCCGGTTTGGGGATTGCGTCCCGTCCTCGCTGCCCGCTCCTTGACGGAAAAGGTGCCGAAACCGATCACCGATACGGTGTCTCCCTCTTTTAACGCAATGGCGATGGCATCCATCAGGCCATCCAGGGCCCTACCCGCCGCCGACTTGGAAATGTCCGCCGCCTCCGCCATTGCCTCGACAAGCTGCGACTTGTTCATGTATCTCCCCTACCCCATTGAGTTTAAAGGGCCCCATCCAATACCCCGTTGGATCCGGCCCCGAATACCATGCTGTGTGGCCCGTTCCATCTATAGCGACCACACCCCTAACTGTCAACCGATACCGATTCCGGACAGTGGCTCAGTTTGCGTGAATTTCAAGTTTGCGCAACATCGCAAACTACCCAAACCGGACTACTACTCGATTCTCCCACCAGAGTTGTAGCATGCTTGACGGTCGTTCACAAATATATCCTACGCCTTGCGCCGGGTTCAGGTACTGTTGACAATTAATCCGTCAGGGCCACCGAAAAAAACACACAGCAGAAACAAGACCATGGTCTGGAAGCGGGTCGGGTAGGTCGGGCAAAGGAGCTTGCCCCGCACCTATCGTCAGAAGGTTTGGTGGCACCAGGGTACGCCTGGAACCCGCCGGCGATAGGTGCGGGGCAGGGATGCGGCGTAACCCGACATGACGTAGCTGCCGGCTCTTTGTCGGGCTAGGGCGTGCCCCATCTCGACGACAGACCTACTTCCCAGGGCGCGCGCCTAACCCGACCTACAGGACTGAACGTTGGGCACGGACCATCGGAGCGCCGGCATCTTGCCGGCAACCATCTGCTGCCAGGATGGCGGCGCTCCGGCTTTGCCCAACCTATCTCTGTAACCTATCGCTTTCCAGCGATTTATCTTTCGGTTGCCCTGCCGTAGGGGGCTGTGCCCACCAATACCTTGCCTGGATGGTGGGCACAGCCCACCCTACGGGTTTGATAATAAAAAAGGGTCTAGATAACTTTAGAGAGGATTTTCTCTCAGTAGAGTAAGTATTATATCATATAAGCTTTCCTCTCGATGATTGAATCTAAATTCACATTCTTTCAGGTGTAAATGAAAGGTTTTTCGTGGAA
>Ga0209367_1013447_pt1 | contig 10523 bp, 7 predicted proteins | sample WorMetLIZISLAND2_FD_187412 | JGI IMG/M metagenome (GOLD analysis project Ga0209367, IMG submission 187412) | Marine gutless worms symbiont microbial communities from Max Planck institute for Marine Microbiology, Germany - Olavius geniculatus... ...
ACTTTTACCCTGGAAATCTCCCATTTTTGATTAATTTAGGATCAAAAAATGAAAATTTTGAGCGCAATCATTAACCTCTTCTGTCAGGCCTCAGCGCTGTGACCCCATTGACCGCCTTCCGATCGCATAACGGTAAAAGTTAAAATCTCAGTCGACAATGCAGCTGGGAAAATTGCAACTTATCGCTGCTTTTTTGTAACTGAAAGGAAAGGCAACCGATGTAGGGGCTGAGGAGTCGGTCATTTCTTTTGTTCAGCTGCAATCAGTGGTTAGTGTTTTGGTTTGTCTGTACACTACAGAAAGTGGCGTTGTGGCGAGGGGACAGGAAAGTAAGGTAATATTCAAATTTGTTTCTTTCCTCTGAATTTTGCGGTTGTCGGCAAATTGTCAAAAAATGCTTTTGACTAAAAATGCTAAATGTGTAAAAAAAATTTTCCACCAAAGATGCAAAATGTGGGGCTGAAAACTCCTATTTTAGCAGAACGAAAATTTTTTGACTTAAGTGTCAAAATTTTGCGGTGCTTGTCAAAAAATTGGTAACTTTTTGCCTCGCCTACGTTTCTTAACTTACGACGCCACTGGCGAACGAATACTATTTGTCATTTATTGGTGCGTTGGGCTCCTAATACTTTTTAGTGTTGCTCGTTGAAGGTTATGGACTGTTGTTATTCTTTGTGGTGTCAGTGGCGGCAAAGCAGGTAGGCAGGGGGCAGACTGCTCTTTCTAAATTTTTCACCTGTCGAAAATTTGTTATTGTTTACTCTATGGTATCGAGGTTTATGCTAATACAAATAAGGCTGCATTAAAAAGACTTATTGTCCTAAAAGACTTATTGTCCTGGGGTTGGAGAAGTCGGCCGATTTTTAGCATAGCCAATCTGCTGTTGACGATCAGTGTTATGGCTTGATTGTAATTTGATTTTGTTAGTATTAAATTCGATAACAATGCCATCTGTGACAGATATTTACTGCACATAAATGATTGTGCATACTTGTGAATTGTAGGCCCTATAAGTACTAGAAAATAAACCACAAGACTTAATGGGGAGCTTACGGCACTCCATAGCACTTCCCAGTCTCAACTCTCAAGGTCTCAATCCCTAGAAAAGGAAAAAGAAAGTAGAGAAGGGAAAATTAGTAACGGATGGGAAACGTCGGGGGCATTTCAGAATAACAATAGTGGAATTGGGAGATCGTGTGAAAGATACGAACCGGATGCCTGGCCAAAAAATGACACCCCTTTTAACAGCGTATATGTATTGCTAGATAATCTAAAAACTACATATTCATAGGCTTACTGTTTGAACAACTTTACGAAAGCCGTCACGTTTAAATAAATAAGTACTGCCAATAACTAGTAGCAAATGTTTAAAGCTAGCGAAACTTTGGCGTTTCTCCACTTGCAGATTGTGAATCAAACAGCGTTCATGGTTAGTTAATTTAACCGTCGTGACGAACTTATACAATTTTATTCGCACAAAAGGCGAACGATGAACGACGTTATTTTAATGAAAATTTCGATTATAATGCATTTAACCACAGTCAAATACCAAAAAGCGTCATTTTTTTAGCTCACTCTGTCTAGTGAAATATAACAAAGTTTTCTTATATATACCTTTTTTGTTGACCGACCTACAGGTCAGACCGTCTGGCGGATTTTCACGCGCGATGGCTCGGACAACGCGGCCTCAGGCAAGGGTTAAATCTTTTCGGGAACCGAAATTCGAAGTTAATATCTAACCCCTGAAAAATCCCCCCAAAGTCAAAAATTGGGTCCAAAAACGGACAAATATTCGGCCAAAAACGCTCCTGTATAAAAATTTCACCTATAAACATCCCCTAATCATCATCGTAGGCCCATAAAAAATGTATAGTGAATAAACAATATGGCCTTGGGAATTCCAAATATGTGGTCATTTTGGACCCCCTGCGTACAGGTCACGTGACACGGAGCAGGGCCTACTACGTAGGGTAAAGTGGAGGCAAACTGCCTCCACTTTGTGCCGCCCCTAGAACGTGCAAATTCCCCCCTGACTCAAAGTTGTTCAAAATGCTACTGAAATATTTTTTCATTAAAATATAAAATATAGCCAGCAATTCTAGATGTTATTCAATGTCATCAAAGTTTCCAAACATTATTAAAAATACTGGGAGATAATTTTTTTAAATGTGTGGTGTTGACAGTTGTTTCCATTTTTAAATGTCATCTATAGCAGATAAGATGTTTTGTCATTCTACCCTTAAAGTGTGACTTCAACGATGGCTGTGACTTAGTCACTTAACTACATGAGCAACAAGATAACTACATGAGCAACAAGATAATGTTCATACGAACACGGAGTCTGTCCAATGCCTCTGTAAAATAGAGTAGGTCTAATTACTCCAACAAATGAGCAGTTAAGCATGTTTAGTAGTGCTTAGTAGTGTTGGCCGGGCCAAATACAAAGATATCAGTAAATAAGTAACAAGTATAAAGGCACCGAGCTATAACACATGGCGGGTTGAACCGCGCTTGTGACACAAATAAAAACAGAACCGCGGGTGTACCCGCGGTTGTGAGTCAATTATAGGTGAAATTTTTATACAGGAGCGTTTTTGGCCGAAAATTTCTAAGTCCGTTTTTTGCCCAATTTTCGACTTTGGGGGAATTTTTCAGGGGTTAGATATTAACTTTGAATTTTTTACCCCTAAAAAGACACACCCTTGCGTGAGACCGCGTCGTTTGAGCCATTGTGCGTGAAAATCCGCCGACCGATCTGACCTGTAGGTCGGTCAACAAAAAAAGGTATATATACCATAGAAAAGTTTTCGTTATATTTCACCCATTTGCCGAGAAGCCCCCAATGGACGGATTTGCACGAAATTTTGCACGGGGAGTCGTCTCGCCGACATAATCACCTGTTTCAAATTTTGTGTCGCTCGGTTCAGGGGTTTCGGATCTGCGTGGGGTCGAATTTTGCCATTCTCCCTTTACTTAGCCAGTCGCCATTAACACAGGGCTGTGCTACCGCACGCCTGTGATATCGTACATTGCACTATCTTAACATTACTTATGGTCACACCCATTATGACACACACACCTTACCGTGTGTGCTCAGTGTAACGTCATTATCACGTCAGCGTTTGTTTACATTAAGATACATTCAGTGCATTGTTATTGACAAAGGAACCAGGCAGCAGAGTACCGCCTTAGACTAAGAGCTTGCGTCGAGGCCAAAGGTGGCTATCTTAAGCTCAAACTTTAAAGGCAACTTCAGAATGATCGTCTCAATGACTGTTTTGAATTTTGAAAAAAATCTGTCAGGTATTAACGATTATACATTAACTTATCTGTAGGTGGCCGCTAATTTTGGGACATGGTGTAGATTTGAGATGTAATGATTACAGTACTCTAACTCTACAGTATATTGGAGCACTGTTACAGGGGTAACGGGATACATTACAGCAAACGTAACAATTAGCAGCGATAATCACACGTTAGTTATGCAAACCATCTACGAAACATATCAAACATACGTAAAAATAAAACATCATGAAACACGAAAAGATAATTTAAGTTCGTGTAACAATAAGTTAAGATTGTTTAGGTCTATACATAGCTGCCTTGAACCTGTTTGCATGCAGCAGTGCAAAAAAATATTGCAATTTGCAAGCTTTATATCGTAAATGTTGGCACAATTCTTTATTATAATATACGCATGTGTAAAACAAAATAAAATCGACATACATAAAGTCGCATATGACTTGATTAACAAGAACCAAAATGGTTTGCCAAAGGGCGACATCCACCTGATGAATCATAAATAATTTTTTGTAAGTGGGAAGCAATTGCATGTTTTGGATGGGGGTTCGACCGCAAAATTTCCCTTCTGCTGCGTCATCTGATAATGGAGTGCACAATGTACTTGCCAAAAACATGGATGACACAAGACATGGACGTAAATTCGTCGAACGGTCTAAGCAAAGTGCACAAATGTGACAGACAGACAGACCACGCTACGGTGAAACGTCGCAATAATCGGAATTGCCTTCAGCGATGCCACCTAATAATGATAATACGAAAACAGTGCACTATTAATGTCCACGACTAAGTGATCGTTTGACAAGTATATGGCATCTACAAGCCGATTGCAGACCAAATAGTATGGTTTAAAAGTGTATGTGTCGGTGTGACCGGTAACGTTGGTTTAATACAACAGTCGTAAATTGACGTGATTAGCAAGGCTATAGGTAAATATTTATATTTATAACTGTACTGAGTAAGCTAATCAACAGCACACCAGTAAACGAGTGCACTGTATGTGAAATTGCTCGACGCAGCCGAGGCTGCATGAGCGGTGTCAAATTGGGCCAATTGATTAACGTTTTTTCATCATTTTGTTCGTGCCTTCAAGAGAAGCTTTGCTGATGACTTCAGTGAGGAAGGAAATTGCTTGTTAACAAAATCATATAATAAGACCAATGTTGCTTTAGGAAATTTAATACGAAAAATGTCATGATACACGTACACAATTTTGATCAATGTTCCATTCATTATAACAACCCCGCCAGCCAAGCGTTAGCCTAATTGAGAGACGGTTACGCAACATCAAAGTGCTACCACGTTAGAGCAGCTTCAAGTTAAATAAAACGAACTCGTTTATTGCCATATGACTGATTCTTATAATAGCAAACGTTGACAAGTGAAGAAGTATGGCTGGATGTAGGGATGTTGATCAGCGCTAAGATCATCAGTCTTCTTCCAGCACGCCTCTTCTCCCGCTCACAGTATGCTGATACTGCACAATGTATAACGATATGGTTATCCATTTATTATTTTCTACTTGCTAGGAGTTTCTTCTATTTCACAGATTCGGGAAGTCTTAATGTAAACAGTAATTGTACACGTTCAGTTGTACCTTTCCAACTTTTTCACTGTGCTATTTTTAAAGACTGTGACATCTTGGGCGGCATTACGTCACTTGTGGACGGACACCTAAGGCTGTATTTTGGTTGGCGAATCTTTCGTAGTAAAGATGTGAACACTAATCGCAAACAAATATCAACTGACAAAATAACTCAGTAGTTCAAACTGCACTATCCAAAACTGTTTTACGACGTCAGATTTTTCTAGAGTTTGAGATATTCTGCTCATAACTAACTTATAGCAACAACAAGGGCTGAAAGGCGTCCGTGCTACTCTTCGTCCTCTGACGCTGTCGGTGCCCTCCACAACAGTTACTGTCAGATTGTCCGCAGTCAAGGAACAACAAAAATCACCCACGCTGTCCGACTACCTTTTTAAAAGAAGTTTTAAAATGACTGTTAAGCAAAGTAGGCTACTGATGTGGGCCTAAGCCCGTTGGCAGTAACATTGATGAAAGTCTGGATGTTGCTCACCACAGATGACAAATAATACATAAATTATACACCATTATATGACCGAGGAGCATACTGAGCATCTCGCGGAAAGACGGAATAACGGACGTAGAGGTCAGAGTCAGAACTGGACAACAAACCATGGGCAATATACTGAGAAAAAAACGACTTCGCTGGCTTGGACACGTCAAGCGAATGGATCACCAGCTCATACCACAGCAAACAATGTACCGGGATATACCAAGATACAATAAGACAGGACGAACAAACAAACTAGAGGAGCAGTCAACAAAAGTCTAAAGATGCGGTTCACCTGGGAGGTTTTGACGTTGACAGACATGGATCGATGGCGTCTGAGTGTGGCTCAATGTGTCCACACATGTGGATCAATCAAGGTCAAGGTCAAGATCAAAGCGTACTGGGTGCTGCTGATAGTGTTTAGCTGCTTTTTCTCACGGATAAACATTATCGTTTAAGAACATTAAACAACCATGAATAAAGTAATGAACATCTGAACATCTTTATTCACCACAACAGATGGTAGCGATTACAATATATATACAATACAAACAATGAGAGAAAAAAAAGAAAAAAAGAACACATATAAATAAACTGACAAATACTGAGTGATCAAATGTTTAATGTTTTTTGCAACTTAAACTCAGAAGTCACTTTCAAGTTAAAAACTTTTTATGCGCCACCTTGTATAAACACACGATTCAACGTACAACGAGTTTTGGCCAACCGTTAGGTCGAGCCTTAGGTACGATATGTCGTCTGTCTGTCTGTCTGTCTGTCGTTTGTCGTTTGTCTGTATCGCATGTATTGTAATTTAACGGTACATCGTAAGGGGTCGGCGACGGTAACGTTTAATAACGCTATAACGAGGTCCTACAAGTCAATAGTAACTTGTTTCCATCTGCAGAGGTTTAATTGGCCGCAATTTTTAATGCAAAGTTGCTGCATGCCTGCAGCCATCACCCACGTGTACCGAATAACCGTATCGTATCCTAGCTGCATGATCCTAGCATTGATTGTAGCGTTCGATATAGCAGCATTAGTCTACTAAAGCGTGTATGGGACTCACTTTGGGAAATCGCTTTTTTGTGACCGGAAGTTGGACGCTGGCCTTCGGATATAGGCGGCAAGGTAGGCCCACCCTAGCGACCGCTTGGCTTCTTGTTATTTGAGAAAAAAACGCATCATACGCTCATACGTAGGTTACTTCTAGGGGATGGGAAAGGGTAGGCGTTTTCCTACGCAAAAATTCACCACTAGACCTACTTGTAACAGCTGGTTGCTTTTAAATCTGGTAACACTCTCAGCGTCTTGATCCGTTTTTGTCTGCTCTGTAGGCTTAGTTTCCAGACATTGCTTGTCTATGTCTGACATCTGAAAACAACAATGCAAATAAATCGGCATTAAACATCAGTTAATTGTTATAGCACTGCGTAACTTCACATATAGGCCAAACTTCATCGTGACTAAACACTCTTTCAGCTACTGCATCTTCAGCTTATTTTAGTTCGCATCGGTGACAGTTTATAAAAGACACATCTGCATCATTACGTATGTGTATGCAACCGTAATGCAAACCTGACTGACGTGATGTTTCAGCTGCGCGTTTTCCGAGCGTATCATTTCTACTTCTCTTTGTGACTTCGCTAACTGCACGTACATTAAAATATAAATTGCATTTTATTTAATAGCGATTATATACGGAAACCGAAGAATTGGCGACACACAGAGCAGGATGGCTCAACGTGTCGCTCAACCAGGATACAGGTTGAACCAAGGCAAGAGGACTAAGGTAAAGTATTTATCACCGTGAAAAGGTCTACTAGTTTTTTGACCCCGGTTTCGGTATTGATTAACTGCTGTTTGATCTTTATGCCCAGAAGGACCAGCTAGGGCTATATGGCTTATGTCCATTTATCAACTATTTTTAGACCGCACTTACGTCGCAGCAAACTAAGCTTTCTCCTATCTTCTGACAAGTGTCTAGGCTAGGCTATCTTCTGATTTTCCCATTTACAAGAATTTGGCACCATATCAACGCCACAACGGACCTTATCCTGGCACTGAAGTAGTTCGTTGTAAAGGTTTCTCCACTGGACTGTCAGCGACTGCAGCTGAGCTTTCGTTCGCTGGTGGTCCTGTCTTTCTTGTTCGAAATCTTCTTTGAACTGCTCCGCTTGTAGCTGGTAGACCAGCATCAGCGACCCCACGTCGTGTTCCTCAACAGCGGCTGCCGTCTCATTCTGAGAGGACGTCTTCTGGTAGAAATCATTAACCAGTTGACACATCATCCAACACACAGAAAATCCTGATCTCACTCACGTACGTACATGACGCATAATGACGTGACTGGTAAACGTGCAGGTTTTTTGGATAATGTTCATGGAAACGCAGGGAACGCAATTTGAAGAGCGTTACATACCATCAGATTCGAGTAGATAATAGGGGATTTCTGACACGACACGTGCTTTTAAAATACTTTGCGGTGTCTGACCGTGGGTTTTACCAGTGACTTCGGTGTTTACCCGCATAGGCCTACATGTCGGTTATTTCCATGCTCCTCGTGGTTATTCTAACATCGATTAGCTGCGACAGCCCAGTGGGAATAATAGCACTGCATAATTACGTTATAATAATAAATTAGAGTTTAATCTACAGTATTCAGCCTGTTAACCTTGCCTGTTAACGTTGCCGTATAACTGCTTGTTCCGGTAATTACCAGTAGCTTATAACGCTGGATATTTACTATGCCGCTGTACAAAAGAAGGCCATCAGGTGATTTTTTAGGCCTACAGTAGCCTAAGCTGGGCGGTGACAGTTTTATTGAATACAGTCCTCGATTCTGCACCAATAGCCTACATCAGTTTATCGCGAAGGACTTTCTATCTGTAATACTTAAGAAACAAAATGGTAGTACGGAAATGTTATGGAAATATGTTAAACTTGGTTGCCAGAGCATATAGCATAAGTTTATAACGCTGCTTACGCTAGATAGGGGCCTACGCGACTCGCAACATGCGCTAGCAGTCTAAAACAAATGTGTTTCTCAAATTTAGTGAATTCGGGACTTTTTATCTTTCAGCAATCGCGACATAACTATGAATAAACAGCTGAATATTGCAGTTTCATCGAATAGACATTCCGCGGTTTTCGAGTTTTAACTTAATCTGATATCGTCAGCTTATACTGTGGTCTTTATTAAATGCAAAATATATTTTAGGGCACGAAAAAGCGGGACAAACGGCAAAAATGATGCGCACTGTTATATTAAAGAAATTAAGTTCATAAGATCTACATGTATAATATAGCAAAAGTCAACCGCTATGTTTCATGCATAGGCTTTTTACAGTCCAGATAGGTCTAATATTAAGTTGCAGATAGCGCACATTTTAGCCATTTCTCTTGCACCGAAATTCGTTTTTTTGTCAATATTAAGCCCACAATTAAGCTACCTTTAAGACTTCAATTTGAAGATCACTATCAAAAAGCTACACATTTTGCTCTTTAGGCCAAGGCCGAGGCCCACATCTTGGAGCTCAAACTTTCAAAACTATCGCGTACGATCTTGCTAATCTTTGTCTGTCACCGCATTTTATTTAATTAACGAGGCGAGTTTCGCTTTACGCAAAGAAAAAGTTTTTCAAACTACAAAATTACGTCTGCAAAAAACTTACAGGCCCTATTTTGATTTATTGTAGTTATTTGAAACTATTGCACATTTATAAAGAGTGATTTTTTGCGTAATCACTGTGTGACACATACAAAGCAGATAATTATTCATATTGAATGTAAACTATAGGCCTACACGACGGATTTAAGCAATTATTTTGTTTTATTTTGAGACCGACGTAGCTATATACTGGCACAATACGGAAACGCACTGCATTGGGCGGTGTGTTCAAGAGCGTTCATCGTGAAATCTTTGCTACAAGTTAGACCTGAACGTGAGAGGCTTGCTCCGATGTCGTTTCGTCTTGAGCGTTTTTAGTTTGCTTCTCTGCCCGGCGGCGACAACCTTCCGTATCGCGATCACTAGACGGTGGTGTTGCTTTCAGCTGCCGTTTTTCGTCGACTTTGAAGAGCTGTGACGTTGCTAATAATTCATTGCTTTGGTTCGCTCGTATCCCTGCTACACGTACGGGTGCAGTCGCTATAGCAAGTAGGCCTACGTGTATCAGTTATCGCGATTCGTTAACCGGAAGCGATTCGCGTTAAGATAAAAAAATAAAATTTCGCGACATTGATGAAGACTGCAGGAGTTGTGCAGTGACGTATTTGTTTCGCCAAAATGTCGCGCACGTCTTTAATGTTTATGCATTACGATGGCTAAGCTAGATGAGAGGATTATCGATAATTTGGAAAATGTTAACGTTTAACACTGCTTGTCAAATAAACTGTTAAACCGGGCTGATATTAGAACGTAACTATAATGAAAAACGCAATAAATGAACTAAACATGCACACCAAGGCTATAGATTTTTAAGTATCATAATTCAACATCATGTGGATGATATTCCCTGCTGCGTTTTTTGTTACTCACGCAATTGCTTGCGTTCCTGATACGGTTCGCTTTTTAGCCTGGTTGAAGTCGGGAATGTTTGGTTGGTCTCGGTAGTATTCGGTCTGTTGATAATGACTTTATTGTCTGCTGCTGCTGATGTCGTCGCTGACTGCTGAAGCAGGTGATTCAGCAGTGTCAACAGTGACCAGACGATGCTGTTATAGCTGTACTCCTTCGCCAGCCTATACGGAAATCAAACATTAAAGGTGGTGTTATGGCTCTTAATGGAAACCTACTTCAGAGCTACGGAGCGTCATCTGCCGTACGGAATCTCATAGTGTTACTTGCCACCCGACACAGGTGAACGCGCCCCGCCTTAACCCCAGCCAGATAGGCCGGTACTCGATTTACCTACTCCGGGGGGATGGAAGGCTGAGTTGACCTAGGTGGTTGGTTAAATACTGAGATGGTTTACCTGCCCGCAGGCAGTCACCCATCCCGGCGTAGAGTAACTTCGTTGGTCGAATCAAACGCGTTACCACTAAGCCACGCCACTAACGAATTATGGCTTTTTCGCCTCTTTGCCGGTTCGCCCCCTGGCCTGTTTGCCCCTGGCTCTTTCGCCCCCTGGCTCGTTCGCCCCTAAC
>Ga0209367_1013448_pt1 | contig 10523 bp, 5 predicted proteins | sample WorMetLIZISLAND2_FD_187412 | JGI IMG/M metagenome (GOLD analysis project Ga0209367, IMG submission 187412) | Marine gutless worms symbiont microbial communities from Max Planck institute for Marine Microbiology, Germany - Olavius geniculatus... ...
CAGCGTCGCAGCACTATAATCTTAGGCGTCGTATGCACACACTTTCGCTTCCCGAGCATGGCACATATTTATCTGACTGTAATTTTGTCATTCGTATGCTATATAAACACAGTTATTAAGTTTTAAACGTCGTTTTTAGGCCTATCACATCATGACTTTTATCATATTTTTACCAGTTAGGCCTACTAGACTTTAAGCAGTCACACATTCCAATTTTGTTGCTGTTATGCTGTTGTTCAATTGACGTGCTTGTTTCTCCAACATTTGTACGTAGTTTTGTGGACTTTTTTTAAACTCTTATATTTACTGTATGTTAGGCCTACATTGTGCACATGCTTGCGTTCTGTCAAGTTGATGTATTAAACGAATATGATGATGATGATGAACCAAGTTTTGCTGTCGCTAGATATTTCATGATGTCAGCATTACGTCACAACTGGCAAAGATTATTTAATGGCCAAATGTTGTTCAGTCTTCTGCATTCATGTATTGGCTTCACATTGTGTGGCAAATAATTTCTCAGCCCGATAATTTTATAAATCTGTTTTATATGCTAAACATCAGTAGGTATCCTGACAATGTTATCAAGAAGAGGGGCGGCATGACAAAAATTGCTTTATTTAAATAGCGGTGAAATGAGAAGTCAAAAAAGAAACGTGACGTATAGAATAAAAGCTGCGAAATAGGATTGCGATTGCGTTGCTGTGTAGGTCGCTACAGCGTAGTGCTCGACGAGCCTCATTTCCGTGATGTGCTTCATCAAATGGTTTCACCCCCGGCTGCTACGGTCTGCAGTTTATTTTATCTTATTATCCTAATAGACTGCATTATTGGTCTTGCTTATTTGTCTGTCTTTTTGTTCGTCTGTCCCATAGATACTCTGAACTTGAAAATAGAAAAAGGAAGCAGAAAAATCAACGTTAGTGTAAAATTTCCCAGGGGAGGAGTAAATGGTGTGCCTATTTCTTAGCTGAAGAGCAAGGCAAGGTGTGGTGCAGTGCAGTGAGCAACTATGCATAGCTTTATGGACAGCCAAATATATTATACACTGTGTCCCAAAAAAAAACATCCCCGACATTTTCGATTGTAACTTGAAGACCAATTATCAGATTTTGATACTTTTTGGTTTGAAAATTCCTGACACAACTTGCCGTCAAATGATCATTCAGTTTCCCACCTCACCCAATGTATGCTTCTGCACTACCTTGGGAAAGCAGATTAAGCGAAATATGTGTTGAAATAAACAGAAAACCTGAAAAAAACATCCTTAACGTTATTGATCGTAACTTGAATAAAGATTAGCAGAATTTAATAATTTTTGGCAGTAATATTTCTAACACAACTGGCTATTGAATAAGTGTTTTAGATTTCACTTTACCCAACGTCTGCTTTTGCACTACCTGGGGAAAGCGACCAAGCATAATACGTGTTGAAATGAATTGAAAAAAACGTCAATAAATTCCATCTATCCTAATCTGTGAGCCCCAACAGCAGGTCTGTTAAAAGGTTTGACTGTCATGCAGCAGTGTGTCTACCAGATGAAGTTTAGGAATGTTTGAAGAGTCAAGAAGCGACTGGTACAGCCTGAATTGGTCTGGAGCAGAACTTTATCGATACTGCTGTCAATGAATGGAGAAAGCGTCTCCTTGCTTGACAATGCTTGTGTTCGCATAATGGGCCAACAACTCAAGCAATTTTACTGCAAGCAGTTGAAAAATGGACAACTGGATGAAATGTCAGCCAAAGTGTCAGAAATGTAAAGAAATGTAAACAAAATGAGTTTTTACTCGTTATATTAATTAAGTAATCATATTGGATTGGATAAAAAAGTGATATTTCGCTGGTTGTCTTCTCCCCGGGTAGTGCAGAAACAAACGCTGGGTCAGGTGCGAAACTGAATAATCATTTGATGGCAAGTTGTGTCTAGAATACTCATACCAAAAATTATCAAAACCTGATAATTGGTTTTTAAGTTACAGTCAAAAATGTTGGGGATGTTTTTTTGGGACACAGTATATATGACATCTTAGTTATTTAAAACTGTTTTATTGTCAGAATGTCTGTTGATGGGCTGGCTGTAGAACGTTAGTCGTTACTGTTGTTTTTCATGATATGTTCAGAATAAGTGTCACTTGCAAGTGTTGTTTTGAATTGCAATTCTATAAAAGTGCACTGCTTACATTTTACAATGGTATTGGCAAATATCGACAAATTTTTGTTATTTGTTTACTCTTGCATTTGTAGACGATCTTCAGCAAAAGCAGAAATAAATGCTATAGAATTGCCTGAAATTTGTTGTCACTTTATCTTGCAAAATTTAGTTTTTCAGTGAATGGTGTTAAAACAAATATTTTAAGTAGTATCAATCACATATTAGAATGGGTTATATTTTTGCTTTGCTTTTGGCATCTGGTGAGTTGTTAAGCAACCACTGTTCAGTTCAGTGCATAATTGATTCATTAATTAACTTTTCTTTGACTGTTTATAATTATAATAAGCTATTTGTTGTTTTAGGTGAACGCTGAGTCGTCACTTATCAGAATGGGTGAGTTTTTTCCAAATATAGTTTTAGGCAATAATACAGGCAATTCTATAGCATTTATTTCTGCTTTTGCTGAAGATCGTCTAAATTTCCCAACTTGTTTTTGTCTGAACTTGGACAAATCTTCACACACTTAGACAAGATGATAGAATTATGTGAAATGCACCCATTTTCTGTCTTGCTTAATTTATGTCAACACACTACCATGTAAAACCCAGATGCTACAAATTGCTGCATAAAGCTGAGTTTTTGTACCAGTAAAAGTTTTAACAACCAGTTAAGCACACGATAAATTAAAATGATTTATTCAGCACAATTATACGTTTTTGTAACAAACTGCTTTTAAATTATCTGAGGCATAAATTCGCTTTTGTGCAGATTATTTCAACAAAACGGCTGAATTAGGATTCATTTGTATAAAAAGGTAACAAAATGCCAGAAATTTGGAAAAATAACGATCTCAGACAGGTAAATGAACTTAAAAAAATTATATTTGTGTTCACCAGAGGGTGCTACCTGCGTATGCATTATTTTTATATATTAAATTTGCTAAGCTACTGCGTGTGCTGTCATTTTACATTTGCATAAGAAGGCCTACATTTTAAGTTGATACTACAAATCCGATAAAATTTCTTTGCATTTTTGAACTTCTGTGTAGTTAATCGTGTTCTTTACAGTATGCTGACACCAGTATTGTAAATATCTACACTCAACTAGTTACACTGTACGCTGGCATTGCAGACGTGCACCATAAGGTAAAAGCATACAAGAGATTTGAGCTAATGCTCATGAGATGTGCGAAAGCCTATAGCAGTTACTGGCCAACAACGGTAAAATAACGACCTTTACGGGCGTACTGCTCTTTGATGCCCTCATGTGCGGGTTTTTTTGAACCTAGAAAATTGAGACTTGGACCGTCGAAATCTAAGTTTAATGCTGAAAATTTCATACACAATTTGTCCATGTCTATCTCAATTGGTTTCGGCGCAATTTGCTCTTGAAATGTGTCTCGCAGCTTGAAATCGTCAAAAATCAGTAAAAACCCCTATTTTAGCATTCAAGGTCATCCAGGGTCATTGAATTCGGTGGCAATCGAGAGCTAGTGTATGACTTCCTATTAGTTATTAATAGTAGTTTAGGCCCTATCTCGCACCGTTATTGAGATACAGTGATCTATTGGCCAAAATTGCAATTTTTCCTACCCCTTCTTATATAGCGCCCTCATTTGGGGTGACCTCTTTTGAATTTATGGAAAAGCTTTACGGTTCCTGAAACTAGAGTCTTCCAGGCAGCCGACGGTGAAGATTTGGTGATCCTATCTTGCACTGTTTTTTGCGCGCGAAAGCAACTACTGCTTTCAGCGCATCTTAGCCATGCAATTCTGTCCGTCTCTCTGTCCGTCACACGAGTGGATCAGTCAAAAACGGTGCAAGCTACTTTCTGTTACTATCTACTAGCTACTATCTACTATCAAGTTACTATCTGGATATTAAATAAGTAAATATGGTTGGCCTTCCCTAGCAACAGCTGGGCTTTTGTTTGTATTTATTATGAGTGATTGCTATTTTAGATGATGTTGCCTGTGTGTGTGTGATCTAGGATTTCCCCACCATGAGACGCAGGCGTCGTGTGACAGCAAGCCGTCAATGTGCATGTGGTAGGTTTTTTGCTCTTTATCAGTTCGACCTGTGATAGTCTTGCAGCCACTTGGGCTTTAAATTAATTTGCTGCTTAATTTTGATATACACTGTGTCCCAAAAAAACATCCCCAACATTTTTGACTCTAACTTGAAAACCTATTACCAGATTTTAATAATTTTTGGTATAAATATTCCTGACACAACTTGACATCAAATGACTATTCAGTTTCCCACCTCATGCAATGTATGCTTCTGCACTACCTAGGGAAAGCAGATCAAGTGAAATATGTGTTAAAAGAAACAGAAAACCTGAAAAAAACATCCCGAACATTATCGATCGTACCTTGAATAAAGATTAGAAGATTTTAATAATATTTGGCAGAAATATTTCTGACACAACTGGCTATTAAATAAGTCTTTTAGTTTTCACCTCACCCAACGTCTGCTGTTGCACTACCTGGAGAAAGCAGACCAGGCATGATATGTGTTAAAATGAATAGGAAAAGGTTAATAGATTCCATCTATCCTAATTTGTGGGCTTCAACATCAGGTCTATTACAAGGTTTGACTGTCTTGCAGCAGCGTGTCCACCAGATAAAGTTTAAGAATGTTTGTAAAGTCAGAAGTGACTGGTAGAGCCTGTATTGGTCTGGAGCAGAACATTATCACTACTGCTGTCAAGTGAATAGAGAAAGCATCTCCTTGACTGTGTTCGCATAGTGGGCCAACACTTCAAGCAATTTTACTGCAGGTAGTTGAAAAATGGACAACTGAATGAAATGTCAGCCACAGTGTCAGAAATGTGAACAAAATGTGTTTTTACGCTTTATATTAATTAAGCAATCATATCGCATTGGATAAAAAAGTGATATTTTGCTGGTTGTGCTTTCCCCAGGTAGTGCAGAAACAAACTTTGGGTGAGGTGGTAAACTAAATGGTCATTTGATGGCAAGTTGTGTCAGGAATATTTGTACGAAAAATTATCATAATCTGGTAATAGGTTTTCAAGTTAGAGTCAAAAATGTCGGGGATGTTTTTTGGGACACAGTGTATAAATAGTTGTTGGCAGAAATGTGTGTGTATGTACGTGCTTTTAAATTTTTTGAAGGTGTTTGAAGATTTTTGGATTCTTAAAGGTTTATTATTTTTCCATGATGGGCAAGCTGGCATTGTGTTGATGAGGATTTGAGTATGTCAGGGTCAGGCGAATAGTTAAGAAAACTATTGCATTTAATTGACTAAAACATTGGTTATCATTAATTATGCAATAAAATATATTAATCCTGATTAATTGTATACTAAAACAACACTAAACGTCAGTCCATATAATCGCAAAAATAAGTATCAGCTTTCAGACTGAGTAGTTATAAATACCAATACTGAATATACAACGTGTTCCAAAATTAGCGGCCTTTTCACAGATAAGTTAGCGTAAAATCGTTAATAACTGACAGATTTTTACGCACGAAAGCAGCTACTGCTTTAGCGCATCTTAGCTATCGCAATTCTGTCTGTCCATCTGTCTGTCTGTCTATCCGTCACACGGGTGGATCAGTCAAAAACGGTGCAAGCTAAGAGCACCAAATCTTCATCATTGGCTGCCTGGAAGACTCTAGTTTCAGGAACCGTAAAGCTTTTCCATAAATTCGAAGGGGGTCACCCCGAACGAGGGCACTAAATGAGACGGGGGTGGGCAAAATTTGCAATTTTTGGCCAATAAGTCGCTATATCTCAGTAACGGTGCAAGATAGGGCCTAGGTTACTATTAAAAACTAATAGGAAGTCGTACACTGGCTGTCGATTGGTGCCGAATTCAATGATCTTGAATGACCTTGAGCGCCAAAATAGGTCGTTTTATGGATTTTTTGGCGATTTCGGGCTGTGACACAAGTCTATATCATTCACATGGTGGCGCCACGCTACTATCGTTATGCGATCCAGATAGAGAATTTGGTATTGTATATTAAATTAGCGTGAACACCTCAATTTTCAGCTAAACTACTGAACCGAAACTGCCATAGGCTTTCGTGCGTCTCTTGAGCATTAGCTCAAATTACTTGTTACAAAAGTTGAAACAGTCATTGAGACAATCATTCTGAACTTGTCTTAACAGTTTGTGCTCAAAGTGATCACCTTGGGCTGTGATGCAAGCTCTTAGTCTAAGATGGGTACACTGCTGCTTGATCCTTTTGTCAATAACAATGTATGGAACATATCGTAATGCAAACAAACTCTGACGTCATAATAACGTTACACTGAGCACATGCAGTAAAGTGCATACGTCATAATGAGTGTGACCATAAGTAATGTTAAGACAGTGCAGTGTATGATATTTTGTTGAAATCCGTGAACTACAAACTGAATTAGGCGTGTTTGAAGCGGGGGGCGCTAATTTTGGGACACCGTGTAGTACTGATGAGGGCTGCCCTGTAGATGTGTTTGTGGCTCAGGTTCCTACGGTCAGAGGAAGTCGGGAAAAATCAAAGTACCAGGGTACAAAAGTTTACAAAAATGCAGAAAAAAATTGAACTGTTGTATGCAGACTGCGTACAATGGTTCCAAATTTTTTCTGCTCGCTTCGATTGTCTGTATGTCCACTTTGGAATTTTTTCCTTCGCCTTTGTTTGTAGTGTGATTGCAAGCGACTGAAAACCAACATTGGTATTTTGCGTGAACAGATTAGTCAGGGAAAATGATTCATTTTGTCTTGGGAAGTCAGGCAAAATGAATTCTGCAGATTAGCTCTGAACCGTGGATTGATTTTCCTGGTTCAAAGGTTGGGGGAGGGGGCTGCTGGTCCTTGTGCTATATTGATGAAATGAACTGTGTGAACTGCTATGGTGGCAGTGCCGTGTTAACAGCAACATGAACATTGTCAACATGGCCATGGTTCTTACTGTTACAAATGCTGTGATAGGCCAAGTGTCGTCTGAGAGATTGTGTTGCTTGTGATGCGGTAGTCATTTAGACAGCAAGTCCGCTGAGCCAGCGTTTGCCAAAGACGGCTACTTTTGTCCGCAGTGCTTCAGCAAATACTGTGATCTTCCTGTCGACTGTGTCACGTGTGGTACGTCATGTCTCGTATTTTCCTGTCTGTGTTCAATTCTTTTATTTTTATCGATCTACGTGAAAATGACAGGTGTCAAACCTGAAAAAAGTGCTGCCACATTATTTTCCCAGAGTTTTTACCTTTCACGGTCACCATCGCTGCCGTCATTCCGGAGATTTCATAAGTCAAGTTTGTGTTATTTCTTTCATCTGCTCTGTTTTGTCTATTCATATAAGCCGTGATGTGTAGTATGTCTTTATATTTATCTTCTTTTTTACTATTTTTAAAAAGGAGTCCTGTTTCCTTAATTAAGCTTAAGAAAATGCACTTGCTTCAGTCTTTGGCAAAGGCCTTTTTCTCTCATGTTCGTTCTCATTCATCTTTTCTTTATTTGGGTTTTTTCTCACCTTGGGCTTTTGTCTTTTCCATAACTTGTTTGTTGATTCTAAAAATATATTTTTAACTTAGCAGCATTTGTTCTGTTTCACTCATCATTCCATTTATGTTTGAAATAATTTTAGTTGTTTTGTCTGTCAGATTAAATTTATAGTTTTCCAGCACAAAGTGTAACATCGTGTCACGAGTGTTATCATGTCAATGTCATCATGTCATTGAATCTGTTGTCTTTTGCCAGGATTAACATTGGTGTCAGCACCTCAACTCTCCAGATCTTATCATCACTTATTTCCACTGGAACCGTTCCATGAGATTGTCATCGAAGACAAGCGGAATCGGTTTGTGCGCTTGTAGCTTGAAGCGGTTAAAATGTCGTTTGCTGCTTTATTTGCACATGTCAGTGACATTGACTAACGTAATAATTATGAATTCTGCTGTTTTCTCTGATGGCGTTTAATACCGTTACGACCGGATTTTAGTCCTGAAGATGAAGTAACTGTGTTTATTAACATTCGTCTTTGGTCAAGCAACATTAATATCTATGTATAATTGGTTATTATCATACAAAAGACTGTGTTCACTCTATTAGATTTCAATGCAATGCCCTTACCTGAGGCGTCATTTTTGCTGACCGTGGCAATCTTTTTGGACGTCTTTGGTATGCAGTCCACTAGTGCAGCTTGCAATGATGATGAATGGGTTTAGTTCAGCGTCAAATATCTCAGTAGACAGAGAAACAAAAGTATTTAGTGCTGCTGTGCATTTAGTTCAAGTTTTGAATGTCTAGTTTGTAATTTTGTGCAGTGACTGACTGATAAATCATATGATGTGGTTTTTTTTCTGTAGATTGTGCTACGGCTGTCAGAAAATTCTTCTGGATAACATGGTCGGTCAGCTGCTTTCGTACACTCACTCACCATATTTTTTGCTTTGCTGATTTTGCTCAGTTTTTGCAACAGTGAGTATGCATGATGTGAGTTCATGTTTCGTCGAGAAGTAGGATTATCTTTTTTCTAATTGGCATCCGCTTAATCTGACATCCGCTAAGAACTGAATCCGATTAACTTACTTCTTATCCATAGATTAAAAAGTGAACTGAAAACCGATTAGAAAGTTTCTAATCGCTAGGGATTAAGAAAATACGCCTATTCTTCTGCATTGGAGCTGTCTAGTGTTAATCGGTAATGCTCGGATTAATTTTGGTGTTAGCTGCTGTTTCCGATTATTGTTCTTCCTATCTGGTAGATAATCGGAAATGTTGGTTCTTAGAAGAAAGATAACACCGAATTGTAACTTCAGTTCATGTTTCTGATTATCTTGGTATTTATTCTAAGAGAAAGTGTCGACCGAAGCAATAATCCTACTTCTCGACGAAACATGAACTCATGTACTGTATGCTGTAGCCTGTATTCCAGTCAGATATGTTTCAAGATTAATTGTAGTTGAATTTTGTTATTTTCTCAGATGTCTGTGTCCCTTTAGAGGCATACATGATGGGCTTGTCATAACAACTTGGAGCAATCTGTTCACATGCGAAATTGTTATTAAAATAGGGTGTTTACTGTCTACATGTGTAAGTCACCGTGATCACTTGTCTGGAAAACCTGGAAATGTCAGGGAATTTGAAACATGTCAGGGAAAAAATATTATCACGGAAAAGTGTCCCAAAACTGTTCATTACTAGTTGAATATTTGCATTCAACTCCATTCTTTTCTGCTTGCTTCGCTCGCAGACTTGTACTCCCATACTTATAAATTTGTGGTGACAGTAAGCCGCTTTTGTTTGCCTTTATTGTTTAAACTGCACTAAATTTGGTCAGTTAATTCTCTGGAAAATAATTAAAATTGTTGCCAATAAACGTCATGTTGCTACTGTTGCAAGGGTCGATACTCCATCTGTGTTCCCTTAAAATGTCTGAAAAAGTCAGCCAACTAGTGCTTTATAACAGTTATGTTAATTGGTGCGATTTGGCCTTAAAACAAAGAAAAACTGTACTGCAGTCTCAGACGGGCAAAACGTTTTCACTGGTTGTTTAACTCAAAGAGCTCTGTGTTTCACAGTAGAGGTTCTCTCAGCAGATTACTTCATTGTGAATGTAAAATGTAATTATGTGCAAAAAATTGAAGTGCCACTGATAAAATAATAATAGCAATATTGGGCGACTTCACTTTTTGACTTAAGACTTTTAATTTCTTTCGCTAAGCCAAAGCTAATGCTGAATGCTAAAGTATGTACTTAGACCTAAGTTCAACTAAACTTTGGTCTAAACTTTAGGCCAAAGTGATTAAAAATGGGGGAAAATTAGGTCTAATGGGAAATAAGTCAACCACTTACGCTTGGCCTTGCTTATTTAATTGTGCCGCGTACGCATACGATGTGTTACATAATGTCTTTGGTCTTACGTCATTGTGAAGTCATTACGGCATTTATTTTTGATACTAGACTGCTATAATTCACTAAACTACTCATACAGATGGGGCTGTAAATAGTCATCATGTTTTCACTCAGCGAACATGAATATGAAAAAATTATATCCTAAAACAATGCATATTTAGATATGTCAAGTGAAAAGATTCTGAGGATAGGACGGACACAAAAGGTCACTAATGAAGAATTGTACAGAAAGATTCAATTGGCAGAAACCCTGCTGCAGAAAGTGATACAGAGAAAGTTGCGCCTCTTTGGCCACATCTGCAGAATGGACAACAGCAGAAAAATAGTTACATTAGTTACATTTTGACCTGAAATAAAATTTAGTCATTGATTACTTAATTTCTAAAATCAAATAAAACGGCAATATATAAACTGATATCAAGATATGGTAAGATATTTGTGGATTATGTAATGTAAAGACCCTGGTGTTCGGAATGATGGATGGTTCAAACAAAAGATGAC
>Ga0209367_1013449_pt1 | contig 10522 bp, 6 predicted proteins | sample WorMetLIZISLAND2_FD_187412 | JGI IMG/M metagenome (GOLD analysis project Ga0209367, IMG submission 187412) | Marine gutless worms symbiont microbial communities from Max Planck institute for Marine Microbiology, Germany - Olavius geniculatus... ...
GGGGGGGGGGGAGGCCAATTGATGGATGAGGTTTGAAAAGGGGTGTCCCCACCACACCAGGGAAGGGTGTCCCCTTCAGACCAGGGAAGGGGTCCGGTTGGGGGCTAAGCTCTCTCCCAGGAAATTTTTTGAATGTTTTTTTGTGTGAAAATGAAGTGTTTTGGTGCACTGTTGACACTATTTTGAGTAACTGAGTAGGCTTCTGGAGGAGGGGGCACATGCCCTCAGTGACCCCCCACCTATAGCTGCGCCGTTTGTTGGACTGAGTGACAGACTTACTGAGCTGGGGGTGGGGGTTAGACGTAGGAGTTAGTAACTGTTGATGCATTTCCGTTTTAATAATGTTTCTAGGAGACTGGAAGAAGCAAACGCAGAGAAAACTGCTGTTAGTCGGATGAAAGTTGAGCTTGAAACGAAACTTCGCAGTCTTGAGTGAGTTTGCACCACTGTTTCACTACAACAACAACAACAACAACTATTACTACTACAATGCGTAGTAAGTTGAGTAAGTCTTATGATATTTTCACAGCACGTCATCCATTTGGCCTGTCTGGTACCGTACGTTCAGCAACCTGTTTTTGCAAGTATTGAGTTTTTTGACTGTCGCGCACTGACGCTAGACATCACTCTTTGTTGCACGCTCAGTCTGCAGCTACAGATTCTGTCTGTCTGTCATTTATAGCAACGCCGACCGATCGCTGCGCTTTTTGTCCGGCTGCCATTTGACAGACGGAACGCGTGCTATGCTGCTAGCATTTTTTTCTTCGGGCGATCGCCGGCGCTCGTTTCGATCAACACAGCCGTTGTCTGTGCCAGCGTACGTACTGTAAGTTTGCTCCGGCTTACCTTTCAAGTTCATACTACCGGTTTGTTACTTCCTGGGTTGTTAAGAAAAACTATTTATTTATTTATATATTTATTTATTATAGCTCCAGTACTCAATTCCCAAGGGCTGAAATATTAAACTACGGCACAGAAATTATGTCCGGAATGGTTACGATGCGGGCTCGGAAATTGCGAACGTATCAGCTAGGCATGCCGCGTTGAAGGTGACCGACAAGCGCTAGAATAAGAACGTCGTTTCGCGGGGGTCCGTCGTCACCTCGGTCAAACGCCTTCCGATTCGTGCCAAGAACTCCTGGGTGCTGACACTCATGGGTCCAAGTGTTTCCGATGCCACTCGAAAAAAGTCGTGGGTGCCGCTGAGTGAGCTGTACTTGTTCATTTTTTTGTCAGCTGCAGTCTCAGCGGCCCTTGCACTGGTGATGGCACTCTGCTGCAGATAAGCGTTTCCCAAAGTGTCGACCACTGTGACGTCCCAAGTGGCGCTGTACCCAGAGTTCCATGGCAGCAATGGCAAACCGTCACGCCGCTTGCCGTCGTCACGGACCAGCCCGTGTGGTTCCTTCATGCTGGGACGCCGACTCGAGTCAAAGCGCGCCAGATGACAGCAATGCTGTAGGCGTCTTACTCGGTTGTCGTCCGTCGTCGTCTGTCGTTTTCTGTAACGGGTGTATTGTGCCTAAACGGTGCAAGATAGGGCCTAGGTTGCTATTGATCACTAATAGGAAGTCAAATACTGGCTTTCAAATGACATTAAAATCAATGACCTTGGATGACCTTGAACGCACTATGGTGTGCCAATCGTGCGGTATTGTGGCTACATGGTAAGTCGCAATGACTATCCCGACATGCGTTGAGCGCGACAGTCATCTGAGCTAAGAGCTTGTTAAGTTGTAATTCTGTTTTAGTCTGAACTGTTGCTACTACTGCTGTTGCTGCTATTACTACTATTTTTTTACCTAACTCTTTAAAAGAGTACTTCCTTTGACCAGCACATTGGGCGGTAGCTTATATTTCTTTCACTTTTCTTTGTCTTTTGCCATGAGACAGATATCGGCCTATGATGTTTTTGTACTACTACTACTACTATTACTACTAGTTGTGTCATTGTTTAGGTCTCGTTTGGCAGAGGAGACAAGTCGTCGTCAGAATGCTGAGCTCGTATCCGACAGAATGAAACAGACTCTCTCTCGCAATGACGATCAGCTAAAACAGTCAGTGATATGCTGATTTATTTCATTATTATGCAATTATCTTAATAGGTTGCCACATTAAGGGTCTTGCCCGTCCTTCTGTATGTCTGTCTGTCAGACAGAATGAAACAAACTCTCATTTCCAATGATCAACAGTTTAAACACTTAGTAGTCGTCATTAGCATTATTTTATTTTTGTTTGGGAAAGCATGCAGTTACAGGTCGCAATAGGATGAAGCTGCAATGCAGCAGGAACTGCCACGCAAAAACTGTTCTTACATACGTGTTTGTTTCGGTTGTTATGAGATTTCATCATTCACTGGTTAACGCAATTTGCTGTCACTGGGACCAATTTTGGTTCAGTTGCCACAGTATGTCAGAAGCTTGAAGAACTGTAAGTCATTAGTGACTTTAGATATGGCCTCCACCAAATGCTGTATTTCAGCATATTTGTTGGCTGTTTATTGGTGGAATGTGATATTTTTTCTCAGTTTTTTTGCCATGGTTAACTATTCATCTTTTTATCATTGTTATTTACACTGCAGGCGGCTGGTGCAAAAATTGGTGACTGATGAAAACATGTAACTTTCCACAGATGTCCACAATAACTTTCTGAACATTTTTAGATCTAGTGCGATTCTAAAAGTTAGCATAGCAATGGTTATTGGGCAACACTTTTTTTAACAGCAAAAGCTCATAAATTAGCTATAACTCAGTTTTGATAAGAGATAATCTTAAAGTTCTTGTAGAAGAGGGGTTTAGTGGGTTAGCAGATCTTATTAATGTCGTTAACTTGTTCACTACTGACCTCTGTTGCTGTGGGTACATGTACGTGAACGTAGTGCAATGTGTCGTAGGGCCGTCGATGCAAGACAGAAACTTGAAGTTGCTCTGAAGAATGAGGAACAGAACAAGCAAACGTTGGCGACCAAACTTAACAAGGTTAATGTATGGTTTGTTCTGCAGATATTGTACTGAATATAAAGGGCGTTGCAATGAAATAACTTATGAGTTGTAATTACATTATCAGCACAATTTGCTCAAATTAATTCGAAGACTTTTTGTTGCTGCCAGAGGCGGTGAGTAAACTTACACGTGGTTGTTAAATGATCTTATTCAAGTTACTACTGGTTTGTGTGCGTTGAACATTGATCTAAGTCGTCAAAAATCATTGTTTGTTCTTAAATTGTTACACTCTATTAATGCTGTTATTTATGGACTATCTGTAGGCTACGTAGTGAAGTTGTTAACTGTGTTCTGTATGTTTAATCATTCTCTTATTTTTTTGGTCAAATCGCTTTGTTGTTTCGTGTCTTTTTCAGTGTATGTCTGTCTTTTTTGCTGTCGTTGTTGTGAATAAAAATTTATTCAAATGGTTACTTGCAGTAAACTGCTGGTTTGCAGGTGGAAGAGGAAAAGAGAACTCTTGAGGAAGAGTTGAAGCAGACGAAGAGTGCGATTGCATTGCAGTTGTCATCAAGTGGTGATCAGCGAGGAGTGGTAGGTGATAGTACGGCTCAGACATAATCCCTAGGGATTACAAATTTCTCAATCCTGGATTCCGAGATTGAAAATTTAATCCCGGGATCCCGTTTTGGGATTAGGCTTACAGATTGGCCGTCATTTTGATATCCTTAATTGACCTATTTCATGCATATGATGTAGTATAGGCCCCTAACGAAAGTATAGGCCTATCCGACCTGCAGAGAGTGACAATGACTGTCAAAATACGAATTACAGTGCACTGCAGAGTGGGATTTTAGCGCACATAAATCTTTTATTTACCAGTCGGCTAAAATTGTTATTTCTATCATTTAACGCGAGAAAAGTATGCTTTCAACTAATTTTTGTAATCCCGAAATCTCAGGATTGGGACACTGCCAATCCCGGGATTCGGCATTGGCGAAAACGACCTGGATCCCAGGATCCTGGGATTTGGGATCCCGGGATTGCAATGACTAATAATCACTGTTTTGGTGTACAGACAAAATTCCACCGGACAAAAAGGCCACTAGGTTGATTTTCTTTTGGACTGCTCAAGTTGCTGGACTATATGTATGAGTTAAAGTTTGATGACTTCGGTACAGAAATAAACTTATGCTGTGCTAAAAACAACAAGTGCCTGTGTCTAAAGCTTTAACACTAAAGCCGAGGTCAAAACATTCACGTGTTTCATGCACTGAGTAGGCCTAGAGAAAATCACGTTACTCAAACGGGCCAATAAATTACAGCAACAAAAAATTGTCACCTTTCTCATCTTATCTGCTGCTCTCTGGTGATCTCAGTTTTGTCTAGTGAAAAACCAGCCCGGTGGCTGTTTGTCTAGTGGCCTTTTGTCTGGATTTAGGCTGTGTTCACATAGACACAAGTACGAGTACGAGTCCGGATTTTGCTGCCAATTGCATTTTTCCCGACTGACCCCCGTTGCCATGGCAACAAAATTTGGCACAAAATTGGCTATAACTCGGTTTGCGTAAGGGATTTTTGCGAGATTTTTGCGCCTATAGGGGTTTTTTGGGAATGGGCCATCGAATGCTGCGAATTGCATTTTTCCCCGACCGACCCCCGTTGCCATGGCAACGAAATTTGGCACAGAATTGGCTATAACTCAGCTTTGGTAAGACATTTCTGCAATATTTTTGCAACTATAGGGGGTTTTACGGGGACCAGCCATCGAATGCTGCCAATCACAATTTTCCCTGACCGACCCCCGTTGCTATGGCAACGAAATTTGGGACGAAATTTGCTATAGCTCGGCGTGTGTAAGAGATTTCTGCAATATTTTTGCGCTTATAGGGGGATTATGGGGATGAGCCATCGACTGCTGCCAATCGCATCATTGCCGTGGCAGCGAAATTTAGGACAAAATTGGCTATAACTCGGCTTGTGTAAGAGATATCTGCGAGATTTTTTGCATCTATGGGGAGTTTTCGTAAATTGGCCATCAAATGCTGCTAACTGAATTTCACCCCGACCGACCCTTGTCACCATGGCAACAAAATTTAAGACAAAATGGGCTATACCTCAACTTGTACAACAAATATCACCAAGATCCTTGCATCTGACGGAGGTGTGGGTTGAGGGTTTGGCAATTAGATGACGTCAGTCGAAGTCTAACACAGCCAACCTTGATTTCCAGCATCAGCATAGTAGGAGCAGCAGCGTTGCCCCAGACCCTCTAGTTCGACTAAGGGAGTGGAGCTTTCTGGGAAGAGGGGACAAAAAGGAAAACGGAAGGGGAGTAGAGAACGGAAAGGGACAGGAAACAGGAAGGGAAGGAAAGAAAGGGGAGAGTAGATAGGGGAAAAATAGTAAAGAAAAAAGGAATAAAAGATAGGAAAGTAAGTGGGGAGAAAAAGTGGTAGGAAAAGGGTCAGCGGGAGGAAATCGATCTCAATTTCGATTTTAGATTTGGGGGGATAAAAGCTCTTGGTGGTGACGCCTAGAACCTGGTTTTGCCATGACAATGTGTATATATAATACGCAGTAAATATGTTAGTTGTCGTCTGTAGTCGTCTGAGCTGGCAAACACAGCGGCCGTTGAGCATCATCAAATGTCACTGAACGGTGGCATGGCGGACGTCTACGCTGTCAAAGTATTCTGCAGTTTACTCGAATTTATTTGATGACTGATGACATTTTCATTTAATTTCTGATTGAGTTTTTTCTGTTTTTATTTCTGAGATAAATTACTGCTACCACTAGGCCTACTGCTGCATTTTGATTTTTGTTAACCCACCTATTGTTACAGAGATCATTGCAGGATTCATGAATTGTTCTAACAAGACTTGAATGACAGGCTGACAGCGTTTTAATTAAGTTGAGATGTTTATAAATCTCATGTCTAAAGAAAGGACTAAGGAGCTTAGGGCCTTCTTTTCATTCTACTAAGCGTCTTAAGTTTTGATTATAATTGTGTTTTTTTTATCTGCCATGCATTTTTTATTAGCATAGTTCTGACTGCTTTATTTGTGAATTTGAGGTCTGTTTACTGAAAACTGATCGTTTTATTAAATTTTTTTGGTCCAGCACTTGTGCCACCACAAATGAACTTGATTCTTGGTGTATTGATTAATTCATCGATGAACTGACTGACTAACTGATAATTAATCGATTAATTGATTGAGTAATTGATTGCCTGTCTGTAGCTGACTCTGGAGCGTGAGAAGGAGCTTCATAAGGATGACGTCGCACAGTTGCAGTTTGAAGTTGATCAGATGAAACGAAAAGCCGCCGATTTGCAGTCAAAACTGGTGAGTTCACTAATCCTCCATCACTGCTGCAACTATTGCTGCTGCTGTTGCTGATGCTAATTGACTGCAGGCCCGTCGAGAGCCACAGCGGGGCTCGAGGAAACATACTCGCAGGGCTCATCTGGGGAGAAAATGTTTGAACTTTTCTGTTTAAAATGGCGCATTTTGCTGTACCTGATCTTTTTTCGAGCGTTGTCTGCCCCCCCCCCAAACATCATGGGGCCCGGGGTAACTTTTTCTCCCTTACTCCCCCCTCTCAACGGGCGTGTAATTGAGTAGTGTTAGTTATTGTAATGGTAGTCATTGTAGTAGTAAGTAATATTACTTTTATTATTACGGTTAGTTTTTACTGAAGTTTGTCATCCAGCTGGCCATTTTCCTGCAGTTACGTCAACGTAGGTTGGTATTTCTGCAGTTGTTGGAACTTGTTGGGTCATGACTTTCAAAGGACGTGTTTTACTTTTGGTCAGTCAACGGTATCAAGGCAACTGTCTCTAGTGTCTTTTTTGACATAGTAGCACTATATATAGCTTTTGGTGGCTTCACGGCATAACGGTGGGATGACAGACTTACAGTCCAGAGTGTTTGACTTTTGGTTAGGTCGCTATCAATTGGTTACTACTTAAACGGGTGAATGTCTACGGACAGCTAAACCGTCTAAGTATATAACCAGCCACCAAGGTCAACTCAGCCCTTCATCCCTTTGGGGTAGGTAAATCGAGTACCAACCTGTCCGGCTGAGTTTAAGGCCAGTCGCATTCACCTGTGATCGCATATGCCAGCTGACGCGATGGGTTTCCCGTAAAGAGCTATAGACGATCTGTAACTTTTTTTAGAAGCTACATGATTATTACTATCGTTGTTATTGTTAATATTCTTGTTGTCGTTGTTGTCATAATGCAGGAGCGTAGTGAAGACGCGTTGACTCAGGCCAACATGAGTTATTCACTGGAGCGCAACACGCACAACTCTGAGATGGACAAACTGACTGCGATCATGACCAGCGAGAAGACTGAACGCGAGAAAAACGACTCGTTGGTTAGTCTCTTCAGTCTATCGTGTTTGTAGTTGTTCTTATCGTTGTAGTGATCGACATTTGACATTGGTTAATTTTAATCTCAGTCACTCTCGACGTTCTTTCTGTCGGAATCTCAAAACGTGGCTCTTTTAAAAAGTCACATTATTATCTGAACGGTGAACATGCTGTTTCTGTTTTAAACTTGAAATAGCTCTGCTAGTAAGGCAAATCCGATTGATTGACTGATTTTTGTTTCGTACTTTTGTGCCACTCACCAAAAAAACATGTGAGTTCGGTGTTTTTTTACAACTTCAGAATCGCTTCAAAAGTGAATTAATTTTAGGGCTACGTATGCACGCATGTAAAACAGTGCTTATTTAAACTTTTTTTGCAAATAAACGACTAAAAGTTGCGATCGTTTTACATTAGCCAGATGGGTACTACAGTACATGAGTAAGAGCTGAGAGCTCTGTACAACCTTTAACCTTTTAAACCCGTTATGATGTGGACAATATTAGACCGAGGTGCGGGCTTGTTGGAAAAGACCCTGTAAAATGTGCATGATGTTAATTGCATGCAGATTGAGTCTTTGAGACGGAATCTGGCAGAATCCAACACAGAACTCGAAGCGCTTCGTCATGCTAAGAACGAACTGGACAGGTAGGCACATGCTAGCAGTTTATACATCTAAAACAACTTGAATGGAACTTATTAAAACTCTGTACATCCTGAAGTGACGCCTTTTTATAACACACTGCACTAGGGTGTTTTTATTAAGTTAGTAAGTAGAACGTATTTTATTGCGCATAAGGTTAAAATATCTCTAGTGCACCAACAGACGTAACAGGAAAAGCACGGTATTTTCACTGTGAATTGCCAATCGTCCGTTTGTCCATTCGTTTTTAGCGTTACTTCTTTCATGGCCAAAAAGGTCGGGTTATATTTGGAAATTAATCTCACGATTAACTAGCTTAGATTCATTGCTTCTACGAACCCTTGTATTGGCAATCTTTGGAGAACATCCCCAAATTTTGACCGGAATTTAGCTGAATGTCTGCACTTTGCAATATCTCTGAAACGATGTTAGATGGGACCTTCGTTGCTTATTTTTTTCTTTACAATACTGTATAGAATTTGCACCTAATAACTGACAGACAAGCTGGCTGTTTAACAAGAAGTTGCATGTGCTCTTTTGAATGGTACCGAAATCGTCGACTTTGGATGACCTTGAACGGCCACTGCACAAAAACATTCATCTTTAAGATCTCGATAGAAAAATTTCAATGTATCTGAACGTGCATACGCACAACAGCAGAAATGTAGCTTGTAGTTGCTTTTACACATTCTCAGGCAACTGTGTCTACGTGATTGCAGTTTTTTTGCAAGGGCAGAGCGTTTCTGTATAAACTTTGTAAGCCTTTGTTATTGTAGTGGCTTTCCTTTCCCCCTTAATCTGAATTCGAAATCAGGCGCAAGTTCTCCCCCACTTTCGGGATCAAGCCCTTCTACCCTTTTGGGTTCCTTGTTAGAGGTCTTGATTGCCCAGTGATAAATAAGGGAAAGTAATGATCTACACCCTTAACAAAACTCCCCTTTTTATTATCTCTCCCAAGGTGAACGAAGTGAACATTGGAGGAGATTAAGAGATTGGTCGTTCTGTCCGTCGTTCTTTGTGTCCGCCTGTGTGTGTGTGTGTGTGTACATGATGACTCGTCATCATCTTCACGTGTCACAAAACCGGCAGGAACGGTGGCGCCCTCCTGTGAAAACTTCTACATTTTACAGTAGTGATGTTTAAATCACTTCACTTGGCGGAGATATGCACTCCCACGAGCGCCTTCTAGCTTTTTTATTGGGCGCAAGCTGTGTCTAACAGGTATAGGGATAGAAGCCACTGGTATTGTAGAATTTGCTGTAAATTATGTGATGTAACTGGCTGAAACGCGTGCGTTTAGTGTATTTCATGGTGTGATGTTTAATTGTCCGCGTGCAGACAGCTACAGCTCCAGAACGATGATTGGCGGCGATCATTGCAGCAGAGAGAAGATGAACTCACCGCCAGCCAAGCTAATGTACAGGTGAGTTTATTGTAATACAGATGGATATGTCTGATTGTATGAGTTTTATTTGTAAGTAAGTAAGTAAAGTAAGTAAAATGTAAATTTATATAGCGCATATTGTTAAAATTAACCTCTAATGCGCTACACTAGTACTGACTGAACAGGATTGTTTTAAAGAACTGTTCGAAACTATCAATGTCACACGCTGGATCTCTGAGTTCATCTGGCAGCGAGTTCCAGACCGTCGGACCAGCAACTGGAAAAGCCCGACGGCCGTATGTGTTGAGTCGACAGCGGGGTACGATTAGCCGGTGTCGGTTGGCAGAACGTAGTCAATGTCGCGGCGAGGTACCGAGGTGCTTGTCCGTGCAAACAACGGTACGTCATGAGGCCGAGCTTGAAGGTGACTGTCTCAGGCACATCCAGCCAGTGCAGTTTGTCATGAAGGAGTCTCGACAGACCACGATTTGGTCATGCAGAAAGCGAGCATATCAGGACTTTGTAGTTATTTTTGTGCCATTTGTCCCCTTTCTAAGATTTTTGCAATATTTTATAGGATTACCTTAGTAATCTTTGGGCTTTTCGTTTATAAACGTTTATAAAATTTTATTTTAGTGCTTTTGAAATGTTGTGACAGGGATTTTGTCAAATTACTAAAACATCTGAAGCTTTGTTTTTTTACTGCATTACATGATTTATTGTGTATTTTGTCTGCAGAGGCACGAGAAACAGGTATCTGAACTACGGTCGAAAGTAGCGCAGCTTGAGACCGAGGTAAGCCATTTTAGCTGCTTTTAATAGAACCCTCATAGTTAGCATATTAGTTTACAGTAACGCGGCAGGTGTCTTTATTTCGCCAGCTCTTTTGCTGTATTTCTGTTCACAGTAGTTAGCCACAGCAGCAGAAATTGAAGAACTAGAAATTTGGGGCAAAGCCCAACGTGAGTCCGCCCGGCGCCTTAAGTCTTTAATTGAAGAATTACTTACAAAAAGGAAAAAGTATACATTACAGAGATGTACAGACGCAGTTGTTAGTTGACCTGTGTTGTCTCAGCAGTTGCGAAAATCGGCACTTTGCACAGTATCGCACTGTTCTCGGTGGATGTTTGAGATCTTTGATCGCTGCTAGTTTGTGAATGTGTGTATATCTGGGTA